>Ga0335078_10002174_pt1 | contig 29736 bp, 29 predicted proteins | sample Lox_Sample_32_FD_206711 | JGI IMG/M metagenome (GOLD analysis project Ga0335078, IMG submission 206711) | Soil microbial communities from Loxahatchee National Wildlife Refuge, Florida, United States - Lox_Sample_3.2 | ecosystem: Environmental > Terrestrial > Soil > Wetlands | place: USA...
GTTCCACTTCTATCTCACCGATGGATTTCGATATCCATTCCGACGCATGAGGCTCGCTGGTTTTGAAGAAGATCTTCGTTGCGGGTTGCGACAGCATCGCCTCCGCGATATGCCCGTACAGCGTCTCCACTTGCGCCTTGCCCTGAAAGCCAAGGACCATTGGGCAGTTCGATTTCCGGCTCTCCGTGATCGCCGTCGTAAGCTGCGGCAACCGTTGCAGCGTCGCCACTTCGTCCAGCACGAACCACGTCTTCCGTGCGCCGCTCCCGCCCTCGTTCATCAGCCGCAGCACTAACAGATCGAGCCACAGGCTCAGCAGCGGCTGCAGGCGCTCTCTCACCGTCGGCTTCGACGTAAGAAACAGCCATCCGCGCCGCTCCTGGCTCCACTCATACGCGCTCCAGCGACGCTTCGTCTCCCGTTCCGGCGGCAGCAATTTGAACGCATCTGCAACCATATTCAATGAACCCATCACTCCCGATCTCTGGTTCGGCGCGGTCGAGTGGATCATGGCCCACATTTCCGTACCCTGCACGCGAGCGTCGATCTCCTGCTCGTGGCACATCCAGTACGTCAACTGCTCCGGCGTCGGCTTCAGGTTCACAAGATGCGCAAAGATTTTTCTTGGCGCGTCCACGAAAAAGCGGTTCTCCCAGCCGCGCTCCGGGAACAGCGAGGCTGCTACCGTCAACGCCTCTGCCTCGTGCGGTGCTTCGTCGCTGGGCATCCAAAACGGGCAGCGCGCGTCAAGTGGATTCAGGATCACATCGCCTCGCGACTCGCGATAGAACTGCGGCAGGTATTCGAGCGCCGGGTCGTACACGATTGCCGACTCGCCACGGTCTGCGATCTGCGAGAGTACCTGCCGGATGGCCGCGCTCTTGCCGGTGCCGCTGTCTCCCACAATGAGGAAATGCATCGCCTCTCGCTCTTTCGGGACGCAAACCCAGCGGCTCCGGTCACGCCTGAGCAGCCGGTTGTACCAAGTCTGTTCGAGATTCACAAGTGCGATTCCGTCCGGGTAGTAAGTCCTCAGCCATTTCTTCCGGCCCAGCTTCTCGTTGAACTCCGTCGTCGTGACCAGTTCCGGACCGCGCAGTCGTCGCCCGAACTTCCATACCATTCGCCGCGCTCGATCCTTCGGCACAACGATGAAAAGGAGCGCCACAAAGAATGCCGCTGTCCAGTACGTGGGCCGCTTCACGAAGTCCCACAACGTTTGGTTCTGATAGACGTAGCTCCCCATTAGCCCATGCAGACCACGGTCGTTGTACACCGCTGTCGTCCACTGCAACCGGGTGAGTCCATCCTTCACGCCCTCGTCGGTCAGCACGTACCCGTAGCGCCCGTCCGGGCCTTTCACCGCCTCGATCTCGTCGCCCGTCACAAGCAATTGCTCGCCCTTGGCCGTTATCCCTAAGAGCAGCGTGTAACGCGCCTTCGCTGCCGGGAGTTTCGAGCGCGCGCCGCTCTTGAGATAGTCCGACAAGTACAGCCGCTGCGCCGCCGTCCAGTTCACTCGCCCGTCCCGCCAGACCATGAACACGAAAAACAGGCAGCTAAGGAAAAATGCTCCCCACGTCCACACATGCGTCCTGCTCGGCCACGGTTTGCTGTACTGCTTCCGGCCCCACTCCGCCATATACTCAGACCTCCTCTGTCTGCGGCTCCCCCGCCTCCGATTTCTCAGGCGGAACTCCGGCCCGCTTTCTGGCCTGGCTCCGCGCCGCCTCGATCCGTTCTCGTGCCCGTTCTCCCTTCACCGCGTCGGCCCGCTCGATCAGCCCGCGCATCTCGGCCTCCGTCAGCGGACCCTGCGTCCGCCGAAACTGGAGATTCAGGAACAGCGTCCGCAATGCCAGTACCTCGGCCAACGTCACGCGTCCGGCAAGCGCCGCGTCGTCGTCGGGAAGCTCTACTCCCGGTGCGGCCAGCAAGACCGCCCGCACCCATTCCGAAAGCGTCATGTCGGCCTGACGCGCGCACTCCTCCAGCGCCGCGAACTCCTCCTCGCTCACTTTCGTGCCGATGGATTTGGTCCGCAGCGGGGCCTTCATTGCTCACCGCCGGATGGATTGGTTTTGGGATTGGAACCGGGATTCGGCCCGCACGTCACCAGCGCGCCGCAACGTTCAGGACACGGGGCCGTGCCGAGTCGTCTTCTTGCTAAAGGGAGGGGAGTCATCGGGTTACCCCTTCAGCAACCGCAGGTTGCTAACAGAGTAACCCGATTTCAAGAATTTTGCCTCCTTGGGCTTTAGTCTGCGGTGATGGAGCTGCACTTGCCGGACGCGTCACAGTGACCTATGGTCCACGGCGTCCGGGCGCGCTCACGCGCGGGCAGCCTTCGCTCCACCGTCCGTAAAGGCTCTCCACTTCGCTCCGACCGCTGCGCGGCGTGCTGCGCACGGCCTTGACTGACGGCTGCGCTGCGGCTGGTTCGCAGCTATGAGAAGAATGTCTTCTTCTCATGTTCCACATGACAAGAGCGACGGCTTCGACCTGCGGCGTTTGCCGGTTCTGGTCTGTCGCGGTGTGTTTTCAAGAGGTTCCCCGAGTGGAGGCCGCAGGTTACTCCCGCAGTAACCCCCAACAGCGCATCTTGCAGTCAACCAGCGCAATTTCAATAGGTTCCCGCCGCAGGAACCCCCAGAAACCTTACAGCACCCGAGCCGGGGTGACGTGTCGCAGCGTCAACCCGATGCCGAAGGCAGCGTGCTCTTCGGAGGGGCAGTAGCAACCCACTTGGAGGACACGATGCAGACCGCACCACAAACCGGCAAGATGCAGCGTATGAAAGGACCGCACGGCGAAGGCATTTCACGGCGGGGCGAAGTGGCGTGGCAAGCAGAAATCTGGCAGCCCGCTTGAGGGAGCGCGATGGGAATTTGCGCGCGGTGCGCCGGCAACTGCGAACTTCTTATCGTCGGCATTACCTCGTGGTTTTTGCAGTGCAACGCTCCTGGAAGCAATCAAGGAGCCTGCTTCGAAGGTGTCGCTGAAGGGGCCTCAATGTTATTTACGCTAAGGATTACAAACTTCTGCTCTCCTTTCGGACCGGTAGACCGCCACGAGAGATAGACAACCTTGTTCTCGATTCGAATCGTCAACAGATCGCCAAGCTGTGGAGCCTGATTTTTGAGCCAACACTCTTTGGATTCGCACGCAAGCTTGTAAACGCGGCCAGCGGTCTGAACGAGCAAGTAATGAACCCACTCTGATTCAGTGACCGTCGAAGTACCGCTCGCGTTGGTACTTGCAACCGGTGTTACTGGAATCGCCGTTACAGGCGGTCCGCCTGTTACGGGAACGCCGGTGACGACGCCGCCACCGACCGGTCCAGCGGGGATCACCTGCACGGGATGGCCGCCCGTAACCGGAGTTGCCAGCACTCTGGACCCGTCGGCGGCGCGGCCGAGGAAGCGCTGACCACGTACTGCGATTGAATGCGATCCATCCCGTCGCCGAGTACGGCGCAGCTTTCGCCGACGGGCGGATTGGCGGCTGCAGGCAACGGCGGCAGAACTTTCAACTCAGTCGAAAGGATGCGCAGTCTTTCCTCGTGATTTCCGCTGTCAGGGATATAGGCAAAGTTTTCGTCATCGTCTTCGCTTTCGATGCGGAAATCAACCGTATCTTTTGCATTGATCGGCCTTCCAGCGGTCTCGCAAAGCGGCGGAGTGGACTGGAGCATCCTCGCCGCGATGCACTCCATCCGATAGATCTTGTCCCCAGTCTCGATCGTGTAGACATCGCCGTAATCGGCAACGGCAGAGATCACTATGCCGGTTTCTGGGTAGACGTGCTTGCCTTCGGATCGCAGTGGCAGGACGCCTGCCAGGAATGTGCCGCAAATTGCGAGGCCGATAGCCATACGCTTCAGCAGAATTGCAGACATAACAGTCCTTTCTTGTTATGATTGGGGCCAGAAAGCCAGGACGATTGCAAGAAAATCGTTCACCTCTAAGTACTCCTACTCGGCCACCCCATCGTTGATTTGGGCGCAATCCATGCGCAGCGTGCCGCTGTCGTTGAATACGAGGCCATAGAACCGCACAACGCTGCCCACGCCAATCGGATTGGCGGTGACCATTTGCGTGTTGCTGTCCACGTAAACCTCGACAGTGCTCGGATCAGTCAGCAGGGTGGTCTGGCCCTGCTGCACCGCGAGGGCAGGAAACAAATCGTACGGCGCGAGCGTGACCGTGTAGGTTGTGAAACCCCCTTCGCTGCCGACGGCGCTGACGGTACCATTGATCGTCTGCGGGATCAGCGTAATCGTGTCTGCCGGAGTGTAGGGGAAACCGCCTGAGTCGATCAGCGAATTAGTACTGACGAAGACATTCTGACCGGCTACCATATTGGCTGCATTGAAGGTGGCAGTGAATGGAACGGTTTGTATATTAGTGAGCTGACCAGATGTTTGGAACACGGCGTCGCCAAAGCTGTAATAGTCCGAATTCGGGCCGTTCAACGGCCCCTCCCCCCCTACTACAAAAGTGATAAACATGGGTTCGTATCCAGAGTCGAATAAGAGCGGCCCACTGTCTATTGTCAAGTTCAAGCTACTTGTGTCATAGACGGCCACCCGCGAAGCCAGCAACGAGCCGTCATCCTGGATCGATGCATCCATATCCACGGGCATCCCGGCGGCGAGCTGCGAAGGGCCGCTGACCCCTTGGTACAAGGTGCTCCCGCTGGAAGTGACCCGCCACGTCTGGCCATCAACCGAATTCACGCTGAAACCGGCTGCGCCGGCATTAGCCGAGCCGATCAGCCCGTGGAGATCTGTGGCGTTGCCATTTCCGCTGTTCGCGGGCCCGGCCGAGAGGGCTAGGGGCGTAATGTTGAAGGTCGGAGTGATGAGGTATGTGTCGCCCGTGCCACCCGGGCAATTTGAAAAACTGGCCGACTGCGAAACCTGGAGGTTCATCTGAAGTCCCATTGCTGCTCCGGTGATCGTGATCGGCGAGGGAAGGATTGCTGTCACGTTCGCGGACGGTGTCTGCCCATAGGCGAAAGTGCTGGTATAAAGGCCGCCCGTGGCAGGAACCAAGCCCACGCAGGTGAACAATGCGCGTCCGATGCTCACTGTCGCGGAAGTGTAGACGCCCTGCGGAACGCTGACAGTTGTGAGCGGCTCCAGGCCGCCGTTCAGATGGATGAACTCTGCATATTGGGGCGTGGAAAGCACCGACACCGACTTTCCTGTCTGGCTGGTGAGGATAAGACTGTTTAAGGTCAGACCGAATTGAGAAAGCTCGTCGTTCGCAGTGCTCGACGCCAGGAGCGTCACTGAAGTGTTGCCGCTCAAGGACGTATCCGTCCTGGCGCTTCCTCCGCAGCCCGCAGTCAAGACTGAACAAAGTGCGATCTCGAGTACAGTTGCCGAAAGCGAGAGCCGGATAAGGGGCCTGTGAGAGAAACGGGGTAACTGAGAATGCATAAATCCTCCCTTGGAGTCGCTGCTGGAAGCTCGGAACTAGATGCGGGACAGCGCCTGCGAGTCCATGGGGTCATCCCGGCGAAATGTGTGAATGCCCAGGTCTCAGAATCGAGGCCTGGGCACCCAGCCACTGTGAAAGTGGATCGTTGTTGACATTTATTTCTGAAACATCGAAGGCCATTATTCGCAATTCCTAACAGCTAGTTATTCACCTCAAGGTCAACCGGAGCGGTTTGCGTCAGAGTTCCGCTGGTCCCGGTGACGGTAAGAGGATACTCTCCGGTCGGCGTCGAGGTGGTCGTGGTTACAGTCAGCGTTGACGATCCGAACCCTCCGGTTATTGTGGCTGGGCTGAATGTTGCCGTGACGCCAGTAGGTAACGTAGTTGGAGCCGTAAGAGTTATATTGCCTGTGAAACCGTCCATTGCCGTGGCAGTCACCGTGTATTGCGCGCTTCCGCCTGCATTGATTGACGAAAATTCCGGCGTGGTTGAAAGGACGAAGTTCGCCCCTGTGATGACGAGGGTTGCAGTTGGGGTCTGAGTCAGACTTCCGCTGGTCGCCGTAAAGGTCAGCGGATAGGTTCCTGGTAGGGTATTCGAGGTCGTATTGATAGTTAGAGTTGAGGATCCGCTTCCGGTGATTGTCTGCGGGCTAAAATTCGCCGAGGAGTTTGAAGGAAGCCCGTCCACATTTAGGCTGACGGTACTGTCGAAACCATTGACGGCAGTGGTGGTCAACGTGTAAGTTGCGTTTCCTGCAACTCCAATAGTCTCTGAAGCCGGCGCGACGACGGCGGTGAAGCCCGGCGACGAAGTCACTGCCAGCGTGGCATAGGCGAAATAACTCAGCGAGCCGTCCGTCGCGCTGATTGTCAGCGGAAACGACCCCACTGGAGTTGCTGCAGTTGTGTAGACTGTCAAGGTAAAGGTGCTTCCGGCAGCGCCGGTTGAGGGGCTAAAGACTGGCGTGGCGCCCGAGGGCAATCCTTGTACGCTGAGTGAAGTCAGGGTGCCGGAATATCCTGCATTTGCCAAGGTCGGGATAGTGTATGAGGCTGTTCCGCCAGCCGTGATCATTTCATTAGCTGGCGCCACGGTTCCTATGCTGAAGTAGGGGTTGGGCCAGAACAAGAATGCCCCATATAGGTTGTCCTGATATACGGCAAATTCGTGCGGCTCTGTATATGCGGGATTGCACGGTTCGGTTGTCGCAGGGCAAGGTGGCCCTGTGATCTGCGCCGTGTCTGTCTGTTGACTTGTATTGGTGATCGTCGTCTGGTACGTATTTTCCCAGGATGAGGTCCAGTTTTCCTTGAACTCATACTGTACTCCGTTTCCGAAAAACGTTCCCCCAAACTTCTCGTCCATGCCGAACCCGACCTGGTAGGTGTAAGATCCGCCCTGCATGTCAGCGTTGGTCGTCGTGTATTGATCTTGGTATGTGTCTTGCTCGCCCTGCGTGCTGTCGGGCCCCGCTTGCTTGTACGAGATTGGCTGGGGAGTTGTGTTCTGAAATTCTGCCATGCTATACCGGAAGTCTGTCGTGGTCGGCGGGGAAGTTCCAGGTTCAAGTGCCAAGAGGTATCCAGAGTTCTGGTTGAAGGGGTTATGGGCAAACGGGTCGGCGCCCAGGATATTGGGATAGTCCGCGGTTGTGATCCCTGGCCCCTGCCCAGGTGCGAAGTATTGCGTTGTTACCCAGGAGCGCGCAAAGACTCCCGCATCCTGGCAGTCAATTGGTTGTTGCACGCCGCCACAGTCAAAAGAAGTTCCAAAGTCGCCGTTCAAAGTACCAACGTAGACCGGCCAGACATCAATGTCTTGCAGGGGATCATTAAGGTCGTAACCATACCCGTTCCAGACGATGGAACCGCCAGAGTCTGTGTTGGTTGAAGGGACGGAATACCATACCACGGGATTGAGCCAGAGCCAGATGATGTCGTAGTCGTGATCCACTGGACTGTACACATTTGGGGTTCCCGGTGTTTTGAGAGTGACTGAGTTCTGTTTGTTGACAGTGACGGTATTCGAGCTATTTGACACATTGGTGTAGGCAAAGCTCTGGGTTCCCGACACCTGCAGACCGCCACTTGCGCCAAATAGTGAACCACCTGCCTCGGAGGTAACTGTAACGCTCTCAGTGAAGGCGTTCGTATCAATGCTCCCGTCCACGGTGGTGTTGCCGACGAAGTTGGTGGTCTGGTAAGAGACGTAGCTTTGGGAGTTGCCCCCGGGGGGCGCGTAGGTAACAGCCATGATGAGGTACTTGGGGTTAATGTAGCCCTGATAGAGAGTGACCGGGTTGACCACTTGGCTCAGTGGTGGGGTGGAGGTCGAGGAGAGGCAATCTTCGGCCCCAATAACCCTACCCGGAAAGCTGGCTGTAATCGATTGCGAGCCCGCTGGGAGGCTGCTTGTGGTGAGCGACCCTGTTCCCGAAGAGTTCAAGTTGACCGTCCCGATCCACGTCCCGCTGTCATAGACACTGGCAACCCAGCCTGCTCCGCAGGTTGAGGGGAAAACCGAGACGGTAAACGTTACGGGGCTGAATTCGTTGGAGGGCGACCCAGAAGAGATGACCTCGGTTTCGGTTTCGACCCATCCGGGGCCGCCATTAGTATCTGGCGCGACCGACTGTGCGCTGGCACCAGCACCGGCCGCAAGCAGCACGAAGAGTGCCACGCGGCAGGTTGGCTTGAGTGGAACGACACTTGACACGGGGCTGGAACGACGTACGTTCATGACATTCCTTTCGGCAGTGCGCGATTGCAGTTGAATGGAACGCTGAGTTGTCTCCGACCTGTGGGAGGCCGCGTCTTCCCGCGCAGAACAGGAAAGGAAAGCAGATAATCCGACTTACGACTTTGAGAATTGCTAATAATTAGTCGCGTAGAGACTTACATAGTGCGCGGACAGAACGCCGTGATCGCCAGCACAGATGCCTGAAGGTGGCTTATGCGTTTTGCCAATTGACTATAGAGAGTGCTGGCAATGCTGACATTGCATCTGAAAGTCCGCAAATGAACCGGAACTGCACCTCAACTGCAATCCGAGGACCTTCTTGCGCGAAATGATTTAGGGAGAGCGCACCTGATGCCCGGGTCGTCCTACCTGGGGGACGAACATTGTGCTGGCCGGTCCCCCATCGGTTGTAATGGAATCCATTACAGCGTAATATTCTGGTATGGCTACTGCTACTGCAAGGAAATCGAGGGTCTATACGATCAGCCTGCCACCCGAACTCGCACAAAGGGCTGAGGCGCTGGCTCAGAGGGACAGCCGCACTATGAGCGAGCTATTCCGTGAGGCCTTCCGCACCTATGCACAGCAGGCGCGAAGGACGCTAGAAGAGTTGGGCGAATATGCAGAAGGACGCAACCCAAAAGGTTACACCGAGGCCGATGTGCCCCAGCTTGTCCGACATGTGCGTGCTGAAAAGCCGCGCCGCCGCAAGGTGCGGTCCAACCGATGACCGTGCAGCCCAACGCATATAAAGGTTTGGATCGACTTTCCCTCGCAGCCATCCGATAATGGGTATAGGTGTGAGGTTTCCATGACCATCCGTGTCGAACTGAACCCGGAGATGGAAAGACAGCTTACCGCTGAAGCATTGGCTCGCGGCATTGCGCTGGAGTTGTATGCGCAGCGGCTCCTTCAGGAAGCAATCGCTTCCAGGGGCAAAGGGCATGCACGCGCAAGCCAGGAAGAGTTTCGCGCCTTTCTCGATGCGCTTGCGAGCAAAGCGCCGAATGTCCCCCAACTACGAACAGAGACCTTCTCCCGCGAAATGATCTATGGTGAGCACGCCTGATGCCCGGCTTGTCCTACCTGGTGGACACGAACATTCTGCTCCGCCTCGTTCAGCCGGACAGCCCCGAATATGGCACCATCCGGCAATGTACGGATCGTCTTTGGGAGCGCGGAGCGGACCTCTTCTACACGTCCCAAAACTTGGCTGAATTCTGGAACGTCTGCACTCGACCGGCTGATCGGAATGGGTTCGGATTCTCGGTTACAGAGACGGATGAACGCGCTGCTCTGATCGAATCCAAATTCTCTTTTGCTGCCGATAGCGAAGCAACACATCAAGAGTGGCGGAAAACCGTAGTTGCGGCGGGCGTCTCTGGTATCCAGGTCCATGACGCCCGAATGGTGGCAACGATGTGCACTACACCGGCACGATGTAGCGGATGAAAGAGCCGCACGGTCTGGGCCTAGCGAGCCACACGTGCTCCGAGTTTTGCGGGCATGACCGCAAGGTCAGATACGAAGCGCAGACAGGAGGAACTACGGGCCAGGTTATCGAGCTGCGAAATACCCCGAACTTCAGGACGCCGACCCCCTGACACGACGCGGAAGGTGACATTCGGTGGAGCGGCATTGCGAGCTTCATCGGGTCCTGCGCGGTCTGTGACCCTGGCACGTAGGGACACATCTTCGACGGAAGTTGGGAGATCCCGGGTTCACCCGAGAGCAATCAGCGCTCGCGGGACGCATCGGGAAGTTTAAGGACAGGAGCCGATGATGAACGAACACGGGAAATCGGACAGACCCATAGTGCCGGGGAAGTCTCCGAACAAAGACCGACTTCCTCGGCTTCTCTTATGGCTTCCGGCCCAAGCGCAGCCAGCATAAAGCGCTGGATGCGTTGTGGTGCGGACTCCATGAGCGTCGTGTGAACTGGGTGCTGGACCTGGACGTGCGCAGCTTTTTCGACCGTCTGTCGCACGAGTGGCTGGTCCGGTTTCTCCAGCATCGGATAGCGGACCGGCGCGTGGTGCGTCTCATCCAGAAATGGCTGAACGCAGGCGTACTGGAAAAGGGCAAGCGAACGCAAGTGGAAGCGGGTTCTCCGCAGGGCGGAAGTGCATCGCCGCTGCTGGCGAATATCTACCTCCATTACGTCTTCGATCTCTGGGTTCAGACCTGGCGTAAGAAGCGTGCGCATGGCGATGTGATCGTGGTGCGTTATGCCGATGATGCCCTGGTTGGATTCGAGTTCAAGGACGATGCCGAAAGGTTCTGGGCGGAACTGAAAGAACGAATGCAAAAGTTCCAACTGGAGCTGCACCCGGACAAAACGCGGCTGATCGAGTTCGGACGCCACGCGGCGGCGAACCGAAAGCGCGCCGGTCTGGGTAAACCGGAGACCTTCGATTTCCTTGGCTTCAAGCACATCTGCGGGAAGACGAAGAAGGGAAGGTTTCTGGTGCTTCGGCATACGGTTCGCAAGCGCATGCAGGCCACGTTGCTGCGGGTCAAGATCGAACTGCGGCGGCGTATGCATGATCCTGTTCCTGAAGTCGGCAAGTGGTTGAAATCCGTTGTGGGCGGGCATTTCCGATACTTCGGAGTACCGGGCAACCGGTACGCACTGTCCCACTTCCGCTTCACGGTCAGTCACTTCTGGCATCGCGTTCTCGAACGGCGAAGCCAGAAGGGGCGCGTGCAGTGGGAGCGTATGCAACGGCTCATCCGCCGCTGGCTTCCTCCGGCCCATATCTGCCATCCCTATCCCTCGCGCCGTCCGCGCGTCACCACCTGAGGCAAGAGCCGGATGCGGGAAACCTGCTCGTCCGGATCTGTGCGGGGGTACGGAGTGATCCGTATCCCTACCGCGACGCAGCGCCAACCCGCTGCCGAAGGCAGCGTTGCTCTTTCGGCCGGATGCTGGCCCTGAAACAGAACTCATGGTTGCCAGAGACAGCAATGCCGCACTCGGAGAGCGGCCTGTTAAGTGGAGTCAGCCTGAGAGGCGTATCGAACCAACGATGTTCCTCAGTCGTTTTGATGAAATTGCTGATCTTCAGTTCCTTACGTTCTGTGCTGCCCTTGCGAGCCACAGCATTAAAGACATGATTGGCGACGGCGAAAGCGCCTTCAGGGCCGATGTATTTCCTCAGGTCCACTCCCTCGACCGGAACCTGGTACCGTTCGCATCATTCGGCAATCAACTCGACGGTATCATCTCCATCGATTCCAAGATCGTAGAAGGTCTTCCCTGGCGTGATCTTGGCCTTCGATTTTCCCGTCTTCCTGGCTACAAGTTCAATCACTTCCTCTTCAAGCGATATGGTTCTCCACTCCGGCCTAGTGGTTGTCATTGCTTGCCCAAACGCACGACTCGATCTGTCATACAAAATAAGTGGACATTTCGCTGATGCCGCGCACTCCACACCCCCAGCTCCCGCTCAAGACGGGAACTTCGGACGTTCACCAGAAATTGGGGAGACCCTCACTTGATATTCACTTCGAGTGATCGCATAAAACTTCTGGCGATTGTGGTCTTTTGTAGATTTTATCGTTCGCAAGAATCGTAGGCCGCCTTTCTGCAACACTCTCTCCGAGCTTTTGTTGTCGAGATCGCAACTGGCCCGAATCTCCGCCAGACCGAGATCCTGAAACCCGAACGTAATAATCAACTGGAGTGCCTCAGACGCCAAACCTTGGTCCCTGTACCGTTTGGCAACGTAATAGTTCACTTCTCCTATGATGGCCTTGAAATCGATGCGACAGAAACCACAGTTGCCAACCACCCTTTGGTCTTTCTTATGGAGCATTCCCCAGGGACCCATTCCCCATTTGTCATACGACTGAGAGCAAAAGTCGAGAAATGCCTGGGCTTCGAAGGCAAGCTGTTCGGCCGGCCCTTCTTCCCAGGTGGCCACATCCTTAAGATCATCCTGGCTGAATTGCCGCAGCACCAGCCGTTTAGATTCAAGCGTCCGCAACGCTAGCATTCGGTGGAGATAGAGGCGCACCTCATCATTACTGTGACTCATGCTGTGATCAAGTATCGCATTGGGTCGTTGTTCTGGAGTCCTGCAACTTCCTTCGCAATTCACATCAGAGCCGCCTGAACACTCCTCTCCAAGTACGATTTCATACTCAGCTATGTGCGGATTTTGGGGAGCAGGTCATCTGTACTTGGCCATCCCCTGGCGTTTTGGACACGCCTGATTTGCCAAAACCACCAAACGGCTGGCAGTGCAAGCAAACACAAGAGTCCCAGAAGTATTGCGGCACCGGTGTCATCCATTAAGGTCCCCTCGTCGAGATGCGGGCCTGTTCGACTCCTGCCTGCTTAGGACCTACTTATTGGCCTTCCGAGTTATAGAGCTAATGTCCACACGGCCAACTTTACGTCCACAAAGATGCGGAGAACATTGGGGCGACATGCATGATCTCAGAGTTTGTGCTCAACAACAGCCGCCGCCCACATCACGGTGTAGAGAATTCCCAGAATGACCCAGAAGTCGTACTTCTGCCAAACAGCTATCCACGGTCTCGGCCGACCTCTCGCTATCATGGCCGTCCACCCCCGCGTCATTAGCCAAGTCAGCAGCGCCAAGCAGGGCGGAGCAACCAAAAGAAGCCATACTATTGAATGCACGGTTGTCCTCTCAGTAAGAATGAACGAGACCGACGCCATAGGAAGCCGCATCATAGATCAGCTTGGCAATGCCCACCCCGGTCACGATGTCTTCTGCTGCATCAACTCCTACGGAAGCGAGACTTGCTGCCCCATTAAGGGTTTGGATGCTCTCGCCTGCGCCCGTCACTGTCCTAACTGCCGTTCCAACAATCGCACCTGTTGCAACATCGGCAGGGCCAGAGCCCCACGGTGTTCCTTCAAGGCTTCGCCCTGCCACCGCGCCTAACCCCTGTGTCGGCCCTGCGACAACCGCCTGTCCCATGTTGTAGAACACACTGTGTCCGCCTCCTTCTCCGGTTCCGATGCTTGTAACTAAATCGGTTAACCCGCTGAATGCATTTCCTCCAAGTGCGTTAGTTATGAAACCACCGACGCCGCTGGTCCCGATTCCAAGCGCCTGAAGACCACCTGCGATGCTGTACTTGGAGGCGAACTCGGAAGCACATGTGAAGAGATTCCGCTTATTTGTGGGATTGTTTGGGGCCGAATTCATTGCGGCGCACAAACCAAGTGGATCAACAAAGTTCGCTGGGTTGTTGCCGACGTAAACGTACAGATCGTTCCCGCTGCCGAGCCTTCCCAGCGGATCGGGCTCGGCATAGCGGCCAAGTCCGGTCATGTAGTCACGGAGTCCGTTGTGATTCCAGCCGCTCTCGACATCGAAATACTGCCCCGGCAAACGGAGATTCTGCACGATCTCACCGCTCACCGATGTTGTCGTTCCGAAAGGCTCGTAGCCTGCCTGCCACTGAATATTCTCGCTGTTGTCACTCGCCACCTGAGGCGTGCCGAGAAGATCATCATGCAGGAAGTAGAGCGTTGAGCCGTTGACCACGGCCACAGGCCGTCCGTTGAGATAGATGTAGTCGGCCTGTGCCACTCCCGAAGAGTTCGTTTCTTCGAGCAGCATTCCGTTCTGCCCGTACTGATAGATCTCCCCGTAGCTACCAGAGACCGTCTTGATCAGGCGCTGCCCGAAACCGTCGTAGGTATAGCTTGCCAGTGCTCCGCTCCCGGCGTTCACTGCGGAGAGTTGAGCATCCTGGTTGTAGCTGAGCGAAGTGATGTACTGACTGCTGGGCGTCTGGATGCCCGGATTCAAGCTGGCCATTCTGCCGTCGGCGGTATAGCCGATTGCCTGCGTCTGGACGCCTCCCACGCTGATCGTCGCGAGTTGATCGCTTCCATACCCGTAATTCGTGGTTGTCGCCCCGAGCGCCTGCATCAACTGGTTACCGTCCCCATCGTACGTGAAGCCGAAACTTCCGTAGCTCCCCGCCGCCTGGCTCAGTCGCTGCAGGCTGTCATAGCTGAAGCTCTGGCTGTTGCCCGAGGTCACGGCGTCGGTGATCGTTTGCACATTGTTCGTGGGATAGTAGGCGTAGCTCAGGTTCTCGAGAAGGCGCGCCTCTCCGCGCCGAATCTGGCCAAGATCGGTGATGTTGGTCAACCGGTAGTCCTGGTCGAACGCGCGCGCTTCTGAACTTCCACTGCCATACTTGAATCCCGTGTCGGGACCGAACGGCTCGTAGGTGACGCTGGACACAATCGTCGTACCGGTGCCCCCACTGGGCTGAGACGGAAGTGATCCGGCCCATCGTGTCGCGGGTATAGCTGACCGCGGTGTCTGAAGGATACGTGATCGAAGCAATTCGGTTGGCCGGGTCGAAGGTACATTACCCCCTTACGACAATTCGAATCCCAATTATCGAACCAGTTAAAACGATGGTAGCCATCAGACCGACCTCGATTGATCCGCCCAAGTTCCCGGGAGCAATAAGTTCAGACCACATTGCAGGTAAAAGCAAAGCAAAGGAGAGCCCAAATACTAGCGCCGCCTTATTCAAAGTTCGAAATGGACGAGGTAAGAACATGAAAGTGAACAACCACAGCGAGCATAACGTTCCGATATACATCACGACCCCGATAATGAGCGCAAAGCCCAGCCTTGTCACTACATCAAAAAAACTCATGGGATGCTGTCCAAGAGCCGGAGGAAGGTGCACGGGCACTTCGTTAGCATTCGCGATGGTAAGAAGAGAGAAAAGCAAACTGCTGGTCTCAACGGCTAGCATGGAATGCATCCTTTCATATCGCTTTCAATAGGTCGGACACGGTTGATTGTTGCTCTTCACTTTGGTCTCGCTCGCCGTATGGGAATATGCAAAGACGGCCCCTGGGCCCAAGGTCGCCTGACCCTCCCACACCCCACCTCCTGTTGACCAAGATATGGATAGCCATGGGGTCGAGATAGTGTATGTGCTATTTGTTAGTTGGAGTTGCGAGATATTGTTAGCATTGGAAATCATGAGTCCAGCGCCTACCCCAGCATAGAAACCACCCGCAAGATAGGTTTCGCTTGTGTCGCTGGTATATGTCCCTTGACCAGGGTTAAACATGGCGAGGAACCGACCCACAGTCGGTTGATAACTGACTTGGTTAGTTACACCGTTGGTATACTCGCCGGCGGCGACAAACGCACCGGATGCGGGATACCAGCTAGGATCGCCGCCAGAACTACATACCTGTTTGTTATTTTGGGCCGAAATCATTGCGGCGCACAAGCCCAACGGGTCGATTAGGTTCGCAGGGTTGTCGTCGGCGTACGCGTACAAATCGTTCCCGCTGCCCAGTCTGCCCAGCGGGTCCGGCTCGGCATACCGCCCTAAAGCCGGCAGGTAGTCGCGGAAGCCGTTGTGATTCCAGCCGCTCTCAACGTCGAAGTATTGGCCTGGGAAACGCAGATTCTGTGTGATTGTACCGCTGACCGATGTCGTCGTTCCGAACGGCTCGTAGCTGGCCTGCCATTGAATATTCTGGCTGCTGTCACTCGCCACTTGCGGGGTCCCCAAACGATCATCGTGCAGGTAGTAGAACGTCGAGCCGTTCAAAACAGCCACGGGCCTGCCATTGAGATAGATGTAGTCGGCCTGCGCCATACCGGAAGTATCGGTCTCTTCGAGCAGCAGACCGTTCTGGCCGTATTGATAGATCTCTCCATAGCTACCAGAGACAGTTTTGACCAGACGCTGCCCGAACCCATCGTAAGTGTAGCTTGCCAGGGATCCGCTGCCAGCGTTCACTGCGGAGAGTTGGGCATCTTGGTTGTAGCTGAGCGAGGTAATGTACTGACTATCGGGCGTCTGGATGCCCGGATTCAGGCTGGCCATCCTGCCGTCGGAGGTGTAGCCGACCGCCTGCGCCTGCACGCCTCTGCGATCAAACAGGCTTCCTATTCCTATACGTTACATATCTAAAAGCCAACGTACCGATGAGAACGGCAATCAGCCCGAACACCGCAGTGACCCCACCAATCACCAGCAGACGGCCTCGGATGTGTATTGAATCTATGGCTTTTCCGTATTGCAAATAAAAAAGCAACAGAAGTGCTGTTGAGACAAACCAAACGGCCGCAGCGGTAGCGCGTTGAGCGCTATTTCCATTCGGGTTTTGTGCCGTAGGTCTCGCAGCGAATATCCAAGGTGTAACAGCGAGTTGCATGAGGCCGCAAAGAACGAAAAAAGACCCAACTTTGAACATGGAAACGCCCAGCAGCAGATGGAAAATTGGTAGACCGAAAAATAGGAAGTAGCCTATCCAGCAAAAAAATCCGAGAACGATCCAGTGAGACAGACGGTCTTTGTCCATAAGCAGGTTTCTCCAGATTACTGCTCGCACTCAGGATGGCTTGAGGGCGGAAATGTCGGACCGCCTGGTATAGGTGGCCCAAATGGGTCTGCAGGGTTAATGAAGTCGTGGTGTAAGCCGTATTCCAGACCCTCCACACCCAAGCCAGTGCCAACCGCGAAAAGGGCGTAACCTGCTGGAACAAGTACGAACCACCCAACCGGTCCGGATGCTAAACCCGCTCCGATTAGGAAACCTCCAGCAACCGCGTGCGCTGCACCAGCACCAATTAATGAGGCAGGAAGGAGGTAGTCATTCGTGACCATGTACTCCAGATCCTCTTGAGCTTCCATCGCAGGGACTAACTGGCGCATACCGCTGTCAAAACCGCTGCCAGAGCAATGGTTTTTTGAGTTCATTGCGGCGCACAACCCCAGAGGATCGATGAAGTCGGTTGGATTGTTTCCAACGTACACATACCGGTCGTTTCCGCTCCCCAACCTGCCCAGTGGATCGGGTTCGATGTAGCGGCCCAGTTCTGGTGCGTAGTCGCGGAAACCGTTATGGTTCCAGCCGCTTTCAACATCGAAGTACTGGCCCGGGAACCGTAGGTTCTGCGTGATGGTTCCGCTGATCGAAGTCGTCGTCCCGAAAGGCTCGTAGCCTGCCTGCCACTGAATATTCTGGCTGCCGTCACTCGCCACCTGCGGAGTCCCCAGAAGATCGTCGTGCAGGAAGTAGAACGTCGAGCCGTTGACCACAGCCACAGGCCGTCCATTGAGATAGATGTAGTCGGCCTGGGCCACACCGGATGAGTTTGTTTCTTCGAGGAGCGCGCCGTCCTGCCCGTATTGATAGATCTCTCCGTAGGAAGCGGAGACCGCCTTGATCAGGCGTTGTCCGAATCCGTCGTAGGCGTAGCTTGCCAGCGCTCCGCTCCCGGCGTTCACCGCCGAGAGTTGAGCATCCTGGTTGTAGCTGAGCGAGGTGATGTATTGGCTACCGGGCGTCTGGATGCCCGGATTCAGGCTGGCCATCCTGCCGTCGGCAGTATAGCCGATTGCTTGCGTCTGCACTCCTCCCACGCTGATCGTCGCGAGCTGATCGCTGCCTGTTCCATATCCGTAGCCGGTGGTCGTCGCGCCGAGCGCCTGAGTCAACTGATTACCATCCCCATCATAGGTGTAGCCGAGACTTCCGTAGCTGCCCGCCGCCTCGCTCAGGCGTTGCAAGCTGTCGTAGCTGAGGCTCTGGCTGTTACCCGAGTTGAGGTTATCGGTGATCGTTTGCACGTTGTTCGTCGGATAGTAGGCGTAACTCAGGTTCTCGAAAACGTGCACAAGTCCACGCCGGACCGTGCCAAGACTCGTGACGTTGGTCAGCCGGTAGTCCTGGTCGAAGCCGCGCGTCTCCTGGCCCGCGCTGCCGTACCGGAACCCCGTGTCGGGTCCGAACGGTTCATAGCCGACGCTGGAGGCAACCGGCGTACTCGTTCCCCCGCTGGGCTGTGCTGAGACCGAAGTGACCCGGCCCATCGTGTCGCGGGTATACGTGACAGCGGTACCTGAAGGATACGTAATTGATGCAATCCGGTTGGCAGGATCGTAGGTGTATGAGGTCGTCAACATTGCCGCGCTCGTGTTGCGTGCATCCGTGAGCAGATTGCCCAACTGGTCATAGCTGCGGGAAAGGCTTCCGGCAGCATCGGAAACCGAAGTCAGCCTTCCGATACCGGACCCGTGTCCGCTCTGGTCATACGTATAGGCAACATTTTCCGTGCTGTCGGCCGGGAACGTCATCGTCAGAACCCGGTCCAGGGCATCGTACGTATACTGCGTGACTGCCCCTGTGGCCGCAACACGCTTATTCCTGTTGCCGGTCGTGTCGTAGTAGTAGACCGCTGTTCCGGTATTCGGGTTGCTTTCCTGAATCACGTCGCCGAATCCATCATAATCCGTACGCGGTCGCGACTCCGGTGGGAGAGGTGACGCTCAGCGGACGGTCGTGCGCATCATAGCTTGTGGTCGTGACCCCGCTGGCCGGGTCTGTAATTTGATAGAGACGGTTCAAAGCATCGAACGCGCGCTGGGTCGTATTGCTGGACTGGTCGGTGGCTGACAGGCGGCGAGCTCTTCGGGATGCTGGCCCGGACACTGAACCTGCGCCTTGGCAAAGACAGCGATGCCGCGACCGGTAGCAGCCTGCGGCTGGATCACTATGCTTGATCGCAGATGTTCATCCTTCAGCGGTCATCGGGCCGTCCATCAATCTTCCGATAGCTGCAAGAATCCAAACGACCACGCAAAAGTCAGCCGAATCGATCACGCCAATTGCCAGTGCCGGAACCCAGCTAGTAGTCCAAGGGATGAGCAGAATCAACGGTACGTGAAGAGCCGCGAGAAAGATCATGACGCACCAAAACCAAATCCGTCGCCTCAACTTCCACTTCAAGGCTATAAGAAATCCAAATACCGCGATGCAGTTCAGCGTCGGCAATGTCATACTGAGCTTTCCAAAATGGTCGAACAGCCAAGAACATAGAAACGCGATGATGATCCCCGGCAGTATGCTCCATCTAGGTAGGTGCATCTTCTTGGCAGCTTGTATGTCGCTTTTGATGTCGTCGATTAAGGGCAATTCGCAACCGCCTTTACTGTTTTGAAGAGGTCATAGCCAATCGATGCTACCGCTGCTGCCTCATTGAGGCCAGGTATAAGCCCGGCAGCACTGAGGCCTGCTCCAAGCCAATCTCCAGTACCGACTCCGTTACCAATACCGTACCCAGATGCTGCCGCACTCACATTTTGGCTTTGACTAGCAATAAACCTGGCTCCGAACTGATCGGCAACAATGCCTCGGTAACCATTCCAATTACCGATCTGTCTGGCAACCGTCCCGGAGCCAATTTCTACTGCAGCTTGAACATCCTTCTCTCCCGGAATAAACCCTAATGCATCGATACCAATGCTCAATACGCCACTACCCAGAGCCTTGGCTGTACATGACTTGTACCAGGGCGTCGGGATGTTCGGGGCGTTACTTGGGGCGTGGCTCATTGCGGCGCACAGCCCAAGGGGATCGATGAGGTTCGCAGGATTGTCGTAGACGTAAGCGTACAGGTTGTTTCCGCTGCCCAGCCTGCCCAGCGGGTCGGGCTCGGCGTACCGCCCTAAAGCCGGAAGGTAGTCGCGGAAGCCGTTGTGATTCCAGCCGCTCTCCACGTCGAAGTATTGACCTGGGAGACGCAGATTCTGTGTAATTGTGCCGCTGACCGAAGTCGTCGTCCCGAAAGGCTCGTAGCTGGCCTGCCATTGAGTGTTCTGTTCGTTGTCACTTGCCAGTTGCGGAGTTCCCAGACGATCATCGTGCAGGAAGTAGAGCGTCGAGCCGTTGAGTACGGCCACAGGCCTGCCATTGAGATAGATGTAGTCGGCCTGCGCCATACCGGAAGTATCGGTCTCTTCGAGCAGCAGACCGTTCTGGCCGTATTGATAGATCTCCCCGTAAGAAGAAGAGACCGTCTTGATCAGGCGCTGTCCGAAGCCGTCGTAGGTGTAGCTTGCCAGTGCTCCGCTCCCGGCGTTCACTGACGAAAGCTGGGCATCCTGGTTGTAGCTGAGCGAGGTGATGTATTGGCCTGCTGGGGCTTGGATGCCAGGATTCAGGCTGCCGATTCTGCCGTCGGCGGTGTAGCCGATCGCCTGAGTCGCCACGCCTCCCACGCTGATCGTCGCGAGCTGATCGCTTCCCGTTCCATAGCCGTAGCTGGTGGTCGTGGCGCCGAGCGTTTGAGTCAACTGATTACCATCTCCATCATACGTGAAGCCGAAACTTCCGTAGCTCCCCGAGGCCTGGCTCAGGCGATGCAGGCCGTCGTAGCTGAAGCTCTGGCTGTTGCCGGAGGTGACCGCATCGGTGATCGTTTGCACATTGTTCGTGGGATAGTAGGCGTAACTCAGATTCTCGAAAACGCGATTCAATCCACGCCGGACAGTGCCAAGATCGGTGATGTTGGTCAACCGGTAGTCCTGGTCGAACCCGCGCGTCTCCTGGCCCGCATCGCTGTCCCTAAACCCCGTGTCGGGACCGAACGGCTCGTAGGTGACACTGGACGCAATCGTCGTACCGGTGCCCCCGCTGGGCTGGACTGAGGCGGAAGTAATCCGGCCCATCGTGTCGCGGGCATAGGTGACCTCGGTGCCGGAAGGATACGTGATCGAAGCGATTCGGTTGGCCGGGTCGTACGTATATGCGGTCGTCAGGCCGGCCGTGCTCGTGGTGCGTGCGTCGGTGAGCAGGTTGCCCAACTGGTCATAGCTGCGGGAAAGGCTTCCAGCGGCATCCGAAACCGAAGTCAGCCTTCCGATACCGGACCCGTGCCCGCTCTGGTCATAGGTATAGGCAACATTTTCCGTGCTGTCGGCCGGAAAAGTCATCGTCAAAACCCGGTCCAGGGCATCGTACGTACACTGCGTGACTGCCCCGGTGGCCGCAACACGCTTGGTTCGGTTGCCGGTGCTGTCATAGTAATACACCGCCGTCCCGGCGTTCGGATTGTTTTCCTGAATCACGTCGCCGAATCCATCATAAACGTACGCGGTCGCGACTCCGAGGGGAGAGGTCACGTTCAGCGGACGGTCATGCGCATCATAGCTTGTGGTCGTGATCCCGCTGGCCGGGTCTGTAATTTGATAGAGACGGTTCAAAGCATCGAACGCGCGCTGGGTCGTATTGCTGGACTGGTCCGTCGCCGTGACCATATTCCCCATTGCGTCGTAGGTAAAGGACGCGGTCTGGTTCGATGCGCCGATATCCGTCAACATCCGACCGAGTGCGTCAAACGTATCCGAATGCTGGCCTGTCACAGAGTTCGAGGCGTTCTGAACGCTGGTGGCCGTGCGGTCGCCAAGCGCATCGAGGGTGTACGAGATCTTCTCGCCGAACAAATCCGTGACGGTTGTGAGACGATGCGCTGTATCGTAGGTGTAAGAAAGACTGGAACCGTCCGGCTGTGTGACGCTGGTTAGATTCTCCGCCGCATCGTAACCGTAGGTTGTCGTCCGATTGCCTCCAGAAGTTACCACCGTATTGGTGAGAAGATGCTGGCGCGGATCGTAGGTGAGATTCGTAGTCACGCTGTTTGGATCGACAACCGTCAGCGGAAGCCCTCCGCCGGTATGGCTGGTGATGGCCGTCGGTTGACTCAGAGGGTTCGTGATCCCTGTCAGCGCTCCGGTTGAATCGTAGGTGTAGGTAGTCTTCTCGACCACGTCGGTGCGCGGGCTCTGCACCGTGGCGAGCAGGAAATTCTGCCACGTGTACTGCCAGACACGCGTTGAGCCACTCGTCGAATACGGCGTGGATTGTGTCGTCGTATCCGTCAGCGTCTTGGTCAGCACTTCGCCGCTTCCATCGTAGGTGAAGCCCGTGGTCAGGCCTGGCGTGGTGATGGTATCCGGCAGCTGCGCAAACGTTGAATCGTACGCAATCGTGGTCGTGCGCGCCACTGAACTGCTGACCGCTTCATTGATCGTCGTCGGATCACCGTGGCTGTCATTGACGTACGCGGTTTGATTGCCGTTCCAGTCCGTCATTCCGCTTAGGTAACCGTTCGAGTCGTAACTGAACGTCTCGGTCGCCGCCGCCGTGGTGCTTGTGGCGGCACGCGAAACATTCGTGATCTTCAAATCATTATCGAGATATTCCAACGTGTAGGTGTCGGTCACTCCAAGCGCATTTGTCACCGTGCGGGTAAGGTTCGTATCGGTATAGGTGACCGTGAACAGGTTCGCCCCGCTGCCAGTCTGGCTCGTGAGTCCGCGTAGGAAGCTGTCGTATGTCCAAGTCTTGTAGGTCGCTCCGTTTTCATCCTGGATGCTCGTCAATGCGTAGGGCTGATTCGCGTTTTGGTACAAATAGTGCTGACTGGTCACAGGGCTTGTCGAATAGGAGACGGAGACAAGCTGGTCGTTGGGATTGATGACGGTGTCGAATCCATATGTCAGGACCAAGCCGTCCGGGGTCGTAACCGTGGAGATGGTGCCATTCGAATAAGTGAATGCCAACTGGCGATTGTAGGAGTCCGTAACGCCCACGAGTTGGCCATTCGTGTAATTCATGGTTTGCGTATATCCGTTACGCAGCGTAATGCTTTGAAGAAAACCGGCCGTGCCCGCGCTGTTAGACACGTAAACCTCTGCCGTACCGTTGTGGTCTGTCAGCGTCCAGGCCGTTCCCGCCTGAGTTAGCGTGTAATCGACATCGCTATCGTGTACCCAGTACGCCCCGTCGTAATAGAAGGAGATCTCTTGACCGTCCGGCCGTTCAGCAATGATCGAAAGTGGGTTGCTGGAATAAATCTGCAAATAGCGGTCATAGTTTGAGCGCCAATTCGCGCCAAGATCCGTGGCAAGTGTTCCCGCCACTGAAAGGCTGTTGTAATAGCGGATATAGCTCAGCTTATTCTGGCCGGCGGTTTCGTAGTCGGTGACTTGTTCGAATACATCGCCGGAGCAAATACTGATCGGATCACCTGTCCCGTTCGATCCGGGAATATTGCACGGATTCCCGATATTCTTCGCCAAAGACGAAGACACTGCGGACGAATAAGCGATGGGCCAAAAGTCCGGCGCATCAATGCCGTCTGTACAGATACTGCCTAGATAATGAAGGCAATACACAAAGGGAATATTCTGAGTTGTGCAGACGCCACCTCTTGCCGCGCATGTTACGTCGACCGTATTCACCGGGTTCGTAGGTGGATATGTTGGAGGGGCTGGCCATGGATCGGGCAGGTTCGGGTTCATCGAATAGTATCCCAGCGGATCGGAAAAGCAATTTGATGGACCGCACGATTCGGGATAGAACCTGAGCGCATGGTTCGAACTGATGGTATAGATGACTCCGGGCGTGGGCGTGAAACTGATGGAGCACTCCCCAGTTGGGTTCCCGTGGGGAGAAAGGTCTGGCGGTTCGTTAGGGCCGTTGGGACACTGCGAGGAGGTAAAGGTTGATCCATCGGAACCGGTCACGGAGCAAGCGGCAGTAAAATACCCGTAATCGGACGCTGCCGCGGAAGATTGGCCGGTAGAAGGGTCCGCGGCCGACGTGGTGCAATAGGCCGTTTCCTGCCCGCCTGTACCGGGTGTGAATCCGGAAGAAACCCAGATTTGGGAGTTGCCACGAATAGGCTGCATCAGACAAAAGAGTGCGAATGTAAAAAGAAGATGCGCGCGACCCATGCCCATCAGTTCGAAGAATCTTTGCATTGAGGTCGTCTTCCTCATGGCCAGACCAAATGAGAGCGTGCTTACCGATTGGGCGCTTGAGCGTTCCAGATGTGGCATTGTGGGCTCTCCTATCTGAATCGGAACATTGCTTATATTGCTTTCCCTGCCAATGCGCGCCAACTACACTTGCTATTTCACGCTGGCGCTTTCCTTGTGTCGCGGCGAAGCTCGCAACCGAACCAAGCGCCGCGAAAGTATCACTGCAGCCCGGATTGCGTTGCCGAGATAGCGCAACCGCCACTTCCACCCGATGTCGTGCAGGTCTGGTTGTAAAGCGTCGAGAAATAAATATTCGACGAATAGTCGATCGAAATCCCGCTTGGTCCGCCCGATTCCGGCAGCGTTCCATTTGGTGTAGCGCTCGTCGAGATCACTCCGCTTGTCGGGGCAGTAAAGCCCATAGCACAACCGGTGCTTTCACTCTGATTCGTGCAAGGATTCGTCGCAAATTCATCGCCGAATGCCAGGACGCCGAGGAATAAGTAATCCGGCCCTTCGTCAGAAGTGCACGGATTTCCTCCGTCGTTGCAAAATTCGGTGATTTGAAGACCTGCCGCATAGTAACCATTTGTGTAATTTGAAGCGAGCTCAGGACCAGTTGTGGCACTGCCCGACGTCATTACGTTGTTGGTTATTGTTATCGCGTACAGCGTGTTGTTTTGTGGACCGGTACCTCCGACCACATACAGGTGGCCACTAGGCGGGTCAGTGGAAATATAGTACTGATTGTCGAAATCGCCACCAAACAGAGTTTCGTAACCAGCCCCGACGGTTGCCTCGGTACCGGATGCGCCACTGCTGAAGGTTGGCGACAACTGGAAGACCGCGGCGCATGAGCCGCCGGAGCAGCTTGTCGAGTCGTCAGCTCCTACGAAGGCATACACCATCTCGGCGGCCGGGTCCACAATTACGCCATAGATGCCGAGGTTGTAATCTAATTGGGCAGATTGGGTGACAGACCCTGTTTCTGAATTGACAGAATAAAGGAAACCGCATTGCCCGTCCGGTGATCCGCCGACCAATCCACAGCTCGACTCCAGACTGAGCTCATAGTCCCCGACAAAGACATTCCCGCTGACTGAATCGTAGATGGGGCTTGCGAGTGAACCCCCGTTGGTGCTTACGGCTATAGGCCACGAAGCCAGCGCTTCAGTTGGAGTGGTGTCTGTGAAGACATTGATGAATTTGTGGAGATTCCCCGCGTCATCTCCCACATACACATTGCCGGTGCTGAAATCGGGCAATGCTGCGGAATAGCTATCGGTAGGACTGCCGGCAAAGGGAATCGAGATCATGCATGGCGCAGTGCAGTCGGGATAGGAACTGTTCGAAGTCAGTTCGATTGGGCTCGCGAGAGACCCACTGGACGCCGCCCATTTCAAGAGAACCAAATCCGCGTTCCCCGTTGTATTGTCCGTCTGGACGAACAATATCTGTGTGCCGTCGAGAGAAGTGGACACACTTGTCATAATTGCCCCACCCGTGTCGTAAGCCCAGTAAACGGACGGGTTCGGAGTACATCCGCTATAAAGCTGATTGAAAGCCACGATGCTCGCCTGGGTCGCGGACCCCGCCAAACTTGTGTTGAACACCGCAAAGTCGTCGGTGCAGTCCGCTGGGTTGCTCGTGAAAGTCGCTGGGAAATTGCCGAGTCCGACCGTGCCATCGGTACCGATCGCCTGGCTCCAATCTCTTTCAGGGTTCATCGAAGGATTGCTTGCGCTCGAACCAAATCCTGGAGCAAAGGAATTTGGCAGCCACAGTAACGATTGCGATGCTTCTGGCGGAATGAGCGCACGCTTCAATCCACGCGGCAGAACGCCACCAGGGTATGTGCTTGGAGTCGGAAATGAGGCCGCCGAGGAATCGTCTGTTAGCGACGAACCTGAGAAGCCTGTCGGACTGGTCGATGCGACTCTGAGTTGTGGTCCGGCTCCGCCGCGAATGAGCTGCTGAATTTTGTATCGCGGGTCATTCACGATCTTCAGCCACCGAGCATATGTTCCCTGTTTCTCGGCCTCCTCGGAAGTCCCAGGATTCGAGAAAACAACATGGTGCATCGTCCAGTCCGAAATGATATGCACAGGTTGAACGGAGGTTGAATTTCCGCTGCCCGACGGATTGTTTTGACCGCATGCCGGTACCATTAAGCCGAGAACCGGCGCTAGCGTTACCGTAACAAGAAGTTTCCTAGGTCGCAGACTTAGCTCATTCGTGTTCACTTTTCATCACCTCGCGGGTATGTAGATGTATGTGTGCCAGAGGCCCACGTTCCCGTCGTGCCTGAAATCACAACGGTAGCCAGGAAGGTGGCCGCGATTCGTGATGTGCGATTGGAGCGCACAAAACCCCATTCGTCCGCCGGCGGCGGAACGCGCCAAGAAATCACGAGGAGCGCTCGAAGACCTCTTGACTCACGGCATGCGCAGATTTGATGGGAAGATCACCTGCCATGCAGCGGTACGCCGCAGGCAGGAAAAATAACAATGAAAAATAGCGATGTTCGCGCGGAATGCCCCGGTGAAACTCGTATTGACTTCTGTAAAGCTGAAACGACTGTAACGTACTGCTATCCGGAGAGGATTGTCAAGCGTTGGACTGTGAATTTTTGTCTGGCAGCGTGTTCCACGTCACACTGGCCGCCGCGATCTCCAATCCTCAAAATTGCCAGATCAGCGCCTCTCGATCGATCATGAATGCTGCACGGGAAAGGAAAGTTTTGTGGCCGATCATCCATACCTGGAAGCGGGCCGCCGCTTGAAGGCTGCGCTCGTCAGTTACCAACTGGGCAGAGCGGGAGTCGATCGCACGCTGAAAGAGACGCCGGAAGACCCGGGCGAGGGCTGGGCTGAACTGGCTGAGCGCCTTCTAACAGGGATGATGATGAATATCAACACGCCGTTCGACCCGTCAAGCTTCGATCCGTCGAGCGGCGGACCGGGAACCGTCCAATAGCGCCACGACATTTCGATCTGCAGCGAAGCTCACTGGCGTCTGCCTGATGAAGCATCCCGTCTTATCGATCAGGCAGCATCGATACAACCACATTGGGCGAGAGCAACGCCTGCGTGCGCGTCGGGCGGGTCAATGTGGCTGCCCGCGTTCGCGGGCATCGAGTGAGGGCGGGCAAACGCGCACCGGACAAAAAAGCGGAGCCGGTCTTGCTGGCCCCGCAAGTTGCTGCGATTGTTTGGCGGTTACGCCGCCGCTTTCTTGCCAGGCTTCGGCTGCGGTTTGGGTGAGGTCTTTTTGACGGATTTGGATTTCTCCTTTGCCGCGAACTCCTGCTTGGCTGCCGCGGAGATGGCGTCAACATCCACCTTGTAGGCGTGCGCGGCATCGCGGAGAATCTTCGCCGCGTCGGTCTGGTTGCGCATGGACAGGAGAATCCCCGTTTCCACCAAGATACGGCCCAGCTTGCTCTCTTCGGCCTTGGGGAGAAATGCAGCCAGCAGTTTTTCCGGGGCAGCGTCGTCCTTGGGTTTTCCGATGCCATGCTGCCGGATGAGAACGGACAGGCGCCGCTCGTCCAGCATCGCCGTGAGCCGCTCGGCCAGAAACAGCAGGTCGCGTTTCATCAACCGGACGGGAACCGCGTCGCCGATGGCTTTGAGAACGCGCATTCCGGTGGTTTGCGCGATAGCTTCCTCGCGGCGGCGCTTCACCTGCTCGGCCTTGAATGCGGCATCGGCGCGGTTGCGCTGCTGCTGCCGCTGCGGATGATGGACCGGGCAATCGGGATTGGCGCAAACTTTCTTCGTTTCGCCTTTCTCGGTGCCTTCGGTGACGATGGCCTCGGCAGTGTACTTGCACGATTTGTACTCCGGCCAGTCGCGCTCATTCTTGTTCTTGGGCTTCTCCTGCCGGATTTCGACGTACTTGTTGCGTGGAATGACCGAGCTACCTTCGGCGGGTTTACCATAGGCGCTGCTGATCTGTACCAGTTTCGGTTTGGCCGCGACTGTCTGCTTTACGTGCGCGTCGATCTTGGCCGCGTAGCATTTTGGATCGCTGCACGAATCGGGCTGGTTGGCCGAAATGTCCGAAAACAGCAGGGTGTTGTGGCCAGTGCGCTTGGGGCATTCGACGCAGGAACCCGCCTCGGGCACAAGCTGTGCGTCGTCTTTGGAGAACGGCGCGGTGGCAAGCTCCAACAGAATGTTGTGCTCAATCCACTGCTGGAGATGGCGGACGGGGAGCAGGATGCGCTTGGGCTTGCTCCCGTTGGTATACGTGTCCTGATAGCAGGCCGCGAGTGCTTCCTCCTGTTGGTCGGCCTGCAATTTCGCGAGTAAGAGCGCGTGGCCTACGCCAATCTCATCCTTGCCAAACGCTTCGGTGACAGCCGGGGCAAGCTGCGCGAGGCGGGCGCGGGCAGCCACATACGAAGGATTTTTACCGCACTTGGCGGCGATCTGTTCCACGGTGTAATCAAGGTGCAAGAGCGAGACGTAGCCGGTTGCCTCGTCCAGCGGGTGAACGTCGCGCCGTTGCAGGTTCTCAACGATGCTGGTTTCCAGGGCTTGCGCGTCAGTCAGTTCCACGATGCGCACAGGAACGGAATCAAGTCCAGCGAGTTGCGCCGCGCGATAGCGCCGCGCCCCTGCTACGATTTCGTAGCTGTGGCCCTTCTGTCGAACCAAGAGCGGCGAAAGCACACCCTGAGTCTGAATACTGGCGGCGAGTTCCTGTAATGCCGCATCTTCAAAGACGCGGCGCGGGTTAGCAGGTGATTCTTGCAACTGGATGATCGGCACGTTGCGATACTCGGACTGCATTTCAACTGTGGCTGTCATGGGGATTCTCCTGTTGAGGTTGTCGAGCGTGAATGGGAGAGCGGGCACGTTCCGAACGCACCCGCTCAGAACTTGGGGCCTCTAGCTGGCCGCTGCGAATGCTTCGGTTGCCGCCGGTTCCTCCGGGCGGATGGCCCGGAGGATGGTGGATGCCGTGCGCTGGATGACTTCGAGACTTTCTGCCAGAAGTGCCGCATTGCCCGCGTACATCTGGATGTAGTCGCTTGAAGCGTTGCCCATTTCCAAGCCAACGGCTTGGCCCACGATGAACGCCACGGCCTCAGCTTCCGTCTCGCGCACGGTCTGCGTGGTCATGGTGCGCCGCTCGGCCTTGTGCAAAAGCTCGTGCGCCGTCTCGTGAACCAAGCTGACGAATTCCTCCGCCTTTGACTGACCGGGTAGCAGCGCGATCTTTCCGCCGTAGCTGACGCCAAGGGCCGGGGCAATCTTCTCGTTGAATTCGAGCGCGATATTCTGCTGTGCGAGGAAATTGATCAGCCGGTCGCAGTGCTCGCCCACTTCGCCGGTAACACTGTGCTCGAATTCGGGCAGGTCGGCACCTTCGGTCTGCGCCACATCGAACACGTACACGGCGCGGAAACCGATCAGCACGGGCTGAGGCTTGGTTTCCGGTTCCGGCTCCGCTTCGCCGTCGGCGCTCTTTCTGCGCCTGTAGCCCATCATGGGAGCGAGAATCTGAATGCCCTTTTCGCCCCTCTTCACGAATCGCCCCATTTCGTTCCATGTGCGGATGCCCGCCACCCGCGTGGCCGTCGGGCGCTGTCTGGCGATCTGCAAAATGTTTCCGAAACTGTAGGAATGGAAACGGGCCATTGCGTTCAGATACGCGGTCAGGGTTTCACTCTTGCCTGCTTCAAGCTGCTGGATGAGGTAATCCACGGCTTGCTTGATGAGTAGTTGCGTGGGGTTGTCGCGCTGCGTGGTGCGCTGCTGGTACGGGGAATCGCTGCGGCTCCGCTGCGCCGCATTTTTCCTGTGCGGCGCAGCATTGTAAGTAGTGGCGATACTGATAGTGGAAGTCATAGCTCTGCTCCTGCTGTGGCCCCGTGGGGCCGATTGGCGTCCGTGAGCAAGAGCACCCAAACCAAATTTCTTTCGTTGAGTGCCCCCGCTTCATGTC
>Ga0335078_10002176_pt1 | contig 29718 bp, 25 predicted proteins | sample Lox_Sample_32_FD_206711 | JGI IMG/M metagenome (GOLD analysis project Ga0335078, IMG submission 206711) | Soil microbial communities from Loxahatchee National Wildlife Refuge, Florida, United States - Lox_Sample_3.2 | ecosystem: Environmental > Terrestrial > Soil > Wetlands | place: USA...
CGCGGAAACCGGGGTGAATTTTATCTCGGTGGGCGCCTTAACCCACTCGGCGCCCGCAGTGGATATGAGTCTGCGCGTCGGACCGGCGTAGATGTCCTGCTGATTACTCCTCAAGAATCATTTGGGTGTAGCATCGGTCGAAGACTCATCCCCAATCGAGGGTGCAGACATGGTCCGTCACATCCGGCCCGACATTATTATTTTCGCTCTGTTGCTTCTGCCGGTCAGTGGTTCGTCTGGCGTACCGCAACGAGAACAGCCTCGCGCGCAATTTATCGGCAACCCTCCGGCTACGACCGTCCACGTCACCGTAAATGTTCTGACCAACCGCCACGCGATCAGCCCTTATGTTTACGGTGGAAGTTATCCCAAAGATGCGGCCGCCATCACCGACAGCGGCATGACCGTGGTGCGCTGGGGAGGCAACGCGACCTCGCGTTACAACTGGCAAGCGGGCACGTACAACGCCGCCAACGACTGGTATTTCGGCGATTACGGCTACAGCGAGATCGGCGACAGCGATTCGGCGCAGTTCATCAAAGATGTGCAAGCGGCGGGAAGCAATCCGCTGATGACCATGGTGATGCTGAACTGGGTGGCGCAAAATGTGAGCGACGGCAGCGCCTACAGCTTTTCGGTGGCGAAGTATGGCGCGCAATGCCAGGTGAATCCATATAACTCGGATGACGGCAACGGCGTAGAGTCGGATTGCCAAACCGACATCACGGGCAACGATCCCAACGATGCGAATGTTCCAATAAAAGACTCTCCCGAGAATGGCGACCCTCCGGGAACGGTGTATCGCAATCAATGGGCATCGGCTATGGCACAGGCTTTCGGCAGCGCTCCCCATTTCTACGACATGGATAACGAGATAGATATTTGGGGTGGAACCCATCGCGATGTGCACCCCAATCCGTCTGAGTATGAAGAGATGCGTGACACATATCTGGCGGAGGCGCGCGCACTGAGGGGTTGGGATTCCGATGCAGTCCGCTTCGGTCCAGTCAGTTGCTGCTGGTGGTTCTATTGGAATGGCGCCGACAACGACGATAAGGGCGCGCATGCCGGGAACGATTTTCTGCCTTGGTGGTTGAACGAAGTTTTCTGGCATGACAAGGTGGACCGCACTCGCTCCCTCGACATGTTCGACATTCACGCCTACCCCGACGGGCCGGACACGTCGAACTACACGCAAGCGCAAAAACAGGCGCTCTCGCTGCGCATTTACCGCGACTATTGGGATCCGAAGTATGTCAGCGAGTCGGGCGACATCAATCAGAAGTGGACGACGTTCATTCAGCCGAAGAAGAGAATTCCGTTTCGCATTCCCCGGCTGCGGGCGATCGCGAATATGATTTATCCGGGAACGCCGTTGAGCTTTACCGAGTGGAGCGCAGCATTCGCCGGCGAATCGGACTATTCGACTGCGCTGGCCGACGCCGACGCTTATGGCATTCTGGCACGCGAGCGAATTGGATTGGCCTCGCGCTGGACCGCGCCCGATCCTGCGAATCCCAACTATCAGGCGCTGAAACTTTTCCGCAATTACGACGGACAGCACAGCGCGTTTGCGGCGACTTCGGTTTCCGACACGAATGATGGCAATCCGGATCTGTTCAGCAGCTACGCGGCGATCAATGCGGCGGGCACGAATATGACCGTGATTGTGCTGAATAAAGATCCGAACAATACCGTGACGACCCATTTCGCGGTGAAGGGATTCAAGCCGCACCAGGTGACGACGTACACACTGTCGCCGCAGAACCCGAACAAGATTGTGGCGTCATCGCCGAAAGCATGGTCCGGGACAATGAAATTCGCTCCCTACACGGCGACGCTGCTTGTAGTTTCAGGCTCGATGGCAAAGGTGCCCAGGGTGGAATGGGACCTGAATCCCGACACGACGATGCTCGCCGCCAACAGCACACTGATTCTTCATCCGAAAATCGTTGCCGGATCGGGCACGGTGAATTTGGGCAAGCCGCAGTCGGACAAGGGCATCACGCTGGAGGTTACACAAGGAACAGTCACGGAGAATCATCAGGGAAGCATCAAGGTGACGGCGGGCGGAACTCCCGGCTTTTATCGCTTCACTGTGCCGGGTACCGACGATGAGAGAGTCGCGCAGCAACAAGAAGGGTGGATCATTGTAGGCAATCCCGCAGCCACGCTGACCAAGGTGGGCGACCATCAAAAGGGACAGTCGGGCAGCCAACTGAATCTTTCTGTTACTTTGAATCCCGGAAAATCCGGCGGCAGCGCGCCGGGCGCTACCATTCTGTTCTCCACTGACGCCGGCAGCCTGTCGAATCGGCTCGTCACGACCGATGACTCTGGCAACGCGCCTGTGGTATTGACGTTGCCATCGAAGGCTGGAACAGTTCACGTCACGGCGGAAGCGCCGTTCGGCCTCGGCCACGCCCTGGCCAGGTTTACCGAGACTGCCGAATAGCCGGCGATTGGCCAAGGACCGGTTTGTCCGGCATAATCTCGGCATCGGCCAATCGGCACAAACTCGAGTCATCCGACGATCCCTGCCCGCGCCGCAAACCGACGCCCGCCTGGGACGCATCGTCAAATTGCTGACCAGCTATGCGACGGTGGTCGTCAGCGGCACCAAAATCGCCTCTGAAATCGGTATCACCCGTTCTGAAGTGTGGCGGCTGATCCAGCAGTTGCGTGGTCTGGGAGTTGACATCGCAGGCCACCCTTCCACGGGCTACAGCTTGCAGGCGATGCCCGACCTGCTGCTGCCCGAGATTCTTGCGCCAATGCTCTCTGGCACGATTTTTCGCCATCACGTCCATCACTACTACAAGACCGGTTCGACCAATGCCGTGGCCATGGACGCGGCCGCAGCGGGCGCGCCCGAAGGCAGCGTTTTTCTGGCCGAAGAGCAGCTCGCCGGACGAGGCCGCGGAGCCCACACCTGGCACTCGGCGCGCTCTTCCGGAATTTATTGTTCGGTGCTGCTGCGTCCGGCCTTGCCGCCTGCGGGCGCTCTGGTTCTGACCCTCGCCGCCGGGTTAGCTGTGCACGCGGCTGTTCGGGAAGTTGACACCAGGCTCGATCCGGACTTGAAGTGGCCGAATGATCTGTTGCTTCAAGGAAAAAAGTTCTGCGGCATTCTCACCGAGATGAACGCCGAGGCTACGCGCGTGCGCTATGTAGTGGTGGGGATCGGGCTGAACGTCAACCAGAAAAGCTTTCCCGCGGATCTGCAGGCCATCGCAACATCGCTGCGTTTAGCGACGGGCACCGAGTATTCGCGGGTGGAGTTGTGCTCCGCTTTGCTAAAATCGCTCGACCGGGAATATCGCAGGTTGCTGGAGGACAAGACCGCTCACGATTCAATTTTGCAGCGTTTTCAAGAGCGGTCGTCATCCGTTCGCGGACAGCGGGTTTGCGTTGAAGAAAATGGCGGTCTTGAGGGCGTAACCGAGGGGTTGGATTCGCGCGGCTTTCTGCAAGTGCGTACGGCACAGGGTCTGCGGATAGTGTTGAGCGGAACGGTGAGGATCAAGTAGTTCGACCCTACCGGGCGCAGGGCGGCCGCACGAGCGACCATATCTATGCTACTCGTTCTCGATGTCGGCAATACCAATACGGTGCTCGGCGTCTTTACGAAACAGGCGAAATCAACGGCGGCGGAATCGTCACGTTACGATCATCTCGCGGCCAACTGGCGAGTCACCACGCGCGCCGCCCAGACCGTGGACGAATACGGCGTATTGTTCCGCAATCTGTTTTCCATGGATAACCTTTCGGTAGAGGAGATTCATGGCATTGTAATCTCGTCGGTTGTGCCGCCGCTCGATTCCACATTGCGGCAAGTGTGCGAACGCTATTTCAACGCCAAGCCGCTTTTCATCGGGCCGGGAATAAAGACGGGAATGCCGGTGCTCTACGAGAATCCCTCCGAGGTTGGCGCCGACCGCATCGTCAACTCGGTGGCTGCGTTTGAAAAATACGGCGGACCCTGCGTCACTGTGGACTTCGGCACTGCGACCACGTTCGATTGTGTAACCGCGAAAGGCGAATATCAGGGCGGTGTGATCTGCCCGGGAATCGGGATCTCGGCGGATGCGCTCTTTTCGCGCACCGCGCGCCTGCCCCGCGTGGACATCCGCAAGCCCGCCCGGATCGTGGGCACAAACACCGTCGCCAGCCTGCAGTCCGGGCTCTACTACGGCTATCTCGGATTGGTGGACGGCATCCTCGAACGATTGCTGGGAGAATTGGGAAGTGAAACTCAAGTCGTTGCCACGGGTGGCCTCGCGTCCTTGATCGGCACTGGATCGAAGTACATCAAACAGGTAGACGAATTTCTGACCCTCGAAGGACTGCGTATCATCTGGGAGCGCAACGCGGCTGACGGGGCAGGCCGTGATTCCGCTCGCGTGGCTTCGAAATCCTCCGCAGCAAAACAACGCTCCCGTTAGCCCTCGTGGAAAATTACTTTAACTACTTCACCGAAATCGAGGAGCACTTTCAAGGGCGGCGCGGTCGGATCTACCTGTCTCCACTGGATTGGGCGTTGATCGAAACCTGGAAAGATGCCGGCATTCCGCTGGAAGCGGTGTTGCGCGGCATGGACGCGGCGTTTGACAAGTTTGAGCAAAAGCCTTCGAAGTCGCAGAAGGTCAACAGCCTTGCGTATTGCGCACAGGCAGTGCTGGCTGCAGCAGAGGAGATGAAAGAAGCGGCGGTGGGAACGGCGCGCCTCACAAGGCAAAACGCGGGATTCGAGGCGTCACAGATTGCGGCTTTTCTCCGACGCAACGCCGGCCAACTCGAGGCCGCGAAATTGCCTTCCGCCAAGGGCATTGCAGGGCGGCCGCTGGCGACCGAGACGGCCGCCATGTTGCGCGAGGTCGCCGCCGAGATGGAAGCGTCGAAAATCCCGCCCCGGCTTGAGGATTTGGAACGCCGGCTGACCGTGGCGGAAGAGAAGCTGTTCGCGGTTTTGCTGGCGGCCACTCCGGACGGGCAGATTGTGGCCGTGCGCGCCGAGGCCGATCGCGAGCTCGCTCCTTACCGGCGCAAAATGCCCGCGGCACAGATCGAACAGCTGCAGAAGCAATATGTACACAAGCGATTGTTGGAGCAATACGGCCTGCCGAGATTGAGCTTGTTCTATATGTAGGCAGTTCCGCGTGCGTTTCGTTCACGGTAGTTAGAATTGAATCTTGAAACTCACCATTGAGAAACTCGTGTATGGCGGGGACGGACTGGCACGTCTTCCCCCTGACGAGCACGGCCGGGGCAAGGCGGCATTCGTGCCATTTGTGCTGGCAGAAGAAATCATCGAAGCCACCCTGCTCGAACAAAAGCCCGGATTCGCCCGCGCCCGGGCGGACGAGATTCTTGCGGCCTCCGTCCATCGCGTAAAGCCGGAGTGTCTTTATTTCGGTCGCTGCGGCGGATGCGCCTACCAGCACGCAGCTTACGAGCACCAACTGGAAATCAAGGCCGCCATTCTGCGGGAAAATCTTCGCCGTATCGCCAAGCTGGAGTTGCCGGCCGAGCTGATCGTTCATCCATCACCGCCCTGGAACTACCGGAATCGCGCTCGCCTGCAAGTGAAAACGGCGCTCGAATTCGTGCTCGGCTATCGCAGGTTCAATTCACACGATCTGGTTGCCGTCGAGCAGTGTCCGATCAGCTCGGCCCTCATCAATCGGGCAATCACCGTGGTATGGAAGCTGGGAAGGGATGGCGCTGTTCCGGACGAGGTTCAGGAAATAGAGTTTTTCGCCAACGCTGGGGACAAGCAGCTTCTGGCGGAACTGGCCTGCGCCAGTGGTATTTCCGCCACCACAGCCGGGCAATTTGCCCGTCAGTTGCAGGACGCGATGCCTGAGATTATAGGCGTCGCGATCAACAAAGCACATCCAAGCTCCCCTAACACGGATTCAGTTTCAATCGCATCGGCGGGGATGACGGCCCTCACCTATAGCACGCAACATGCTTCTTACCGCGTAAGCGCCGGATCCTTTTTCCAGGTCAACCGCCATTTGACCGATGTTCTGGTGGACATCGTCACCGAGGGTGTTTCGGGGCAAACCGCCTTCGACCTTTACGCCGGGGTCGGGCTTTTCTCAACCGTGCTGGCAACCGGATTTGCACAGGTGAGCGCGGTTGAGGCGTCACCGACTTCTTACGCTGATCTCGTCCACAATTCTGCAGCGCACGTGAAAACAGTCCGCTCAACCAGCGAGCAATTTCTCAAGAGCGCGGCGGGCCGCGTTCGGCCGGATCTTGTTGTTGTGGATCCGCCACGCGGCGGGCTTCAAGGAGGCGTCGTGAAATTGCTGGCTGCCCTAGAAGCGCCACGAATTGCCTATGTGTCCTGTGATCCGGCGACTCTTTCTCGTGATCTGGCAGGCTTGTGCAGCGCCGGATACCGCATCGTGCAGGCTCATATGGTGGATTTGTTTCCTCAAACCTATCACCTGGAGAGCGTGTTCCACCTCACGCGTTAGGGAAGCAACGTGACGCAGCCAATTCAGGCGGACTCCACTGCGGCTCGATTCCAGACCGGCCGGCGTCAGCCTCTCTTGTACGCCGCGTTCGGCCACGCCGCCGGAATTCTCGCGGGATTTTATTTTTGGAGGCCTGCGGTGTGGTGGCTGGCGGCTGCCATTGCGTTCCCGCTTTTCGCAATGGCGTGCCGTCAACGCCACCGCCGCGAGGCTTGGGCATTGGGCCTGTCGGCTCTATTCGTAACCGGAGCGTTCGCAATTCAATTGCATCCTCCGATGGATCAAAGCAGCCTTGCGATTCTTCCCTGGGCTGATGGCCGCGACCTGCTGATTACTGCACACGTGACCAAAGAAGGAAATCTGCGGCTGACCAGCGCGGGAGAAACTCAGGAAAGACTGGACGTGGAAACGGAGGAAATCACAGCGGATGGACAAAACTTTGCGGTCCGCTCCGGTTTACGCATCAGCGTGTTCGGTACAAGAGGGGCGGCGCAGCCCCATTTATTTCGTTATGGGGAGCGGCTGCAATTCCCCGCCAAACTCTATCCCCCGCGTAATTTCCGCAATCCCGGAGCATTCGACTATCGGAGCTATCTGGCCGAGAATGGAATCGCCGCGCTGGCATCTGTAAAGACGGATAACGTTGCACTGCTTCCCGGGCTTGCCGGAACACGAACCGAATTCTGGCGAACACGTGTTCGTCGCGGCATCATTGAACGAAGCAATGTTCTCTGGCAAGAGCGGGAAGCAGCCTTACTTGATGCTCTGCTCGTCGGCGAGAACTCATTCCTCGGACGCGATGTTCTTACCGAGTTTCAGCGCACCGGCACTTATCATGTGCTGGTGATCTCCGGCTTGAAGGTTGGCATTCTCGCGTTCACATTGTTCTGGGTTCTACGACGGCTGCGGCTGGGTGACTTTGCTGCCAGCGCGGCGACGATGCTTGCCATCGTGGCTTACGCGCTGCTCACTGACGTCGGCGTGCCGGTATGGCGGGCGACGCTCATGCTCGCTCTGTTCTTCGCGGCGCGCCTGCTCTATCGCGAAAGGTCGGTTCTGAACACGATCGGGGGGGCAGCCCTGGCTCTGCTGATCGTGAATCCATCCGCAGTTTTTGCCGCGAGTTTCCAGTTGAGCTTCCTGTGCGTGCTGATCATCGCGGGCATCGCCGTTCCGATCCTCGACCGCGGTACGCGGCCGTTGCTGCGCGCCCTGCGCAATCTGAACTCGGCCGGCTTTGACCGCGCGCTTGCGCCCGCTTTGGTGCAGTTCCGGCTTGATTTGCGCATGATCGCAGGGCGTCTGGAGCGTTTTCTGGGAAGGCGCGTTCCCCTACTGATCATTACGCGCGGCGGGCGCCTGTTGCTGCTGAGCACTGAATTCCTGGTGATCTCAGTAGTGCTGCAGATCGGGTTCAGCCTGCCCATGGCGTATTACTTTCACCGCGCAACGCTGGTTGCTCTGCCCGCGAATGTGCTGGCTGTTCCGCTGACCGAAATCATTCTCGTCGCCGGGGCCGTTGCCATCGGCGTCAGTTACATTTCCTTCACCGTGGCCAGGTTCCCGGCGCTCGTCGCAGCCGCCGCGCTGCAGGCGATGAGCGGGTCGGTACACTGGCTGGGCGCAGTGCGGATCGCCGATACGCGCGTGCCGACGCCGCATCTCACTGTAATCTCGCTTGGCGCGGCAGCAATCGCGCTGGCAATGATCTCGGCGCGGCGGCGAGCATTGCTTGCCGGAGCAGGCTTGGCGGGGCTTGGCATCGCCTCTCTGTGGATCTGCCTGGTTCCTCCCCATCCCGACTTCCGGTCAGGAGCGCTCGAAGTCACGGCAATTGATGTTGGCCAGGGCGATTCGATTCTGCTGGTTTCGCCGCAGGGCCGCACCTTGTTGATTGATGGCGGCGGCATCGCGAGTTGGATGCACTCGGAGCTCGATATTGGGGAAGATGTTGTCTCACCCTATCTTTGGTCGCGTGGCATCAGTCATCTGGATGCCGTCGCCATCACGCACCCTCACGCCGACCACATCGGGGGAATGAGCGCGATTTTGGCCAATTTTCATCCCCAGGAACTATGGCTGGGTGCGACGCCAGCTAACCCAGAGTTGGAAAGGCTGCTGGCACATGCGAGAAGCGAGGGTATTCCCGCCATCTCCCTCCAGGCTGGAGACCGCTTTGCCACCGGCGGCGCTGAGTTTCGCATCCTGGCGCCGGAACCCGACATGCAGAGCAGCAATACTCGACGAGAGAACGATGTTTCCCTGGTGATGAATGTGAGTTATGGGCAGACTTCGGTCCTATTGGAAGGCGATGCGGAAAAAGACGAGGAGAAACGCTTTGCCAATGAAGCGGGACGAGCCGACTTGTTGAAAGTCGCTCACCACGGCAGCATGACTTCAACAACGCCCGAGTTGCTGGCCGCGGTGCACCCGCGTTTTGCCGTTATTTCTGTTGGAGCGCGGAACGTCTACGGGCACCCGCGGCTGGGTATCTTACGCCGTCTGCAGGAATCGCTGGTCGCCACGTACCGCACCGATCTGGAGGGGGCAGTGACTTTCTATCTCGATGGAAAAACCGTCACGCCTCAGTTGGCGGCTCTTCGCTGAATTCCGCTTCGGCGGTCTCCAGTTCGTCCGGAGTTTGGCGGTATTCCTCAATCAGGCGGCGCGCTTCGGCGGCATCTTCCTCGCGCACCAGAATCACTGTGCCGCCCACGCCAGGCAGAATATCCTGCGGAGCATCTAACGACGTCACGTCGGCATCAATTCCTGCCGAGTCCAGCAGGCCGCGAACCACCATCGCTTCCGATTCCTGTTCGGTGTCAAAAACTCGAACTAGTTTCTCGTTGGGGTTCGGGCGCGGTGCGCCTGCTGCGGAGCTGTCTGCCATGGAATCCTCCATCACAACCGTCGCGGGCTGGTGATGCCGCTACCGTGATTCTACCCCGCCGCCGCATTGTCTGCACAACAAGGCTATGGTCTAGATGACATTTGTTTCCTGCCCTTTGTATCACACGCCGGTAACCGAAGTTCTACACCAAGGAGCTATTGCCTTGCCGCGATTTTGCCATGAGAATAGCTCGAAACGCGGGCGCAACGCCCGATTGCGGCCGGTCATCTAAACCAAGTAGATGGCCCTCACCGCTGGAATTGCCGCTGCGAACAAGGTTTGGGGACTTCATGGATAAAGCAGAACGCTCCACCCACTCGGCAGATTCGACAGAAAGGGAGCAGGAAGCGCGGCAGATCCGGCGGCTGCAGATCATGATCAGCATGGTCATGTCAGTGATCAGCCAAGATCCGAATCTCACGGTCGAAGAGGCGTCGGAATTGGTCGCAGGCGCGAAGCGGGCGGCACTGGCGATGTTTCCTGACAAAGAGTTCGCCTACGACATCATCTACCGCCCGCGTCTGCAACGCTTGATGAACGAGCGGTTCCGGCTGCAGTAAAAAGCAGCCCAGATAAGCGCGGATCAGCACGGTAAGAAATAGAGGAATATCCACCCTTGTCCGTCTAGGTCAATCCGAGGACGCACGGGCGAGGACGCCCGCGCCTACATCGCGGTTTCCCACTCTCAGAATCCGCCATGATCTGCGTCACCCGAGGCCACTTTTCCTATTTCTCAATCCGCTGCAAATGGAACAGCAGGGTTCCGAATCCCAGCTTAGAGCGCATCTGCACCGGCGTGTGATTCGCATCGTCGGTGAACCATGACCACACGGTTCCTTTTCCTTTCATAGGACCTGAGATCGGATCAATCCGCACGCGCACGGTTTGAAACGTGCCCGCCGGAACCTTCACCTGCTCGCGACCTTCCACGTGGGCGCTGACGTCGGAGCTTTTCCCGCCGTCGTCAATGGTAAATGTAGCGGTGCTGTCCGGTTGCAGAGGCAAGCTCGCCAAGTAATAGAATCCGCTGACCACATCGCTCACGCACTGCGGGACGTCGTCTTCCACATGCTTTAACTCGCCCGTCTTGAGATTCTTTTCATCGTAAACGGCTTTGCGCCGGGTGTAGTCGAGGCGAAGCTCGGACTGGCGCGAGCGCGATCCCTCCTGGGAATCCTTGGTCACGCGTTGCGAACAGAATGTGTGCGGATCGAAGAATGCCTCGTAATGATCGTGCACCTTGTAAATTGCGTTGACGAATCCGGAAGAGTCGGCTGTCGCGATCACGTGCTGCTGATTGCCCTCAACTTGCAAACCCGTGCGGGCGGTGCCGGCGTTAAACATGTGCCATTCCACGCCATAAACATAAGTCTGCCCGTCAGGAAAGTGATAATTGGGTGGCGCAGGAACGATCTGCGAAGAGGGCGCCGCGCTGATGGTAGCCTGCGGTGCAGGTGCAGCAGTTTGCGCGCGCAACAGAAATACGCACCACGCTGAGAACAAGAACCATGCCATGCCGAATTTTGCCGGGTTGCGCACGTTGATTGAATGAAAAATGTGCTCAGAAAAACTCAGCCAAAAACCTAAGCCTGCCGTTTCGACCAAATGACACAATCGTTCATCGTGAAGCCCACCACAGCTTGACTGCCAATGCCGCCATCATAGCCAGGGAGCCTAACGCTGCATTGTACTCGCGATGCTTCCAGTACAACTCCCGGGAGAATCCGCTCCCGCTGCCGCCAGATGCGGCCAACCGAGGCCACAGCATGGGAACCCGGCGCGCATAGTCCGTGTACTCGGGGAAGCGTTTGCACAGGAATGTTTCCTCAGAGCGCATCACGGGAAGATAAATGATGGCGAAAATCACAACCAGCCCTCCTGCAATCCACCAGTTGCGCCCAGCGACCGCAAAACCCGCTGCCAGAATCATTGATCCAAGGTAGAGCGGGTTGCGAGTGTAGGCGTAAGGCCCGGTCATGGCGAGTTGTTCGTTTTTTTGGAGATGGCCGGAAGCCAGCGCCCGCAGCAGCAGGCCAGGAATTGCGATCACAACTCCGCACAAGAGCGACTTTACTGTTGGCTCCGCCAGCCACAAGTAAAGCGCGGCAAAAGCAAAGCCCAGCGGAACTCGAATTCTGCGCGCGATGGAGGACCAATCAGCCACGGCAAATTCCCAAGAGCTGGCGCGCAGCCGCGACCACCTGGTCAGGTCCGATGCTCAACAAACCCGGATCGGGCGCGGCGCGGTGCGAGAGCGTAGTCGGGCTCAACGGGCTGCGCCATACTACGTTGCGAGTGCCGAACGGCCCGTTACGCCCCGGATCTGTCGGCCCGAAAAGCGCGACAACGGGAATGCCGAGAGCGGCTGCCAGGTGCATGGGGCCGGTATCGCCGCCAATGAACAAACGCGCCCGCCGCGTCAGCGCCGTAAGTTCCGCGATTGAGCACGAGATGCGTCTCGCAGTCTCGCCGCTGGCGGATTCCGCAGCCTGTGCCAAAGCTTCCTCGCCCGGGCCGTAATTGATCAGCGCCTTCACGCCATCCTTGGCCAGCCGTTTGGCCACGTGCCCATACCGCTCGGCGGGCCATTGCTTCGCACCCCAGCCCGCGCCGGGATTAAGGATCACGAAATCGCGTATCTCTTCTTCTCGCAGCCGATCTTCAATTTTCTTCTCGGCTGCTTCATCGTGGGGGAATGCTGTTTTGCGGATCGGGAGCGAGCGCCGGGCGAACGCTTCCGCCAGTGAAATGTTCTGCTCTACCACGTGAAAACCGCGCGCCATGACCTGGTGGGTGTAGAACATGCTGGCAACATTTTCGCGAGGCTGGGCAAAGCCATAAATCACGGGCGCTCCCGACCAGCGCGATAAGAGCGCGGAGCGCACGGCGCCCTGAAAATCCACCGCGAACTGATATTGCGGCGCGCGCAGATCGCTCAGTCCGCTGGCAATCTGTTCCCAGGTCTGCGCGGAGGATAACGACCGGCGCCACAATCGGGTATTCACAGTGTGAATCCGGTCCACGATCGGACGCCGTGCGGAACGCGGTCCGGAGCGCGGCTCCTGGAGCGTACACAGCAGTTCTGCCCAGCGCTCCTCCACGATCCATCCTAAAGTCGCCTCAGGAAACGCATCCCGAAGAGCGGCGACGGCAGGCAGCGCATGAATGATGTCGCCCATCGAACCCAGGCGTACGATCAGCAATTTGAGAGGTTGCCTGGCCGGGTCCACTGAAACCTCGCTCACGAACGCGGGGCTCCAAGACGTGATCGAATAATCTCGCTGGCCGAGTGATTCTTGGCGTCGCCTACGATCTCCACATGCCCTCCGTACTCTCGGACGACATCCCGTTCCGGCACCGTTTCCGCGCTGTAGTCGGTGCCTTTGGCGTGCCTCTCTGGCCTGATTTCGCGAATCAACGCCCGCACATCCAGTTCTGAAAAAATAACCACCGCATCCACATCCGCGAAGGCCGCCAGGATTTCGGCACGCTCCTCGGCAGGCATGAGCGGGCGCCCTTCGCCTTTCAGCGACCGCACCGATTCGTCCGAGTTGATGGCAACCACCAGGCGCCCGCCGAGAGCCTTCGCCCCATGCAGGTAGCGCACATGACCGACGTGCAGCAGGTCAAAGCAGCCATTCGCCAGCGTGACGGACTCGCCCGCGCGTCGCCACTCGACAACCTGCCGCCGCAACTCGTCGCGGTTTAGAATTTTTCCAGTCAAGGTATGAGCTTCACGATCAATGTGGCCGCGTCACTGGCGGTGACTGTTCAACCGCCCGCGTCAATTCCTCTTGCGATACGGTCGCCGTTCCGCGTTTCATCACCACAATCCCGCCCGCATAGTTGGCCAGGTGAGCCGCCTCTTCGCCGGTTGCTCCGGCCGCCAACGCGGCGGTATAAGTCGCAATTACGGTGTCGCCCGCGCCGGTGACATCGGCAACCTGATCCGATCCGAAGATCGGAATATCTACAGGCCTATGTTTGCGGTCGAAAGCCACCAGACCGTCGCGGCCGCGCGTAATCACCAGCGACTGCAACTTCATGCGGGAAATAATCTCGTCGCCGGCCAGGCAAAGCCGCTCCCAATTGTCTCCGATCTGTACGCCCAACGCCGCCTCTACCTCCGGCTCATTCGGCGTGGCGGCAACGATGCCGGAATATTCCAGCAAACGATAGCGCGAGTCCAGCACCACCGGCATCCGCTCGAACCGGCCGCGCTCGCGAATCGCGTTCAGAATCGCGGGGCTGGCAGCGCCGTAGCCATAATCTGATACCAGCATTAACTCGGAAACCCGCGCATATTCTCTTGCGGCCAGCACGAGTTCCCGCTGCAAGTGGCGGTTCGGTTCGGCGTCCGGTTCACGATCCACGCGCACCACCTGCTGCCGCGCCGTATGTGCCATGCCCGCCAGAATGCGGGTCTTAGTGACGGTAGTGTAGCTCTTATCTTTCAAAATACCGCTAAGAGGAATGTGCTTGTGGCGAAACGCCTTGAGCAGCAGGCGCCCGGGTTCGTCGTCGCCCACGATGCCGACCGGCAGAACGTTCACGCCCAGATCGGCGAGATTGTTGATCGCGTTCGCGCCGCCGCCCGGCGCCACGGTACGCTCGCGGCGTTTCAGAATCAAAACCGGGGCCTCACGCGACACTCGCGATATTTCTCCGAAGACGAACTCATCGGCAACCAGATCGCCAACCACCGCGACGGTGACCTTGGGGAACGACTCGATGATCTTCTTCAGCCGCTCGGTCTGTTTCGAATGTTTCGTCATTCCGTTTAAGAAAATTCTCTCACGCCGGGTGTTTACGTTCTGCAATCGCGCGCAGCATGGTATCGAGTGCGTTAGCGGCGTCCACCAACTCCATCGTAACGGGAACCACGGATAAAGGCTGCAACCCAGAGAGAAATCCGCCCAGGTTGATGGCGTCTTTCTCCGTGGTCACGAAGCCTTGCCCCTCGCTGCGCAGGCGCAGTGTCAAAAGATCCTGAATATCCGCTTGTGCGTAGTGATGGTGATCGCGATAGAAGGCCTCGGCTGCGGGCTCGATTCCGGCCGACCGCAGTTGCAAAATGAAATTCCTGGGCCGCGCAATGCCGCAAAAAACCACGGGATTTTGCGGGACATTCTTCACTACAATGCCTCGCCGCACCCGCCAAACCAGCTTTCCCGGAAGCGGAAACGCATCAGGCGAAGCGCCGCTGGTCAAAACCACGGCATCGGCGCGGCGCAACGAACTCAGGGGCTCGCGCAAGCGTCCGGCAGGCAACAACCGGTCCCGCGCGTCGTCAGGAGTCACCAGCACAATGTCGAAGTCGTGAGCCAGGGCGCGATGCTGAAATCCATCGTCGAGCACGTGCATTTGCGGGCCGAACTTGGCCTCAGCGAACACGCCGGCTTGGTAACGATCCTCCCCAACAATCACTGGGATCTCCAGTCTGCGCGCGATCAGCAACGGTTCATCGCCGAATTCCTGAGAACCGCCGCCGGGTTCGACCAGTGCGACTCCGCGACTTCTGCGTCCGTATCCGCGTGAAAGCACATCGAACTTGATCCCGCGCCCCTTGAGCAACTCGCCCAACAGCAGGACGAACGGTGTTTTTCCCGATCCGCCAACCGACAAATTCCCCACACTCACAACCGAACCCCGAAGCCGCCGCGATGGCAAAATGCCCCGGTCATAGAGCGCGTTGCGCGCACGAACACCCAGCCCGAACAGGGCAGCGGCCGGATTCATGCCAGCCTCTCTTCGCGTCCCTTGTGTCCTCCAAGGTTTTTCATCGCTGGCCAACCGGCAACTCTACCGATGTCTGCATCAGCGTTTGCAGAGCGGCCAGCGTGCGCTGCGTCGCCCCCATCTGGGACCGCAGGGTTTCCACGGCTCGATTGCCCATAGCGGCCCGCTCAGCCGGGTTGGAAATCAAGTCCATCAGGACTTGCGCCACGTTATCGGGACCGGCCACGCGCACCGCATCGCGCGTGCGAAACAGCTCTACGATATCGCGGAAATTTTCTGTGTGCTCGCCAACAACAATGGGAACGCCATATTGCGCGGGCTCCAGAATATTGTGTCCGCCACGCGGCACCAGGCTTCCTCCCACGAAGGCTATGTCCGCCAGCGCATAGAGCGCTGTCAGTTCGCCGATCGTGTCCAGCAACAAGACTCCGCCGACGATCGGCTCGTTCTGCCACTGCGAACGCCGCCAGAAATGCATGCCACGCCCTACCAGCAAGCGAGCCACTTGGTCAAACCGTTCCGGATGCCGCGGCGCTAGAATCATCACCGCACGCGGGTAGCCGAACAGAATCTTGTCGAGTATCTCGAGAAGTATCGGCTCCTCACCCTCAACTGTGCTGCCGCAAACCAGCACAGGATTTGCTTCATGGGTCCTCAGCGAGGGGCGCAGACTCATCACCAGCGGAGGCGGCGCTGGCGTTGCGATATCAAACTTCAAGTTCCCACTGACCTTCACCCTTTCCGTCGGCGCTCCGATGCCAGCCAGGCGGCGGGCGTCTTCTTCCGTCTGCGCCAGAAACAGATCCACGTGGGGCAGGATCCGCTTCAGTATCCATCGGAAACGCCGATAGCCGGGCCAGGAGCGATCCGAAATCCGGGCATTCACAACCGCGATGCGAACGCCGCTTTCATGCGCCAACTGCAGGAAAGCTGGCCAGAACTCAGTCTCCGCGATTACAATCAGCGCCGGGCCGAGCAGCCGCAGATAGGGGCGAATCGCAAAGGCAAAATCCAGAGGGAAGTAAAACACATTCTCTTCGCCGAACCGCTCGCGCGCCAGCTTCTGACCGCTATCAGTCGTAGTCGAAACCACAACTCGATGCCTGGGAAAATGCCGCTTCAGTTCCGTGATCAACCCGCTTACCGCCAGAACTTCACCCACCGAAACTGCGTGAACCCATACCGCGGGCCGCGAATCTGCAACCAATGTTGCGGGAATCCTGCCGAGCCGCTCGGCCAGCCCTTTGCCGTATTTTCCGTGCCGCAGACGTTGCCAGATCCAGTAGGGCAGCGTCAGCAGCAATGCCGCCGCCAGGAGCGCGCTGTAGAGCCAGTACATGGGAAGGGACATTCTACGCGTTTACACGGCCAACACCGCCTCGCGCCACGCGCATCCTATAATTACAGCCATGCCTCGCAAATCCGTTTTGCAGCGATTGCTGTTGCTTGCGTTGGCGATGTGCTCCGTTCGGTGCCTGGCGGCTAAGCACTTCGTCATGCCGGCCGCGCAAGCGGCCAAAAGCTACCCGGCACGCGACGAACATCCTGACGAAAAGCTCACGCTGGCTCTCGATCCCTATGACATGCCGGACAAGGCCAGCATTTTTATCGTTCATTACGGCGAAATCGGTTTCATGCCGATTTTCGTTATCGCTACCAATGACGGCGAGCAGGCAATTTCCCTGGCTGGCGCGAAGGCTGAACTGGTTACCGTCAACCGGACCAAGATTCCCCCTGCGACCGAAGACGACATTTACCGCCGCATTGCGCGCCCCGTGGGCAATGTTTCGCCCAATCCGCTGCCGTGGCCGAAGAAAGCGAAGAGCTCCATCAGCCCGGAAGCTCAGGAAGAAATTCAGAACTCCCAGTTCGCCGCCCGCGCCATCGAACCGCACAGCACCCAGGCTGGCTTCATGTTCTTTGATGTGTCCGGCATCTCCGCGCCGCTGGCGGGGGCGCGCTTCTACCTCACCGGAGTGCGCGACGCCAAGGGAAACGAGCTGATGTATTTCGAAGTGCCACTGGAAAAGTACCTGAGCGCGCCGGGTAAACCATAACTAAGGCGCTTCAAGAATAGGGTTGGGAATGGCGGGGCGCCGCTGGTTGCGGAAAAACTCTTTCTATTGTCATCCCGAGAGAAGCGAGGATCTGCAGGTGACGCATCCTCCCGAACCTACGATTCCTCGCACGGTTCGGCGCCTGCAAGCGTGTCTATGGGCGGCTCGGAATGTAAGAGTCGTATGAGTCACCCGTATAATCTGTCGTGATGCCCGTCGCGCCAATCGCTGCCCGCCAATACGAGCCCGTCATCGGCCTGGAAGTTCACGTCCAGCTTCTCACCGTGACTAAAATCTTCTGTTCTTGCTCTGCCGGGTTCGGCGCCAGCCCCAACACCAACGTCTGCCCGGTCTGCCTCGGGCTGCCGGGGGCCATGCCGGTGCTCAACCGCAAAGCCGTTGAGTTCGCTGCGCTCGCGGCCATGGCCCTGAATTGCCGGATCAACGAAACCTCCGTCTTCGCCCGCAAGAACTACTTCTATCCGGATTTGCCCAAGGGCTATCAGATTTCGCAGTACGACAAACCGCTCGGCGAGCATGGCTGGATCGAGATCGAAGTCGGCGGCAGGACAAAGAAAATCGGCATCACGCGCTTGCACCTGGAAGAAGACGCCGGCAAGAGCCTGCACGAGGGCTTCCCGGGATCGGCCGACGCAACCGCCATTGACCTCAACCGCAGCGGCGTGCCGCTGATCGAAATCGTCAGCGAGCCCGACATCGCCTCCCCCGACGAGGCACATGAATTTCTTACCCGCCTGAAGGAAATCATCCTGTACACGGGTGTCAGCGATTGCAACATGGAAGAAGGCTCGCTGCGCTGCGATGCCAACGTCAGCGTGCGCGCGAAAGGCGGCCAACAATTCGGCACCAAGGCTGAGATCAAAAACGTGAATTCATTTCGCTTTATTCGCGAAGCTTTGCAGTACGAGATCGCCCGCCAGATCGAGTTGATTGAATCCGGCGGCCGGGTCACGCAGGAAACACGACTTTATAACGCGGACGAAGGCAAGACTTACAGTATGCGATCGAAAGAAGCGGCCCACGACTACCGCTATTTTCCCGAGCCCGACCTGTTACCCCTGGTGGTGGAGGATGAATGGCAGAGGGAGATCCATCGCGCCCTGCCCGAATTGCCCGAAGCGCGCCGCCAGCGCATGATCCAGCAATACGGCATTACCGCCTACGACGCGCAGGTGTTGACCCAAAGCCGCGAACTGGCCGACCAATTCGAAACGGCTGCCATATCTGCGCGCAATCCGAAACGCGTGGCGAATCTGGTTCAAAGCGAACTGATGGGCCGCCTCAAGGCCAGGAATCTCGAGATTGATCAGTCACCGATCTCGATGAAAGGTGTGGCCACGTCGGCCGACCTTGTGGAAAGTGGCGCCATTTCCGGCAAGATGCTTAAGGATCTTTACGACCGTTGCTTCGAGTGCCGCCAGGATTTCCCCGCCGTATACGAAACAGAGAAGCCGCAACAGATCACCGATTCTGCGGCCCTTGAAAAAATCATTGACGACATTATCGCCGCCAATCCCAGGCAGCTCGAACAATACCGCGCCGGAAAGAAAACCGTCATCGGATTCTTCGTCGGCCAGGTGATGAAAGCCTCGAGGGGTCAGGCCAACCCACAGTTGGTCAATGAACTGCTGGGAAAGAAACTTGGCTCAAGGGATCATGTGACCGAGAAGTAAAATTGGACAGTGTGGGACCGCCGTCCCACATAGACTCCGGTCCCACGCCAATTCAGTAACCCACCGGCCTATGCCTTCCGTCACCTGAAAGCGGGCCTCGATCCCCTTTACCATGGGTAGTCATGAAACGATGGAAGCTCGACCGCATCCTCAGCATCGCGACGCTCATCAGTTCGCTGACCGCCGTCTGGCTGGTGTTGAAGAAACCGCAGCCGGTCGCGCCTCCCATGCCTGCCCGCGTCGCTGCTGCCGAGGCCGAGTCTTTTCAGCACAAACTGCAACAACTGGATCAGCCCAAAGAAAACGGCCAGGCTCCCGGCGAAGTTCGCTTCAGTTCCGATGAAATCAGCGCCGCGCTCGCCCAGGCCGCCGGGGCAATTCCTGTCACCGCCGCTGTGACCGCGGCTAGCCAAACCGCCTCCGGTGCCGGCGCCACGCTTCCGACATCGTTGCCATCCTCGCCCGATGCCGCCATTGGCCCCGGCCAGCCCGAGATCAAGGACTATCAAGTCCAATTCGAGGGCGACGTTGCCCGCGGCCAGTTCCTCACCCAGATCGGTGGCAAGGATGTTTACGTCACCCTTGCCGGACGCCTCAGCTCCAAAGATGGCTATGCGACCTTCGATCCCACGGAATTCAAAGTCGGCGATCTGAGTATTCCCGTGTCGCTGGTCAACGACGCGCTGCAGAAAAAGCTCTCCGAACAGCGCGATCGCATGAAGCTGCCCGATGATATCGGCGCGATCAAAGTGGAAAACGGCGAACTGGTGGCCACACAGAAATAGCCGGTCACCGCCTGAATCTCCTCCGCTCCATTACAATTACACTGAATCGGATTGCGCCGCACCGCCATGTTCAAGAAGATTCTCATCGCCAACCGTGGAGAGATTGCGGTGCGCGTCATCCGCGCCTGCCGTGAACTGGGAATCACCTCGGTGGCCGTGTTTTCCGATGTGGATCGCACCGCGCTGCACGTTCGCAAAGCCGACGAGGCTTATCACCTTGGACCGGCGGCGGCGAGCGAATCCTATCTGAACATCGGGAAGATCCTTCATGCCGCCAAACAGTCTCGATCCGATGCGATTCATCCCGGCTACGGATTTCTCTCGGAAAATCCCCAGTTCGCGCAGGCTTGCGCCGGCGCGGGCGTGAAGTTCATCGGCCCGACCGTGGCGGCAATGGAGATGATGGGCTCGAAGACCCGCGCGCGCCAGCATATGGACGTTGCCGGAGTACCGTTCGTGCCGGGCACATCAAAAGGATTGGCCTCGGCGAAAGAAGCCGAGCAAGTCGCGGCGAAAATCGGCTATCCCGTCATGCTGAAAGCGGCCGCTGGAGGTGGCGGCAAGGGCATGCGCCTGGTGAATCGGTCTGCGGAATTGAAGGCTGCGCTCGAAGCCGCGCAAAGCGAGGCGCAGCGCGCTTTCGGCGACGGTGAGGTTTATCTCGAGAAGGCCATCATCAATCCGCGGCACATCGAAATGCAGGTGCTCGCCGACGAGCACGGCAACACAGTCTATCTCGGTGAACGCGAGTGCTCCATCCAGCGCCGCCATCAGAAAGTGCTCGAGGAAGCGCCCTCTCCCTTCGTGGACGAAGATTTGCGCCGCCGCATGGGCGAAGTGGCCGTGCGCGTCGCGAAAGCTGCCGGCTACACCAACGCCGGCACGGTCGAGTTCCTGGTGGATCGCGACAAGAATTTCTATTTTCTGGAGATGAATACACGCCTTCAGGTCGAGCACCCAGTCACCGAGTTGATCACCGGCCTCGACCTGGTTCACTTGCAGATCCACGTCGCCGCGGGAGAGAAGCTGCCGTTCGCACAGCAGGACATCCGCATTCGTGGCCATGCCATCGAGTGCCGCATCTACGCCGAGGATCCCGACAACAATTATTTTCCCAGCCCCGGCAAAATCACGCTGTTGCTTGCGCCCTCCGGACCGGGCATTCGCCGTGACGGCGGAATGTATGAAGGCTGGACCGTTCCCATGGAATACGATCCCCTGCTCGAAAAGCTGATCGGCTACGGGACAGACCGCGAGCAGGCCATTTCGCGCCTGGTTCGCGCCATGAACGAATATTTTCTCGGCGGCATCAAGACCAACTTTTCGCTCTTCCGGCGCATTTTGAATGACCCGGATTTCCGGGCGGGAAACGTGGACACCGGCTATCTGGACCGGCTGATGCAAGCAGCGCTTCCCGCTGCGCCGGGCAACGATGCCGGAATTGCGGCCATCGCCGCGGGCATCTTCGCTGCTCTGGAGCCGGGCACGGCGACGGCTGCGGACGGACACGCTCCGCCACGTAACGGTGCGCATCCTGCGCCTGCCGCTTCAGGGTGGAAGCAAACTGCGAGAGTTGAAGCGTTGAAATAGGAGCGAGGGGTTAGAAGCCGAGTAGCTGCATCTTATGACTTACGACGTCACCATTGACGGCAGGAACTTTCGGCTCGAACTCGATCACGCTGACGCGCGCTGGCACTGCCGTCTCGATGGCCGCGAAGTACATCTGGACGCCGTCGTCGCCCGCCGGGATGTGCTCTCTCTGCTGATCGAAGGCAAAGCCTACGAAATCAAGCGCGAACGCATGGCGACGGATATGCATCTCTGGGTTGGCAACGCGCGCTATGCCGCCGAATTGCGCGATCCCCGATCGCTCCGTGGCCGTAAGACCGCCGCTGAGGACGAGCAAGGCCCGAGGAAGATCACCGCCGCCATGCCCGGGAAGGTGGTTCGCGTTCTGATTCGCGAGCAGGACGAAGTCGAAGCGGGACAGGGCATCCTGGTGGTCGAAGCGATGAAGATGCAGAACGAAATCAAATCGCCAAAGAAGGGAATCGTGCAGAAACTTGTGGTGCGCGAAGGCGACAACGTCAACCCCGGTGATGTGCTGGCGGTGGTCCAGTAGCGGCGACTCTACTTCACCATCCCATTCGCATCCAGCACCTTCTGTGCGTAATAATTCTCGACCTTGGCCTGGTCGCGCAGAGTCTCATAGTAGGCCAGCTTCAGCAGTTGCTCGCGCCGGTCGCGCAGTTGCGAGCGTATCGCTTCCTGCACCCGCGGGTCCGACAACTCGCGTTGCCCGGCTGGCTCTTTCGCAATCAGTTTGACGATGCGGAAGCCGATGAATTGCTTGCTGACAGGATTCACCACGTTGATGATCGGGCTGTACTGTCCCGGCTTCATCTTGGTAACGGTATCGCGCGTCACCGGGTCGGTGTTTTTCAACGACGATTCCGGGGTGAAGCCCAGGTCCCCACCATTGCCCGACGTCTCCGTATCCTCCGAGTAATTCATCGCCAGCGTGGCGAAATCGTCGCCGCTGTCCAGGCGGTTCATCAGCATCTGAATCTTCTTGCGGGCATCGGCTTCGTTTTGCGCCTTGTCGTTTTTCAGATTATGCACCTGCGGATTCGGCGTCGTGGTCACAAAAATCTGCGCCAGATGATACTGCGGCTCTACCAGATTAAATTCCGCTTTGTGGCTGTTGTAGTAGTTGCTGATGTCCTGGTCGGAAATATTGATCTTCGACGTCACTTCTTTATTCAGAACTTTATCCACCGTCAGCGAGCGCCGCAAATCGTGCTTGAAATCGTCCAGGCTGATGTTCTTATCCTTCAGCCGGGCGTCGAATTCTTCCTCCGTGAATGGCGCTTTGATCTCGTTCAGCTTGCGCTCCACTTCGTCGTCGGTCGCCAGCAGGCCGAGTTTTTCCGCGCGCCGCATCAGCATCTCGTTGTCAATCAACTCGCGCAAAATGTTCAGGCGCAGCGTGGTCGCCTGCTCTCCCTCAGGATGCTGATCGGATCCCGCTGTCTGATTCCGGTAATATTTCTCGACATCGGTGTTGTAGATCTTGCGGCCATCCACCGTCGCCGCCACGTCGTTGCCTGCCAGCCTGGTTCCGCAACCCAGCGTGTTCGCCAGTAGAAAAAGCGCCGCCGCGCCGATCAAAACATGCCGACACCGCCAATTAGTGTTCAATCGAGATTCTCCGCAAAGCCGATGCTGAATTGCACTGCAAGCCTTCGAGACACGAACTAGTTGCTTGATGATTTAGATGCGTCCGACCCAGCTGCCGCCGGATGAACCGGCACCGCCACGCCGGCCTGCTGCAACGCCTGATCCAGCGCCGCGCGCACTTCGCTGATAGGTAGCGCTCCATCCATCTCCTGGCCGTTGATAAACAGGGTTGGCGTGGCGCTGACGCCCACATTCTCGCCTTCGTGCATCGAGGCCTTCACCCCGTCGTCGTTCTGCGCCTTGAGGCAAGCCTGCAGCTTGGCTTCATCCAGGTTTTTCTTCTGCCCCTGGGTGGTTGCGATCCGGTCCAGAGCGGCAAACTGAGCCGGCCGCGTTTTCTCGGAGCTTACCTCGTGCTGGTTGGCGTGAATGTAATCGGCGAAACCCCAATAGGCATCGGCATTTTGCGCGGCCAGGCAGTTGGCGTCCACGGCGGCATGAATGGCCCAGGGATGGATATCCACCAGCGGAAAATCTTTATAGACAAACTTCACCCGGTCGCCATATTCCTGCAGGATCTCGGGGAACAGCGTCTCGTGCATGCGCGAGCAAAACGGACATTCAAAGTCGTCGTAATTCACCACCACGACCTTCGCGTCTTTATTGCCGCGAACCGGCCGCCCGCTCACGTCAATTTTCTTCATAGCCTCAAGATAGGGGTCTTTGCTCAGGTCCATTTTTGCAATGCGAATCAACGTCTTACTGTCCTTCGCCAGCAGAAATTGCATCGTCTGCTTTCGGTTGTCGCCCTCGATGGTCACGCTCAACTCGTCATAATTGGCGAATTCGCTCGCATGCGGCGCTCCCACGCTCACCTTGACGCTGGGAGGAATGGTGTAATAAGCGCGAACTTGCCGCTCGACTTTCAGAGCGACGTCGGAAGGCAACGATTGAGCGGAACAGCCGAGGCTTGCGAGTAAAACTAATACCACCGCGTGACGCAATACGATCACAAAATCCCCTGTACGTTGAAGATAAAACATGATTATCTCACAGGGAACAGGCAGTCACTTCGGGGTCTTGCCGGTCAACTCATCCGCCGGCAGCAGATGGTTCATGGAACCGGAGCGGAAACCTTCGAGGTCGAGCGTCACAAACTTGAAGCCCAGCGACTTGAAAAAGGGCGTGAACGCAGCTGCCATCTCCGCCGTCAGCGCCCGGGGCAGTTCTTCGCGAGCAATCTCAATGCGCACCATCTCCCCGTGGTAGCGCGCGCGAACCTGGCGAAAGCCTAACGAATGCAGGAAGTCTTCGCCCTGCTCGACCGCGCCCAGAACCTCGCGCGTCACCGGTCGGCCATACTCGATGCGCGACGAAAGGCAAGCCGAAGCCGGCTTGTCCCAGATTCGCAGGCCGCAAGCGCGCGCCAATTCCCGGATCTCCTGCTTGCATAGCCCCGCTTCGACAAGCGGAGTCGAGACATGATGACGACTGGCCGCAACCTGACCTGGGCGAAATTCGCCCTGATCGTCCAGGTTGACGCCGTAAGCGATGGAATCGAATCCCTGCTGACCGCGAAATTCCTCCATCAGCCCGAACAGTTCGTCCTTACAGTGAAAGCAGCGGGATGCGTCGTTGCGGGCATATTCCGGGCGATCCAGTTCTGCCGTCGCCAGGACTTTGAGCGGGATGCCCTGTTCGCCGGCAAAAGAGATCGCATCCGCCAGTTGTGCGCGCGCCAGGCTGGGAGAATCGGCGATCACCGCCAGCATGTCCTTCCCCAGAACCTGATAAGCGGCCCAGGCGAGAAATGCCGAATCCACTCCGCCGGAATAGGCGACCAGAGTGCGCTCCAGGCGTCGTATCGCGCCTTCCAGCGCTGTGCGCTTGGCGGAGAGTTCGGCGGCGTCCGGCATTCCGATATATCCTAGCAGGTTGCGGAACCGTTCTTAAGATTTTGAGGCTTGTGCGTCCAATTTTGCCATAATGCAGTTGAATTAACTATAGTTTACTACCTGAAGTATACTTGTGTTAACCTCACGAGGATTCGATTGTAGCGCCGACTCTCGACGCGAGGAGCGAAGCGCCGACCGCAGGCGAATGGGAATCTGCTGTGTCGTTCGGTCCCCTCTACTTTTAACATTCCTGTAACCGTCAGCCGATAGGCTTCGGTAGATTTTTGAGTGCCGATGAAAACTCGCATCGCCCAGATCGCGTTCCTGCTTGCGCTGGCCTTTCTCCCGGCCCGCGCAATATCCGCATTCGCGCAAGACTTGTCCTTCGCGCCGGATCAGGACACCCAAGCCTGCGAGCCCAACGCCCCCGCCGATCCCGCCGTCACCATGTTTCCCCACTCCCAGACTGCCCGTTACTGGATCTCCGGCCAGTCCAACATCATCGTGCAGTGGCATCCGTCGTTTTACGCGAAATACAGCGGCCCGCACAGCCTCGGTTCGGAAGCCAATGACGCCACGTCGCACGTTTCCACGCTCTTCCTCGGCTACGAACTCACTGGCACCACCGAACTGTTTCTCCACCTCGAAGAGGCCAGCGGAGGCGGCCTCAGTGACGGCCTGGGCCTCGCCGGTTTCGTCAACCTGGATGTGGTCCGTAACCCGGTGCTTTCGAAAGACCCCTACGTCGCGCGCGTGATGCTGCGCCAGATCATCCCGCTCAGCCATGAAACCGTCGAAGAGGAACGCAACCCGTGGTATCTCGCCACCAAGGTTCCCGTCCGCCGACTCGAATTTCGCTTTGGCAAGATGGGCGTAAACGATTTCTTCGACATCAACGACGTAGGCACCGACAGCCACTCTCAGTTCCTGAACTGGACTGTGGACAACAACGGCGCCTACGATTATGCCGCCGATACGCGGGGATACACCTATGGTTTGCTCCTCGGGTATTACGATCGCAACTGGGCGTTTCAATTTGCGGAAGCTCTGATGCCGAAGGTCGCCAACGGCATTGATCTGGTCTGGAATCTCCGCCGCGCCCGGGCGGAAAACTTCGAACTGCAACTTCACCCCAAGCTGCTCGGCCAGCGAAACACCACGGTCCGCCTGCTTTCCTTCGTAAATCACGCCAATATGGGTTTGTATGGTGATGCCATCTACAATTTTGTGGTTGGAAAAACTCCCAGGCCCGACATCACCGCCCACCCGCTGCAAACCACCGTGAAATACGGCTTCGGCATCAACTTGGAGCGGGAACTCCCGCATCATCTTCGCGCCTACGGTCGCTGGGGATGGAACGAGGGGCAGCACGAATCCTATGCCTACACCGAAGACGACGAGACCGTGCAACTGGGCGCGGATCTCGCCGGCGACCGCTGGCATCGGCAGCTCGACAAAGTCGGCGCCGTCTTCGTCAGCAACGGGATTTCTGCCGTCCATCAGAAATATCTGGCCTTCGGAGGAGAAGGATTTCTTTTGGGCGATGGCGCACTAAACTACGGCCGCGAGAACATCTTCGAAGCTTATTACAACGCCCATCTCTGGCGCGGACTTTTTATGGGCTTCGACGTTCAGCACATCAACAACCCGGGCTATAACCGCGACCGAGGTCCCGTCCTCGTCCCGGGCTTCCGCTTCCATCTTGATTACTGACGCACATTGCATCTGAAATTTACAGACCTTTAACATGCGGGTCATGCTTTGGACACCTGCGGCCTTTACGCTCCTGCTCAAGTCCAATGGCGCGCTTCCGCGCCGTGAAATTTAATCATTTGACCAAAGGACGGAGGAAACGATGTTTCATCGAATCTGCGCTTCAGCCGCCCCCAGAAAACTGTTGGCTCTTGCCACTGCCATCGTCACCGCTCTGGGACCGAGTGCTTCTCCGGCGTTTGCCGCTTCGTCGTGGGAACCAAAGACCGCGACACCCATTCAGCATCTGGTCGTAATTTTCCAGGAAAACGTCTCGTTCGACCACTATTTCGGCACCTACCCCGTGGCTCAAAACCCCAAGGGCGAGCCGCCATTTCACGCTCGCAAGGGGACGCCCACGGTCAACGGCCTCACCAACGCGCTCTTGAACAATAACCCCAACCTGAATCCGGCGAACGGTTCCGGCGCCACCAATCCGTTCCGACTGGACCGCACGCAGGCCGTCACCGCCGACCAGGATCACGACTATCTGGCCGAGCAGCAGGCCTTCGATATGGGCGCGCTTGACCTGTTCCCGCTCTACGTCGGCGTACCCGGACCTCCGCCACAGGGAGGCGGTATCCTCAACACCAACGGCTTGAACCTCGGTTACTTCGACGGCAACACTGTAACCGCCTTCTGGCATTACGCCCAGCACTACGCCATGAGCGATAACTTCTGGAGCACCACCTTCGGACCCTCGACGGTAGGCGCTCTCAACGTGATCTCCGGCCAGACCAATGGCGTGACCTCGACGCTAAACGGCACCGGCGACGAAGTAGACGGCGGCGCCGGATCCCTCACCGTTGTCGGCGACCCGGATCCCATCGGCGACTCCTGCGCCAGCTCTACTCGCAACCAAGTGCAAATGGGTGGCAAGAATATCGGCGACCTGTTGAACGCCGCCAACATCAGCTGGGGTTCGTTCATGGGTGGCTTCGATCTGACCAAGACCAACAAGAACGGAACCCAGGGATGCGCCCGCAGCTCTGAGGGACTCGCCGGCACAACCGCCGACTACATTCCTCATCATGCCTGGTTCCAGTACTATGCTTCGACCGCCAATTCCGCCCACACCCGACCGAAGAACATTTCCGAAGTCGGACACAACGGGCCGGCCAATCACGGCTACGACGTGGATGACTTCTTTCACGCCGTAAGCCAGGGGAATTTCCCCGCAGTAAGTTTCATCAAGGCGCCGGCCTATCAGGATGGCCATGCCGGCTATTCGGATCCGCTGGATGAACAGCATTTCATCGCCAGGGTGGTGAACTTCCTGCAGCAGCTGAGTGCATGGAAGGAAACCGCCGTCATTGTCCTGTACGACGACTCCGACGGCTGGTATGACCATCAGATGGGACCGATCGTCAATCAATCCACCGGCGCCGCTGACGCTCTGACTGGGCCCGACGCCTGCGGAACGGCAGCCAACTCGCTGCCTGGCATTGACTCCGACAACCCCCACGCTCTGGGTCGCTGCGGCTACGGCATGCGCCAACCGCTGCTGGTGATCTCTCCCTGGGCCAAGGAGAACTTCGTGGACCACACCACCACCGATCAGACTTCGGTGACACGGTTTATCGAAGACAACTGGCTCGGCGGCAAGCGCATCGGCCAAGGTAGCTTCGATGCCGTCGCCAGCCCCTTGGATAACATGTTCGATTTCAAGCATCACCGGCAAGATGGTGGTGTGCTTTCGGTCGATCCGAACACGGGAGAGCCGAACTAGGCCTCCCAACCATTGGCCGGATTTAGGTATCGGCGGGTGCCCCATCCTAAATCGCGCTTTTTGCGATTTAGGGGGGGATTTTTCCGCCTACCACAGACGCTCTCGCTGCGTTTTGACAAGGTACGGCTTCAGTCGTGCCGTAATGGTTTGCCATTATTGGAGGCTTTAGCCCCTGAGGGGTTTTGCCGTTCCGGCAGCCCAATAGGCGGCCGAGACGCCCGCCCGGCAGCCGGCAAGATGCCGGCGCTACAATAAAAGCCGGTTTTGAGGGAATTCCACTCAGTGTCTATTACTCGACGCTCGTTTCTGCAGCATAGCGGAATGACAGCCGCCGCTCTGCTTCTCCCGCAGCGCACCCATCAACCCAAACTCGCCCGCCCTACGCTCGATCCCAACAACCTCGCGCCCTTCGTTGATCCGCTGCCCATCCCTGCCATCGCCCAAGCCAACGGCTTCCGCCCCAGCCCTGACGATCCCAAGGCCAAGCTGCCCTATTTCCGTCTTGCCGCTTGCCAGGTTGAATGCAAAGTCCATCGCGATATGAAGCCCACCCGCTGCTGGGGCTTCGACTCATCCTCGCCTGGCCCGACGTTCGACCTCCGCAGCGGCGACGGCGTGCTTGTCGAATGGGCCAACGAACTTCCCGCCGCCCATTTCCTTCCCATCGATCACCATCTGCACGGCGCCGAGCCTGACAAGCCGCCCGCCCGCACCGTCATTCACCTGCACGGCGGAAAGGTTCCGCCGCAAAGCGACGGCTATCCCGAGGATTGGTACGTTCCCGGCAAGTCGGCGGTGTATCACTATCCCAATCGGCAGGACGCAAGCCTGCTCTGGTATCACGATCACACGCTCGGCATCAATCGGCTGAACGTATTCGCCGGCCTGCTCGGAGTTTTCATCATTCGCGATGCGGTTGAAGACTCGCTGAACCTGCCTAGCGGCAAATATGAAATCCCGCTCATCTTCTACGACCGCCTCTTCGATTCCGACCACCAGCTCTATTACCCCATCGGACCCTATCCCGACTCGCCCTGGATTTCCGAGTTTTTCGGCAACGCCATTCTGGTGAACGGAAAGCTATTGCCCTACCTGGAAGTCGAGCCGCGCAAATATCGCTTCCGCGTGCTGAACGGCGCCAACAGTCGCTTCTTTCATCTGGCGCTGGCCAACGGGCAAAGCGGCTACCAGATCGGCACCGATCAGGGGCTGCTACCGGCACCGGTGAGCATCAAGCAGATTTCGCTCGCGCCCGGTGAGCGCGCGGATGTCATTCTTGACTTTGCTGATCATGCCGGCGAAACCATCGTCATGAAAAATGATTTCATCCAGCCGGTGATGCAGGTCCGTGTCGCGAAAACAAAATCTCCCGATCCCAGTTCCTTGCCTTCCACTCTACGCAGCATCCGCAAAATCGAAGAGAATACCGCGGTCAAGACTCGTTCCCTGCACCTCGCCGAGATTGACGACCTTGGGGGAAATCCGGTGACCATGCTGCTCAACAATTCC
>Ga0335078_10002177_pt1 | contig 29718 bp, 18 predicted proteins | sample Lox_Sample_32_FD_206711 | JGI IMG/M metagenome (GOLD analysis project Ga0335078, IMG submission 206711) | Soil microbial communities from Loxahatchee National Wildlife Refuge, Florida, United States - Lox_Sample_3.2 | ecosystem: Environmental > Terrestrial > Soil > Wetlands | place: USA...
CTCTCTGTGGTGAAGTCTTTGCCTTTAGTCGATGCCGTGGATCCGCAGGCTAACCAACTGGTCGATGGTCAGATTCTGCATACCGTGCTGCGAGCGCATGCTCGAGATGTATTCTGGCGTCACGCCGTGGATCCGCATGGCAATCAATTGATCAGGGTCTGGATGAGAGTATCCGAGTTGGCTCAGCTTCTCGATGAACTCGGGCGAGACACCGTGAATGCGAAAAGCGATGAGTTTGTCGAGGTCAAGGCGGTTGTACCCCAGTTTGCTCATTTGCGCGATCCACTCCGGCGTAGCGCCATGAATCCGCAGAGCGATAAGCTTGTCCTCATCGGGGTTGTATCCCTCTTGATGCAGCGTTCGGATCATTTCCGGCGTTACGCCGTGAATGCGGAAGGCCACAAGCTTGTCAGTGGAAGTAATGTTCAGCCCGGCCCCGCGGATCTTGTGGATGAAATCCGCCGTGACTCCAAAAATCCGAAAGGCGATCAGCTTGTCGGTCTCCAGTCCTTCCAGACGCTCGCCTTTCATCTCTCTTGCGAACGCCAGGCTGACATCCTGCGCCGCCATCTCGAACTGCTTTTCCTCAACGACGCCGTCAAAGCCAAGGGATTTCATCTCGCGCGGAAATTCGGGGTCGGGAGTGAAGTGGAATATGCCCGCCCCCTCGCCGTTATCGAGGAACCCCTGGCAATCGAACTTGCCTGCGTCGCGCGAGACGGTGAAATGGACCTCGTGCCGCCCTACTGTCGACCTGTCCAGGCCCTGAAATGTTGTTAATGCCCAATCCGAACTGAGTTCGGAATGGCCGCCGTGACGGGACTCGATCAGCGAGAAGTGGACTTGGCCGGCTGTGTCGGACGAACTCATCGTCCAGTCGCCGGTACGCAATTGCGGCCATGCCGGCCTCGCGCAGAGCAGGGCGCAGAACGCCGCCAGAACCAACCATCGAATGTGAGAGAACTTCATGGAATCCTCCTTCGAAGGGTCACAGCACCCCAGCGCGTTTTAACTGCACAAGCTTGTCCAAGGTCAAGTTCTGGAAACCATGTTGGCGGGCCTTCTCCACGTATTCCGGGGTGATGCCCTGAATCTTCGCAGCCATAAAATCATCGCTGGTGAGATTTGTGAGACCTGCCGCCTGAAGCGCCTTCACGAATTCAGGCGTGACGCCCTGAATACGCAGAGCCACCAATTCATCGCCCGAGGGCTTCAGGCCAGTAGCACGCATCTCCTTCACGTATTCCGGCGTGACACCTTGCACGCGCATTCCAATCAGGGCATCGGCACCCGCCTGGAGGCCCAGATCATGCATCTCCCGTACGTAGTCCGGGGTAACACCCTGGACCTTCATTCCGAGCAACTGATCAGCGCTGAGATTCAGACCGGTAGCGCGCATCTCCTTGATGTATTCCGGTGTTATACCTTGGATTCCCATAGCGATCAGGGTGGCGGGGTCAAACTGAAAACCCAGGCCATGCATTTCTCGGACGTATTCGGAAGTTACTCCCTGCACCTTCATTCCGATCAACTGGTCTGCGGTCACTTTGAGTCCATTAGCGCGCATTGCCTTGACGTATTCCGGATTCACGCCTTGCACCCGCATCCCAACGATCGCGTTGGCGTCAAGATCGAGGCCCAGCCCTTGCATTTCTCGCACGTATTCGGGGGTAACTCTCTGGACTTTCATTCCGACCAACTGATCTGCGGCGAGCTTCAGTCCCGTGGCGCGCATCTCCTGGACGTATTGCGGCGTGACGCCCTGTACCCTCATGGCGATTAGTTCGTCGGCGTCGAGGCTGAAGCCCAGAGCGTGCATCTGCCGCACATAGTCGGGAGTAACACCTTGATCCTTGAGCGCGATGGCTTGATCGACCGTGAGGTCCTTCAGCCCCGCGGCCTTCATTTGCTCGATGAAGCCCTGCTTCGCAACTTGACTGCTGCTTGAGCTCTCGGCGTCTTGCTGATCTGCCGCTGCGTCCCGGCTTGCTGCCTGGGCAGGCGCCCACGAAGCACCAGAGTTCGCAAGAGTCGGCCGGTAGATGACATGCGTTCGCGATTCGACGCCTGCGCGGTGTTGACTTGAAGCGGACTGTCCTGCCTGAGTTGCCGGCCCAACCGATGCTTTTGCGACGCCCCAGAATCCGTTTCCGGCAAGGAGCGCGCCCGCAAGACAAAGAAGACCCATCGCGAATCCAGTGCCTCGCAAACCGCCCCGCATTTCCTCCAAGCCGAGCAGCCGCAGCACTCGCGCCGCCAGCGGAGTGGTGCTGATTCCCGTGGCCAGCAGCGGTGCGCTTCGCCTCTCCTCGAGCAGCGTGAGCGCGCGGGCATAACCGACCGCGTCGCCGCAGGCGCGAATCGCCTCATCATCGCAGCAGTTTTCGCGCTCGACGCGAATCCGCCGGCTGAACCACCACACGGCCGGATGGTAGAAAAGCAAAGTTTCTGCCGCAACCTGGAAGAGATTCACAAACGAATCGAAGCGGCGAATGTGCGCCAGTTCGTGAGCGATTACGGCTTCGAGTTGCGCTTCGGAGAGTCCTGTCAGCGCCGTTACCGGCAGCAAAACGATGGGTCGGAATAGGCCGATCACTGCCGGCGCCGGCACCAGTTGCGTTGCGCAAAAGCGCACCGCCCTCCCGATTCCCAGCCGCCGCTGCAGCGACTGGCACATCTCGAGCAGTTCCGAGGAAACCGGCCGGATGCCTCGGCGCCTTAGTCGCTCGATGAGGAAGAATCCTCCGGTCGCGCGCAGACTGAAGAGGGCGACGCCGACGAACCAAAGTTCTACCAGCCAATTCAATCGATCGGGGTATGGTTGGGGCCGCTCGACCGCTTGCGAAGCCGACGCCGTGACGATGGGTGCTTCCGCTCGTCTGACGGTTGCGATCGCGGAGGGCACGCGGGCCCACTCTACCGAGCGCTGAGGACGGGGCAACAAGATCAGAAACGTAATCACGGGCGCCGCAACCAACAGAATCATTGCGCCAACTCCTGCCGCATAACGCGCTCGGGCGGTCCGGCAGCAGGCCATCAGAACAGATAACGCTGCGGCGAGCGCTGCGCCCTGCCAGACGAAGTGGAGCAACGTCCAGCCGAGGGTTTGCACGACGATCGGAGAAAGGGGGATTGCAAAATGCGTCATCGTAGTTTCCTTTCCTGTTCGTCCAAGATTAGGCGCAATTGCTCAATTTCTTCGTGTGAGGTCTTCCGGCCCTGGAGGGCGTGCATCATCAGTTCGCTTGCCGAACCCTCGAACACACGCTCCAGGACATCAGCCGCGAACTGGCGCTTTGTCTTCTCAGGGGGCAGGCAGGCTTCATACACATGCGCCCGCTGTTCTTCGTTGCGGCGCACGGTCCCTTTGTTGGTCATGATCTGCATTAACTTTAAGACGGTTGTGTATCCAGTCGGTTTCTTTTCGCTCAATGCTTCGCACACTTGCCGGACTGTCGAAGGACCGCGTTCCCACAGGATGTGGAGAATCTCCAGCTCGCCGGCGGTCGGTTTGGGCAGATCTCGATGGATCATAAAGGCACCTTACTACGAAGAGTTTCGTATTGTCAACGACAATCTTCGTACTTTGGAAAATATTTCTTGGCGGTCAAGTGAACCCCCGCAAGGGGTAGCGGACGCTTACCTCGCGGGTGTCGCGTTCCACGTTATTCCGGACATTGCCTCGCCTGGCATGAACCCCTCACCCGCCCCGGCTGAAGAAGGCGCCCGCTGCGGTCCACACTTTCTCCCAAGGGAGCCTGTGTGACAACTCGCCCAACATGTCATCCTGAGCGTAGCGAAGGGTCCCTGCAGTTTGTAGTGGCGGGTAAAATCAAACCACTGCGGGGATCCTTCGTCGCCTCCGGCTCCTCAAGATGACAGGCTAGGCGAGTTCTCACACCGACTCCCAACGGGGAGAAGGTAACATAGCATGGGCATTGTCAACGAGGACGCGGGTCGGGCTCGATCGTTGCAGGCTCACGCGGCAGGGCGTATACTCGGGATCAGCCCAAACAAGCTCAGGCAACTCTAACGGAAAAGGAGACAGACGCATGCCGACCTACATCACCCTAGGGAAGTGGACGCAGCAAGGCATAGAGAAAGTCAAGGAGAGCCCGGCACGGCTCGACGCGTTCAAGCAACTCGTTAAGTCTATGGGCGGAGAAGTGAAAGGATTTTACATGGTTACAGGGCGGTATGACATCGTGGTTATCAGTGAAGCGCCGAACGACGAGGCCATGGCCAGGACAGCTCTGGCGACGGCCGCCAAGGGGGGCATCAAGACCGAGACGCTGCGCGCCTTCACTGAAGACGAGTACCGGAAGATCATTGGGGCTCTGCCATAAGCCTAGATCAACAGCTTAGGCTGCTTCCGCCCGGCTGGACTGCTGGTCGTTCATCACTCCCAGCACTTCGCGCACCTTGCGCACCAGGGCTCCAGGTGCGAAGGGCTTTTGGAGAAAAGCGGTTTTGGGATCCGACATTCCACGCCGCGCCACGGCGTCCGCGGTGTAGCCTGAGACGTAGAGCACTTTCATTTTCGGGCGCTCGGGCTTCAGCCGTTCGGCCAACTCGAGTCCGCTCATGCCGGGCATGACCACGTCGGTGAGCAGCAGATCGATGGGCGCCTGGTTTTGCGCGCAGATGCGGAGCGCATCGTCGGGTCTTTCAGCCGATATAACAGAGTAGCCGGACTCCTTCAAGACTTCGAGAGTCAAGTCCCTCACCATGGCTTCGTCTTCCACCACGAGGATGGTTTCCGTACCCCGCGCATGATGCTCGATCGTCCGGCGGCTCTTCGGCAGCTCCGCCACTTGATCGACCCGTGGCAGATAAATCTTGAAGCACGAGCCGTTCCCGATTTCGCTGTAGACATAGATGTAACCGCCGCTCTGATGGACGATGCCGTGCACCGTCGCCAGGCCTAGCCCAGTTCCCTTACCTTGCGCCTTGGTGGTGAAAAAGGGCTCGAAAATATGCTTCTGGACTTCCGCATCCATGCCGCATCCCGTATCGCTCACGGTGAGCAGGACGTACTGCCCGGGCCGGATCGGGTAATGGCCTGCGGCGCGAGCCTCGTCGAGATTCACGTTTTCTGTTTGCAGGATCAGCCTGCCCCCGTGAGGCATGGCGTCGCGGGCATTCACCGCCAGGTTCAGGATGACCTGGTCGATCTCCCCCGGATCGGCTTTCACGCGTCCCAAGCCCGATGCCGGAACAATCGCGAGCTCAATGTCCTCGCCGATCAGATGCCGAAGCATGCGGCTGATGTTGGCGAGGGTAACGTTCAAATCCAGCACCTGGGGCTGCAGCACCTGCTGCCGGCTGAATGCCAGAAGCTGGCGGGTCAGCGTGGCGCCCCGGTCTGCCGCCTTCAAAATCTCAGCCATATGGGGATACTTTGGGTCGGTGGATTCCAGCCGCCCCAGGACCAGCTGGCCGAAACCTGAAATGACGGTGAGCAGGTTGTTGAAGTCGTGCGCCACTCCGCCCGCCAGGCGACCCGCGGCCTCCATCTTCTGCGCATGCCGGAGTTGATCCTCAAGCCGTCGGTGCCGGGTGATGTCCCGCCCAATGCCCTGCACCTCCGGCGGCTTCCCGGTTCGTTCGATGAGGGTCGTCCCCAGGTCTACGCGCAGCCGGCCGTTCTTCCTGGTTACGAATTCCACTTCGTAGGTGCGCTGTCCTTCCTCGCTCGCGCCCTGCAGCATTTCGCGCGCCAGCGCCGAGTGTTCCGGCGCCAGAATCTGCGCGAGGTTCATCCTCAGCACGTCGGGAATGTCGCATCCCACCATGCGGCGGCCGGCTTTATTGAGGGAAGTGAGGTGGCCCTCGAGGTCGCAGGTGAAAACCATGTCGTTGGCGTTCTCGAAAAGCTCCTGGTAACGCTCCCTCGCAGAGGCTTCGCGCTGCAGCGCATCGCGGATGCTATCGGTCTTTTCCGCCACCTGCCGCTTCAGCAGGACTGCCCAGAGCGTGGTGGCCAAGGCCACTGCCGCCAGGACGGCGACAATCCTGAGCATGCGCTTGATGTCCCACCAGGGAGGAGGCTCGATCACCGCAACGTCACTCATCGAATGGACGAGGATCCGAAAGGACCGCGGATTATGATCTTCATCTGCCTGCAGTACGCAGATGCCGGTCAATTGCAGCAGACTTCCCGGCACCAGAGCTTCGAGGCTCTTCGCCGGCACGGGGTCTTCCAACTGCGCCAGAAAAAGGATATTGCCCGACTCCATGTTCAAGCTGTTCGGACCGGGGGTTGCATCCAGCAGTCGCGCCTTGATGTGCACGAAGTCGGCATCGTGGCTTCCATCCAACGCCTGCTCCGCGGTAACGGAAACGGGGACGGGAGTCGGACCGGCCCCGATCCGCCGATAGACCGCATCCCGCAAGAGCGCAGAGTACTCGCCCACGGCGGGAAAACCCACCACCTCAACCAGATCTCCGGTCTGGACGGGAGTTGTCTCCAAGGTGTGAACCTGCAGGCCGTCGTTTTCTTCTTTGACGAACAGCGCACTTCCCGGCTGCTGGAAGGTGACCACGCCCCGCACTTTGACGCGGTGCCCCGAAGCTCCCTGGGGGGTGAAACGCAGCAGGCTGGCTATGGGACGGCGGGGGGCGAGAAACGCGTTACTGGGAGCGGGTTCAACAATGCGAACCTGAGTGAGACTCGGCGAGTAGAGGATCACGCCGGTTATTTGATTTTTCTGATTGAATGCGGCGCCGCACACGCCCCGGACACGCACCTTGGCATCGACAAGGTAATTGGGAATGGCCCCATGGAAGTTCGCAACCTCCGCAGTGAGCCGGCCACCCTCCGCCGCCAGGTCCAGCTTCAGAACCCCGCCGGCCGTCGTCACCGTACGGACGATGGCTTCAATTTCCACCCATTGGCTATCGTCCTGGCTGGAGGCCATTCGGCCGTAGGTGACTTGCCGCGCTTCCGGCAAGGCGCCCTCGCCCACGACGTGGATCTTCGGCTTATCAATCTGCGGCGCGAAATCAGGTGTACCGCTAACGCCTTCGACTTCCACCAATTGGCCGGCCTGGAGCGCCAGCTTGGCGTTCTCAATGTTAACCCAAATCCCCGCGGTGGAGTCCTGGATGAACAAATCGTTTTCGGCCGGATTGAAATACGTCACGACGGCGCGGACGAGGATGGGATATCCGAGATTCGCTTCGTCAGGCGCAAGGTTCCTGATCTGCTCCACGCGGGAGAGTAAAGGAAGGCTTGATTTTTGGGGGGGAGCCTGTCCGGCAGGCAGCGGCGATGCAGAGGCCAAACCCGACCACAGCAGGCACAGGGCAAGCAACCACAGCAGGCTGCCGGCCATCACCCGCTCGCGAAGGCTTTTGGCGCTCTTCAGTATGCCGGACGCTTTCGCGGCGCCTCCCAGCGCATTATTCTCCGCCCACTTGTCTGCCTTCAGCTCAACCGGCCTTGGAGAAGAGTCGGCGAGTGGGTTACTCGCAGTCATCGCGGCTTCAACGGACAGCGTCCGATGTTTGCCGCCGTGCTCGATTCTTCGCCGAATATCTTCCCATATTTTTCCCGGAAGTGTGAAGAAGGCCTTCACTACTTTGGGATCGAATTGCTGTCCAGACTCGCGTCTGATTTCGTCGTAAGCCGCAGCCCACGGCAGGGCCCGCCGGTAGGGGCGATCGGACGTCATCGCGTCCAGTGTGTCAGCCACCGCGAAGATTCGAGCCCCGAGAGGGATCGCCTCTCCGCGCAGGCCTTGCGGATAGCCCGATCCGTCGTAGGACTCCTGGTGCGCGAGCACAATTTCGGCGGCGGGCGCGAGGAATGGAATGTGACAGACCAGTTCGTAGCCGATGCGCGAATGAGTCTGCATCACTACGACCTCATCCGGCGTCAGCTTGCCCGGCTTATTTAAAATGGCGTCCGGGATTCCGATCTTGCCGATATCGTGCAAGTAAGAGCCGCGTAAGATCTGAGTCAACTGCTCCGGCGTGCAGTTCGACGCGCGCGCAATTTCCAGGCAGTAATGGGCCACACGCTCCGCATGGTCTCTGGTTTCGTTATTCTTTAATGCCAAGGCCGCCCCAAGGGCTTGCAGCGTCTCGTCGTAAGTTGCCTGGATCTCGTCATACGTCTGCTGGAGGCTCGTGACGACGGCTCGGAGCTGCTCCGTGCGCTCCGTGACCATATCCTCAAGGCGCTCGCGATAAGCCTCTACTTCCATCTCCAGGCGCTTCTTCTGAAGAGCGCGCTCCACCGCCAATGCGACCGCCTCGACGCGGAAGGGCTTCAGGATGTAGTCGTCGGCGCCCTGCTTCATGGCGTCGACGCCGATGCGGACGTTGTCGACGCCGGTAGCGATCAGAAAGCCCATCCAAGGGCACTTGGTGCGCGCTGTCTCGAGAAGCGCTAGGCCGGAGATTCCGGGCATCCGCAGGTCGGAAATGAGCGCGTCAAAGCGCTCCTGCTCGAGTAGCTTGATCGCTTCGACGCCGCCTGATGCGGCTCGGCACTCGAACCCCTCTGGGGTTAGTCCCTCGATGAGCAGGGAGCAGATTGAGGGCTCGTCGTCGACGACGAGTATCCGGCCCCTCGGGACGTTTAACGGCATGCAGCCTCCAGCTAAAAAACACGCCTGACTGTCGACAGACAAAGACCTCGAATTGCGGCTGAGGGGAATGCTAATGGCTGCCCCGTGGCCTCACAAGGGAACGCGGGTACTAGTACTTTTGTACCCAAATTCGCCCTGCCCTGCCCCGCACCCGCAAACCTGTTCTGTCGCGCCTCAGGGGGCGCTTCCCACGAGATGAGCCGAATTGCAAACGGGCGCGCAGACCGGGCAGGTTCGGCGGTCATGTTCGATCTGGTAATAGGTCCTCTTGGCGAAGGCCCGGGCTTCCGCCGGCGCTCCGTGACACGGTCGCTGCCGGAATTCCCTCCGCGCAATCGACTTGACCCACCACCCACATCTTCACGAGTGTGCAACGAGTTCCCTTTTCGCCTATACTGGGAGCGCGGGCCCATAGCTCAGTTGGTTAGAGCAGCGGACTCATAATCCGTTGGTCCCAGGTTCAAGTCCTGGTGGGCCCACTTCCCTTCAGAGAAAAACCACCCAGGCAACTCCAGGGGCGACCTGGTGAAGACGGGAGATAATGCCACCCGCTGCGGTACATGTCAAGTCAATAACTAGAGTATATAATGTCGCCCGACTATATGTCACTGCTCCCGCCACCCTCGCGCAGTTCTTGTGGACGTACTGTCGCGAGGGGGGGCCGCAGGATGCTGACCGAAAGGTCAGCGCTACCGGTAAACGCACTTTGCGTACGAATTGTCAGTGGTCCATCGGGCAGCCGACCGAGACTCAATTCTCAGAAGTCCTGATGTTCGGTGCGGGCGATGATTTCGTTCTGTAAAGCCGCGGTCAGGTCGCAGAAATAATCGCTGTAGCCCGCTACCCGCACGATCAGGTCTCGATACTTGTCGGGGTTTTGCTGTGCGGCGCGAAGAGTTTCGGCGGTTACCACATTGAACTGGATGTGGTGCCCGTCCAGCTTGAAGTAGGAGCGCACCAGGTGTGCCAGCCGGTCGATTCCCTCTTCGCCTTCGAGGAGCTGGGGCGTGAACTTCTGGTTCAGGAGAGTGCCGCCGGTACGGGCGTGATCCATGCGGGCGGCGGATTTGAGCACCGCCGTGGGGCCGCGCCGGTCCGCGCCCTGCACCGGCGAGATGCCGTCCGAGAGCGGCTCGTACGCCTTGCGGCCATCCGGCGTGGCCCCCGTCACCGACCCGAAATAAACGTGGCACGTGGTTGAGAGGTAATTCACCCGGTAGCAGCCGCCTTTGGTGTTCTTCCTGCCGTTGACGTCATCGTAAAAGGCATTGAACAAGTCGGCCAGTATTGAATCTGCGTACTCGTCATCGTTGCCGTACTTGGGAGTCTTGTTCAGAAGCATCTGGCGAGTTTTTTCGTGCCCTTTGAAATCGGCTGCCAGGGCATCGAGCAGTTCCGCCATCGTCAGGTCCCGGCGGTCGAAGACGTGGCAGCGAATCGCCGCCAGGCTGTCGGTCGAACTCCCCGGACCCACGGCCATGATGTAGGTTGTGTTATAGCGAGGGCCGCCGTCGTTATAATCCCGGCCTTTCGCGATGCAGTCGTCGATGAGCAGGGAGAGGAACGGCGCCGGCATGTGCCGCGCGTAGATGCGCTCGATGATGTTGTTGCCTCGCACCTTGATGTCGAGGAAGTGGTGCAACTGCTTGCGGAATGCCTCGAAAAGTTCGCGATAAGAACTGAAATCCCGGGGATCGCCGGTCTCGAGCCCCAGGCGTTTGCCGGTGAGCGGATCGCGCCCGTTGTTTAGTGTGATTTCAAGTACTTTCGTAAGATTGAAATATCCGGTCAGGATATAGGCTTCTTTGCCAAATGCCCCCGTCTCCACGCAGCCCGAGTTGCCGCCCGAGCGCGCATCTTCAATCGACTTCCCTTGCCGCAGCAACTCCTCGACCACCAGATCGGCATTGAAAATCGAAGGCTGCCCCCAACCCTTGCGGACGATCTCCAGGCCGCGCTTCAGGAAGCGCTCCGGGCTCTTCTTGCTTAATTGCAAATTCGAGGACGGCTGGAGCAGGCGCATCTCGTCGATCACTTCCAGGATGAGGTACGTCACCTCGTTTACGCCGTCCGAGCCGTCGGCCTTCAGGCCGCCGTTATTGATGTTGGCAAAATCGGTGTAGGTTCCGCTCTCCGCCGCCGTCACACCCACCTTGGGCGGCGCGGGCTGGTTGTTGAATTTCACCCAGAAGCATTCGAGCAGTTCTTTGGCCTTCTCCCGCGTCAGCGTGCCATCCTTAAGGCCCTTCTCGTAGAAAGGCGCAAGATGCTGGTCCAGCCGCCCCGGACAGAAGGAATCCCAGGTGTTCAGTTCGCTGATGACGCCCAGGTGGATGAACCAATAGGCTTGCAGGGCCTCCCAGAAATCCCCCGGAGCGTGTGCAGGCACATTACGGCAGACCTCCGCGATCTTCTCGAGTTCAGCGCGGCGCGCCGGGTCCGGCTCCCGATTCGCCATCTGCAAGGCTTTCTCCGCATGGCGTTCGGCAAATCGAATCACCGCATCGGCGGCCACTGCCATCGCCTTGAGTTCTTCCTGTTTGAAGAAGGCCTCGGGATCGCTCAGGAAGTCCAGGCGGCGAAGACGCTCCTCGACCTCGCCTTTCAGGTCCACGAGGCCTTTGCGATAAATAACATCTCCCAACGCCGTGTGGCCCGGCGCGCGCTGCTCCATGAACTCCGTATAAATGCCGGCCTCGTAAGCGTCTCTCCATTCCTGGGACATCTCCCGGAAAATAAGGTCGCGGATCGAGCGCCCCTGCCAATAAGGGATGATCTGCTCGCACTGGACCGTCAGGGCTTCGCCGTCCACGCGATACCAGATCTTGGGACGCGAATTCAGAATGTGGAGGTCTTCCAGGCTGTGGCAGCAGAGTTCCGGGTAGGTGGGAGTGGCCTTGGGCGCGGGGCCGCGCTCGCCCACAATCAGCTCTTCGCCGCCAATATAGATATTCTTATTATCCATCAGGTGTCGAAGCGCCTGGGCGCGCTCGAGCGGGACCGAGGGGGTGCGGGAATCCCGGTAGAATTCCGTGATCAATGCCGCCCGCTCGAGTGACAACACGGGCTCAGAGTCAAGGCTTTGCTGCCGCAATCGCGCCACTCGTTCGTTCATGGTCAGCCACCCACTTTCACTTTGATGCCCGCGCGCTCGAACTCTCCCGCGATTCTCTTCATCAGGCTGGCAGGAGGCGCCTTGACATCTTCCAGACGCAAGCCCAGACCCAACCGCTTGTACTTCTCGGTTCCCGTCTCATGGTAGGGCAGGAGATGAATCTGCCAGAGCCGCAGGCGGGAGAGCAAGGCGACCATCTGCCGAACATTCATGCCGTCGTCGTTGATGAAGGGAATAATCGGGTAACGAACCAACACCCGCTTTCTCCGCTCCGCCAGTGCCTCCAGATTCGCGAGAATCGACTCATTGGAGACGCCCGTGTACTTCCTGTGTTTCTCCGGATCGAGGATCTTCAGGTCGTATAGAATCAAGCCGGCCTTGTCGCTTAGATCGAGAATGACATCCTGCCTGGCCAGACCGCAGGTCTCGACGACCGTGTGGATACGCTTCTCGCGGCACGCGTCGAGAAGCGCCGAGAGGAAAATCGGCTGCGCAAGGGGCTCGCCACCCGAGAAGGTGACGCCTCCGCCGGATTGATCCGCGAAGATCACGTCCTTCTGTATTTCGTACATCACCTCTGGAACCGTCATCCGGCGTCCCACTATTTTCCGGGCGCCCGCCGGACACCCTTCGGCGCAGGTGCCGCAAACCTGGCATTCCGAGGTGGTATGGATTACACCGTTCCGGCAATGCACCGCCCCATGTGGACATAACTTGATGCATTCGCTGCAAACCAGGCAGCGGTTCTGAAAGTACATCAGGTCCGGCTGGGGACTCTGGCCCTCGGGATTGTGACACCACGAACAGGACAAGGGGCAGCCCTTAAAAAACACCGTCGTCCGAATGCCCGGGCCGTCGTGCAGCGCAAAGCGTTGGATGTCAAAGACGAATCCCGCGTCCGTTGTAGGACTGGCGGCTTCGCGATCTGCTCCGTGTTGGTTCGCCTCTTCGCTCATCTCCCTGCTCGATGCTCACTCACTCCCGGACGGCGCTTATTCCAGGCGCGATCGAAGAGAGAGTTTCGCGCCAAGGTACAGCGCCCGCCAGGGCAGCAAAGGAACGACCCGGGAGTCGGCAGACGATCTTCATTCCATTCGTCAGCGGCGCACGTCTTATTTAGTTTAGCAAAGTTATTACGACTTTGCCGCGAGCGCGCCCCGCCTCCAAATACTGAACCGTCTCCCAGCGCCGCGGGATCGGGCGGGTAACCTACCCCGCGTCGGCGCATTGCGGCCCCGGACGAATTCAATGTTAGAATAGTGCGCCGTGTGAAGCGGTGACAGGTAAGCTGCTTTGGGGGGAATCTGCATGGTTCGACGAAACGCTCTCTGGTCGAGAAAGTGGAGCTTAGTGATCATCGTACTGGCGATGTGCGGTTACGGGGGGGGCTCTGCCCTGCGAGCGCAGGAAGTGAAACATCTGACAGCCCGCAGCTTCGATTCGGGCTTCGAGTTATCGAATGGGACCTTCAATGGGATGCTGGGGGCGAGCGACGGCAAGATCTATTACGTCCTCTGCGCTGAGAACATCGATACAGGCGGGCAGATGTATTCGTACGATCCCGCCGCGGACAAGATCACGCACCTGGGCGACCTGACTGAGGCAGCGGGGGAAAAGGGGCTAAAGGCGGTCCCGCAGGGGAAGAGCCACGTCAGCTTCGTCGAAAGCAACGGAAAGCTCTACTTCGCCACGCACGTTGACTGGTACAGCGTGCAAAATGATTTGGAATCCATGGCTCCGCCACCGCCAGGGTACAAGCCGTATCCGGGCGGGCACTTCCTGGCCTACGATATGGCCACTGGAAAGTTCGAGAACTTTGCCAAAGCGCCCGAAGGACAGGGAATTATCTCGATGAACATGGATACCCAGCGCGGCCGGATGTATGGCCTCACCTGGCCTTCCGGTTATTTCCTGCGTTACGACCTGAAATCACGAGAACTGAAGAACCTCGGCCCGCTTTACAGAGACGGAGAGGGCGGCCACCCCACCAAGCGGGTGATCTGCCGGGCGCTGCCCATCGACCCTCGCGACGGCTCTGTCTACTTCACTAACGCCGACGGCGACATCCTGCGCTACCGCTACGATCGCGATTCGATCGAAACCGTTCAGGGCGACAACTTGCGCAAAGATTATCTCGGAACCTGGAATCCCATAACGGGGCAAGACTTTGGCTATGGCTGGCGGCAGGCGCTCTGGTACGCTCCTGAAAACGCCGTGTATGCGGTGCACGGCCGCTCATCCTATCTGCTCCGCTTCGATCCGCGCGCAGAGCGCGTGGACGTGCTCGAACGCCTCGCCTCGATTCCCACCCGCCGAAGCGGCATGTACGACGAGTTTCATTACGGCTATCTCAGCCTGGCTTTGGGGCCGGATGGGCACACGCTCTATTATCTCGAGGAAGGCGCCATTGTTGAGAATGGAAGGCGCGTGGTGAAGCGCGGGACCGGAGGGGATGGAATCGAAGACCTGCACCTCGTTACTTATGACATTCCCGCCGCGAAGTACACCGACCACGGCGCCGTCTTTTTCAGCGATGGCTCGCGGCCCGGACTCGTCAACTCAATTGCCGTGGGGAAAGACGGCGCGGTCTATTGTCTGACCGATATCCCGGGTAAACAACGGCGCGCGGATCTGGTGCGGATTCCGCCGGTGGAGTAGGTGAAAAATTCCCCTCCTTGATAAGGAGGGGAGCAAGCTGCAGATTACCGGTTTCACGCCAAGGCGCAAAGGACGCCAGGGCCACAAAGCAGAAACTCAGTTCTTGTGCTTTTCTTCTTTGCGAGCTTGGCGTCCTTTGCGCATTGGCGTGAAACCGGTTCGTTCGTCCCCAGATCGAATTCACTTCCCAGGCATCTCGAGCTCAACCCAACTGGCAATCCCGTCGCGCCGGCCGTTGTTGCGGGGCCACACTTTAAGGCGGTTGCGTCCGGGGTGCAATTTCCACGGGAAGATTGCGGCGACGGATGACGGTTCGCCGCCGTCGATCTGGGCCAGGAATGTTTCGAAGCCTGGGGTCTCGGTATCGAGGTGAACGCGAAACTCGCCTGGGGTCGCGGTAGGTTCGAGTACGTAGTGGGCCTGGTCGAGTGTCCATTCGAAATTGCCGTAACGCGTGACCAGATTCGGGTGGATCAGTTCCGCGGGCACCTGCGCGTCGGTCCAGACGTAGAATCCCTCCCACGTCCAGGGTCCCTTGCCGTTGTTGAGCGGCAAGGGGTATTTCTGCTCCAGGAAATTGCTCCTCGGGATCAGCCGCATTTCCGCGAACGACATGTCAACGTCCAACCCGCGCCACTTGAGAACCGAGTCCACGATATGCACAATGTTCATGGGCTCAGGCTGCTCGCCGCGCATCACCCGAAGCTGCCGCTGCCGCACTTCGTACAGGGAAAGCGGCGTATGGGTAGCGGGATCCTCGGGGTAGTAGGCGGCCGTGCCGTCAATCCACATCCACTTGTGGAATTGGTTCGACCAGATTTCCATCGGCTCGTGACCCACGTTGGTCGGGCGTCCCAGATTGCCGCTGTCGATGGAAATATCCCTGCCCACGAATCCGAAACTCTCGCAGGCCTGCAGGAAAACCAGGTCGTATTGCTGGCAGAAACCGCCCACCGGCTTGCCGTCGGGAAGTTTCTTCAGGATTTCGAGCGCATTCCAGGAAGGGTAGAATTGGTCCAGGTGCCACTGTTGCCACGGCCAATTGCGTGACGACCAGGCTGCTAGCTTAGAGATGATTTCAAGGTCCGTCTTGGCGTTGCCAACTACGTCGTCCAGGTGATAACGAGTGCGCAGTTCCTTCAGCTTGGGCTCGGTGAACGGCTCGTAGCGGAAGGGAATGGAAGTCCGCACGATCTCTTCGTTGTGCGAATCCACCACTTTGAGCGCGCGTGTCCAGTCGTTCGCCGCAACAGGCTTGGTGTCTAACACGAGTTCGCCCAACTTGGGGGTAACCTGAGGGTCGGTTGAGGCGAACTTCACCTCGAGCTGAACAAAGCGGCCGCGCGGGGACTCTAAACAGCCATCACGGTCAAGCGGCATCCACTCCGACCACGTTTTCGGCTTCGGGACGTAGGACGTTCCAGACCGTACGCGCAGAGTCACGCCTTGCGGGGGCGGCCCTTGTGGCCGACCGGGGCCAGCCACAAGGGCTGCCGCTACGTCAGCGGAAACGGACACTCGCACCGGACCGGGTGCGGTAAGAGGCAGGGCTAGTGGTTTGCCTTCCAGGTTAGCAACATCCATCACGGGCAGCAGGGTCGTCCCGCGAGGCTTGAAGTGCTCGAGGTAGAGCCGAACGTAATATTCTCCCGCAATGTCGCCCGAAGGACCCAGGCGATCAACGCACCAGGACTTGCCGCCGTCGGTACTGCGCGCGCTGCGGTGCGGCAGAGGCGCGTAAGAGTCGTCGGCCCGAGCGATCTTGACCATCCCCGTTCCAGAGATGACGATGTCGTTCAGACCCGGCTTGAGCGCCGCGGGATCGATGTCGTACGCCTGCCATTCTCCCCAACCGGTCTTCTGCGGGGCACCGAGTCTCTGCAGGCGGCCGTTCACCTCCACTTTCAGGCTACCGCCGTTGCCCACCATCAGCACAGCCTTGCTCGCCCGGGGATCGGCAATCAGCAGTTGCTTGCGAATCTCGACGCCGGGTGAGAGTTTTTCCTGATTGGGCTTGTACGAAAAGCCGGAAGCCGTGCCGTCATCCTGAATCACCTCGCCGCTCTGCAATTCGAGTGTCGAGCCGTCTTTCGAGAGAGCAATATTGCTGCTCACCGCGTGCTCGTAAATCGTGCGGGCATTCAGGTGCAGCGTGGCCGCTTTCGCCGGGGATAAAACGAGGGCGGCAAATACCGCTGAAGCGAGCGACATTCGAGCGGCCCTCAATCCTACATGCATGGTCTTTCCTCCTCACAGCGTCCAGGGGACTTGAACATTATATCGTTTCCGAGGCCGGGCAGATGGCGACAAAAAGAAGAGTCATTAATGACAAAAGTTCCGAACAAAGGCCCAAAGTACGCAAAGGGACACAAGTAACAGAAATTGCCAGCACTTTGCGGTCCGTTGCTGCTTACGTGTTTTGAGCCGCTGGCACTCCGTCTCACCACGACGCAGCTACGTTCAAACTGCGACAGTGCCGGCGAGTTACCTCGCCAAGTGAACGCGTAAAGCCCTCTCTACTTCAAATCGAGACACTACCATGGTCGGTGTTATAATCATTCACACTTTTTTCAGACAGGCGGAATCTATGACGAATACGCTCCCACGTCTGATCGTGCGCGACGCGTTTGGGAATCAGCGCGAAGTTGAAATCGCCCGCTCACCGTTTACCTTGGGCAGGCAGAGCGACAGCGATCTGGTGTTGCTCGACAGCAGAATCTCGCGCCGTCACGCCCGAATTGTCCAGACGGAGGAAGGGTACGTCATCGAGGACTTGGGAAGCCGTCACGGGACTGCGGTAAATAATGAAAAAATCACTTCCTGCCCGCTGAAATCGGGCGATCGCATCAACTTGGGCGTAGCGGATTCCTACCTGCTTTCGTTCGTGGAAGACCAGGCGGTGCTGCCGGAACTGCTTGAAAAGCTGGAGAAGGCTGCCGCCGGGCCGGCTCCCCAACTGCAGCATCTCGGATTGCTCCTCCGCATGGCCCAGATGATGCACCGGGCTCCGGCGCTCGAGGAAGTCCTCATGGCGCTGGTGGACTCGGCATTGCAATTGACCACCGCGGAGCGCGGACTGCTGTTCCTCCTCGAAGAGGACAAAGTTCTTCACCTGAAATTGGCGCTGGGCGCCGGGGGCGTTCACTTGGGACGTGACGTCAGCGATTACTCACGCACGGTGGTGGAGCGAGTGGCGGCCTCCGGCCAGGAGGAGGTCATCCTGGAAGACCAGATGACTGGCCGCACGGCCCAGGAAACCAGGATCGTGCGCACCGAAGTTCGCGGCATTGTCGCCGTGCCTTTACAGAAATTGCCGGTTTCCGAGGCCCGGGGCGAAACAATCCAGATCATGGCGCCCGAACTTCTCGGGGTGCTTTACCTCGATACGCGCTCGCACCCCGCTGCGGTCACGGGGCTCGACCGCCAGGTGCTGCAAACGCTCGCTGTGGAAGGCGCCACGGTCATCGAGAACGCTCGCCTGCTGCGTATTGCCCAGGACCAGGAGCGCATCCAGCACGAGATGTTTCTGGCGCGCAACATCCAGCAAGGATTGTTGCCGCGGCGCTTTCCAGAGAGCGACTACTTTCAGGTACACGCCACCACGACCCCCATGGAGCATGTGGGCGGCGACTACTATGACATGGTCTACCTGCCCGACGAGCGCTTCGGGTTCATTGTCGCCGACGTTTCCGGAAAGGGCCTCCCCGCGGCCATGCTGGCGACCAATTTACAAGGAGCCTTCGCAGGCGTTGCGGCGGGAGATCCGGACCTCGCTCTGCTCTTCCGGCGCGTCAACGAGTTCCTTTGCGAACGTACCCCTCCGGAAATGTTCGCCACAATTCTCTATGGCGTCCTGGACCGTTTGGGCCGGTTTCAGTTTGTTAACGCCGGGCACGTTCCACCCATGCTCATCCGCGCCGACAGCAGTGTGGAAACTTTGACTTCCTCGAACTTCCCTGTGGGATTGTTTCCAGGCGCCACATTTGACGTCAGCAGCGCTCAATTGAAAAGCGGCGATGTCTTGTTGATCTGCTCGGATGGCGTTACCGAAGCTCACGCCGCAAATGAGGAACTGTTCGGAGAAACCAGAGTGCTGAATGCTCTGCAGGGTTGTAGCGGCCTCGCGGCCGACGAAATCTGCCATCGCGTGGTGAGTACGGTCAAGGAATTTGTGGGAGATAACCCCCAAACCGACGACATCACAGTTACTGTGGTCCGCTTTGGGCCACAACCCCAGCCTGGAAACTAGAAAATGGAAACTAGAAACTGGAGGTTGAAGCTGGAAACGCCACCCGGCGATGACATTCCGAACGAGGTCGCTCGTTACGTTTTCTCAAAATCACGTCGTTCCCGCGAAAGCGGGATCCATTGCGTTCGGCGCATGGGGAACCGGAATGTGGCGGCATGCGTATGGAAGAATACGGGAGGGTCTTGCCCTGACGCGAACGCCGAACCCTCTCGCGCGCTTCCGGGGAGGAAACAATGCGTACATTTGTAGGACTGCTTTGTGCTATGGGAGCTCTAGCGGTGATGGGGGGCACTGCCTCGCCGCTGCCCAAACCAGCTTCCGGGGACGAAGACCGCTCCGTGGTAATCGTCTTCAAAGACGGCCATCGGCAAACCTTCCGTTTGGCCGACATTGCACGAATCGAATTCAGCGCGCCGGCGCCAGCCACAACATCGTCCGCAAGCCGCGCCCATTTTCTGGGTGTGTGGAAAGTCGGAGTGGGCGGCGACAACTCCGGAACGTTCCTCATCACGCTGAAACGGGATGGGGTTGCCGAGAAAACCATGGGATCGCACAACGGTACCTGGACGGTCATCAACGGCGAGGCTCGGTGCAAATGGGAGGACGGCTGGACGGACGTGATACGCAGGAACGGGAATCTGTGGGAAAAAGCCGCCTGGTCAAATGGCAGATCTCTTGACGGCCCTCCCGACAGCGTCGCCGAGGCCGTCTATACCGAACCGAACTAGAGTAGTACGTCGCAGGTCGCAGCCCCGCAGGGGCTGAACATGAGTAGCCGGGGGCAACGCCCCCGGGAAACGGCGTCCCCCCACCCCCTTTCCCCCCTCCCCGCCTGCGGGGAGAGGCGTGCCGAAGGCGGGGCGTCGGGTCAAGTCCGGGGGTCTCAACCCCCGGCTGATCAATGCGCTCCCCTCCGCGGAGCCCCGCTTCCCGCGTATTCCCCTTGCAATCGGGTACGGAAGGTTCCGCCACCGCTTCTAGAAAAGTTCTCGCAAGTCTTCCAGCTTAAGCACTTCCAAAGTCGGAACGATAAGGTCCGCCTGGGTGTGTGCGCGCAATTCTGCCGCGGGAAATGTGGTAGCAACGGCCACGCATTTCATCCCGGCGCCTTTGGCGGCTTCGATCCCTGCGAACGAGTCCTCGATGACGGCACACGCGGCAGGCAGGATGCCGAGCTTTCGAGCAGTTTTCTCGTATATTTCGGGGTGCGGCTTGTTATGGGTGATTTCGTCCGCGGTCAAGACGACCTCGAAACGCTGTCGTAACTTGAGGGCGTCGAGAATGAAGACGACATTTTTGCTCATAGCCGCGGAGGCCAGCGCCACACTCACACCGTTTTCATGACACTCGTCGATCAACCTCTCAACCCCCGGAAAGGGCTTAGCGTACGGAGCAAAAGCGCCTCGGAATTTCGCCTCGAGCTCTTCGCTCAGCCGTAGCCTGTCGTCCGCAGTAATCCGATCGCCGAAAAAATGCCGGAGCGTAGGATCATTGCCGGGCCCGAGCACCTGCTTGGGCAGGGCGTCCCGATCAAAAGCGATGCCGTGTTCCCTCAACAGCGCTTCCCACTTCCGAACGTGGAAAGGGTTGGTGTCAACAAGCACGCCGTCCATGTCGAAAACTACGGCGGCGGGAAGGACTGAGTTCATAAGTCAGGGTTCGGGATTCAGGATTAAGAAGTCAGAAGCCGGCGGGTTTCGTTTCCAGTCACCAGAAACACGCTGCTTTCTTGCTCGTCACTCGTCACTGCTTTATCGGCCGTAGGCTCTCGAGCAATTTCTCTGGCGGCAGCGTATTCAGCACCTCTTCCTTGCTCAGCCACCCGCGCCGGGCCGTCACCACGCCGTAGCGCATCAGTTTGAAATGCTCGGGGCTATGCGCGTCGGTGGAGATGATGACTTTCATACCCCGATCTCGCGCCAGTTTCACGTGCGCGTCATTGAGGTCGAGGCGCTCGGGGTTGCCGTTCAATTCCAGGATGACCCCGTGCTCCTTCGCTGCCGCGAACACCTTCTCGAGATCGAACGAAAAAGGGTCTCGCTTCAGAATCTGCCGGCCCGTGGGGTGTCCGAGAATTCTGACGTAGGGATTCGCCAGAGCTTTCAAGAGGCGAGCTGTCATATCCGGCCCGGGCATATTCATGCGCGAATGCACGCTTGCCAGCACGATGTCGAATTGTTTCAGAATCTCATCCGGGTAATCGAGAGAGCCATCCCCCATGATATCGACTTCGGCTCCGGCCCAGATTTTGATTCCGCTGACTTTCTTGCGGGCCGCTTTGATGAGTTGGATGTTCTCGACGGCCCGTTTTTCTTCGAGGCCGTTGGCAATAGTTACGGCCTTGGAATGGTCGGTGATGAGGATATATTCATATCCGAGCTTTTGTGCGGCTTGCGCCATCTCCTCGACGCTGGCTCTGCCGTCCGAGGCAGTGGTGTGCATCTGCAGGTCGCCCTTGATGTCTTCCAGTTCAACGAGCTTCGGAAGTTCGCCCTTTTCCGCAGCTTCGATCTCGCCCAGATTTTCACGCAGTTCGGGAGGAATCCAGGGCAGATCCAGCTTGGCATAGATCTCTTCTTCAGTCTGACGGGCCAGAGGTTTGTCGCCTTGGAAAAGGCCGTACTCGCTCAACTTCCAGCCGCGTTTTTTGGCACGCTCGCGCAGCGCCACGTTGTGTTCCTTGGAACCGGTAAAGTACATCAAGGCGGCCCCGTAAGCTTCGCGCTCGAGCATGCGAACGTCCACTTGGAGGTCGTTCTGGAGCTTAACGCTTACCTTGTCTTCGCCTTTGGCCAGCAACTGGGCGATGCCGGGATACTTGGCAAAGTGGCCGGCGATGCCGGCGCCGTCCTGGCCCGTCACCAGCAGGTCCAGGTCACCCACGGTTTCACGGCCGCGCCGAAGCGAGCCGGCGGGCGTCACTTCCTCCACGCCTCCGAACTCTCTGAGGTAATCAGTGAGTCGTTGCGCGGCTTCATAAACCGTGTCCATGCGAAACCGTCCAGCGGCCCGGTGGTAGACCTCGAGGGCTTTTAGAATGTTCTCTTCGGACTTGGCGCTCATTCCCGGGAGCGTCCGCAGGCGCCCGGCTTTGGCGGCGGCTTCGAGGTCCTCGATGCACCTGACGCCACATTCCTTGTAAAACAATCGCACTTTCTGTGGACCGACGGTTTGGAGTTGCAGAAGCACCAACAAGCTGGCCGGGATCTTCGCCAACTGGTCCTGGTGGAACTTGCACTTTCCGGTTTCGACCAGCTCGGCGATTTTCTTCGCCAGGTCTTCGCCGATTCCTGGAAGGTCCGTCAGTTTCCGCTGCGGATCACGGGCGATATCCTCCAACCGCTCAGCAAAGCCCTCGATCGAGCGTCTGGCGCGATCATAAGCCGCAGCCTTGAAGGACCACTTGGGGTCATCCTGGTTGATTTTCATCAAGTTCGAGATTTCTTCAAAGATGGCCGCTATTTCACGGTTCTCCATGGACACCTCCATCGCCAGTCAGGAGAAAGTACGAAGAATTTGGGAACATGTCATCTGAGCGCAGCGAAGGCTCTCTGCGGTTGTTCGCAAATCGCTGAAACATAAGAAATTTCCGGAATCCTTCGCTTTGCTCAGAATGACAGGCGTCGTGTTTTCACAAGTTCGGAGAGCGAGTGGGACTCGCTCAAGGCGCCGAACGCCGTTCAGCCATACGAGTTAAACCTAATGCACTTAACTACTTACCGTCACCCCGAGGAGTGTTTCCTTTTGCCACACACCGTGTTAGAATCACAACGTGGCGGCGTTTCGATGACTCAATCGCGTTTTGCCCTCCAAACCAAGATTATCACTATATTCGCCATTGCGGTTGTCTCCGTAGTGGGCGTCTCGACCTGCATCGCCATGCTCCTGACCCGCCAGTTGGTGGAAGAGGAGATTTACAGCAGGGCCTGCGCCCAGGCCAGAGCCACAGCCCACCAGTTGGTCAATGAAGACGCCCTGCAGGATACTGCCAAGCTCCAGCGAGTCCTCAAACAAATACAACGCGACATGCGGGGGGTGCGGCAGGCGGACGTTTTCCTGCACGGGTCGCCACATCAACTCGAGGCCACAACCGCGCCGCAGGCGGAGCATCTTGAACTCGACAATATACCCGGCATCGAGCATTACGACGAATTCGAGCGCCCCGACGATGAGTCCCTGACGATTGAGACCGACCACGGACGGTATTGGATTATCGGCATTACCGTCCGCTCACAAGGTCAGGCGGTGGGATGCTTGAACTTAAAGGTCTCGAAGTCTCAGACCAGCGTGGTGACCCGCGAGTTGGTCATGCGCAACCTGCTGCTGATGCTGGCGAGCCTTGTGGTGGTGATTCTTGCGGTCCACGTGTTTTTCCTGCGGGCCGTCAGGGCGCCGGTGAAGGACATGATCCGGGTCATGGAAGGGGCGGAAAAGGGACAACTCCATGTCCGCGCCAGCCTGCGCAGCACGGACGAGATCGGCATGCTCGCGGCCCACCTGAACCGGATGCTACGGCGCATCGAGAATTTCAATACCGAGTTGGAGCGGAAGGTGCAGGAGTCGACAGCAGGGCTGGCGGAGGCCAACGCAGAGTTGCGGCGCATCAACGAGGAGCTTTTCGAGACTCAGAAGAATCTGGCGCGCTCGGAGCGGCTGGCGATTGCCGGCCAGCTTGCCGCCAGTCTGGCTCACGAAATCGGGACTCCGCTGAATTCCATTTCCGGACACGTGCAGCTGCTCGAGCGCCGCAAGGACGCCGACGAGTCCACTCGACGCCGGCTCCAAATCATCGAAAAACAGATTGAGAATATTGTTCGCACCGTCAATCAACTGCTGTCGTGGAGCCGCAAGTTTGACTTGAAAGTCGAGATGGTGGATTTGCGGCGCCTCATCGAAGAGGCCGTCTTGCTATCATCCCCCGTCCTGCAACTGAGAAAGATCCGCGTCAAACTGGACTTGGCAAAGGATTGTCCGAAGATTCAGGGTGACGGCGGCTACTTGCAGCAGGTTCTCCTGAACCTCATCAACAACAGTATGGATGCCATGCCGCGCGGGGGCGAACTGAGGATCGAAACAAGGCTGGTGGAGGGCGCGGCGCGGCGCGTTGCGATTCGTGTCGCCGACAACGGCTCCGGCATGTCTCCGGAAACCGTGGCCCATGCGTTCGACCCGATGTTCACAACCAAACGGCTGGGGACAGGCACCGGTTTGGGGCTGGCCATTTGCGACCAGATCGTTCGCCAGCACGGTGGCACGATCGGCGTGGAGAGCACGCCTGGAGAAGGAACGACCTTCACTTTGATTTTACCTCTCGATCAGCGTGAAAAGACCGAGCCGGTGGAGGTCTCTGCCACGGCGGAAAACGGCAAGGGGTGAAGGCGGGCCGGGTGACGGGGTCGCAGGCCTGATCGCGATGTGAAAGGTGAGGGATTTGGAGACGACAATAACTGTAGACACCGGTGAAGCTGCCAGGCCGGGGGGCGCTAACATCCTCGTAGTCGATGATGATCCCGAGACCCTGGAATTACTGCGGGAGATTCTGGGCGAAGAAGGCTATCGGGTTTTCACCTCTTCAAGCGGCGAAGAGGCCCTCGCGGTCGGAAAGCAGGAACTCTTCGACGTCATCATCAGCGACATGCGGCTGGGCGCCAATCTCGACGGACTCGACGTCCTGCGAACTTACAAGACCCTTCAACCTGAGTCAGAAGTCATCCTCATCACCGCCTTCGGAAGCATGGAAACGGCTATCGAAGCGGTGAAGGCAGGGGCCTTTGACTACATCTCGAAGCCGTTCAAGATTGATGAAGTCTTGCTGCAAGTCGAGCGCGCCCTGGGCAATCGCAAGCTGATCCGCGAGAACCGCAGCCTGAAACGCCAACTGGGAAGCCAGGCGCAGCTTTCCAGCCTGGTGGGCCGAAGCCCCAAAATGCTCGAAATCTACAAAAAGATCGCGGTCGTGGCGGACTCGCGTTCCACGGTGCTGATCTGCGGTGAGAGCGGCACGGGAAAAGAACTGGTGGCGCGGGCCGTTCATTACAACGGCCCCAGGGCTGCCGAACGGTTTTATGCAGTCAACTGCGGCGGGCTGGCGGAATCGCTGCTCGAGACTGAGCTCTTCGGGCATGTGCGCGGCTCCTTCACGGGAGCCGTCGAAAACAAGCGCGGCATTTTCGAAGAGGCCAGTGGCGGCACGGTCTTTCTGGATGAAGTCAGCGAAATGAGCCCCGCCCTCCAGGTTAACGTCCTGCGCACCGTGGAGGAACAGGAAGTGCGGCGAATCGGCAGCAACCAGGTGGTGAAGGTGGACGTGCGCATCATCGCCGCCAGTAACCGCAACCTGTCTGCGCTGGTCGACGAGGGCAAGTTCCGGCAGGATCTTTATTACAGACTGCGGGTGATTGAAATTGACCTTCCGCCGCTGCGGGAGCGCGTGGAGGACGTCCCCCTGCTGGTGGAGCACTTTCTGAAGCGGTTCGCAGCCGAGCGCGGGAAGGAATTCTCGATCTCGCCCTACGCGCTTTCCGCTTTGATGAGCTACGAATGGCCAGGCAACGTCCGCGAGCTCGAGAATGCCCTCGAATCGGCGGCGGCGCTGGCCCGTACCGGTTTCATCGCGCCCGAAAACCTGCCTCCCAAGCTGGTCGGACAGCCGCGCGAAGACAACCGCCTGGTCGACTTCTACACCGATTTGCCTACGCTTGAGGAGATGGAAAAGCGCTATCTGGCCCACATCATGATGGTGACCGGCGGCAACAAGGTCAGAACCGCTTCCATCCTTGGCGTGAGTCGCAAAACCCTGTACCGGAAATTGGACGAGTACAAGATCAGGGGCTAGCGTAGGGGAAGCAGGAAGAGGTTTACAGTTAAAGGTCAAAGGCTAAAGGGTAAAGGTTGAAGGGTGGAGATAAAGTGGCCAGTGACCAGGAATGTAGCCCTCTCCCTGGGGAGAGGGGTGGCCCGCGACGGCGCATTCACCAGCCGCCGCGGGTCGGGTGAGGGGTTTCTCTCAGGGCGTAAAGACGTGCGCGGGACAGGCGCAGCGTTTTCAGGTATCCTGAAAGAGGGCTCAATCCAGACGAAGGGCGGCCACAAGGGCCGCCCCTACGACGAAGTCACACTATGAAATATTCCTATATCGCCAAATGCGGTCTAAAGCACCTCGCTTCGGGTTTCAAACTCCCTTACATGGTGATGTTTGAAACCACGCTGATGTGCAATATGTTTTGCGAGTATTGCATTTTCGGCGAAGAGGGCAAGTTCAACGACCTGCAGACCCGGGCGGTGCGGGAGCGCATCTTCAAGCGCATTGACGAGTTCTGCGATATGGGCATCTTTGCGCTCAGCTTCTCGGGCGGCGAGCCGCTGCTGAATCCCAGCACCTGCGATTACATTGCCTATGCCGAAAACAAGGGCATGTGGACCTCCATGCCCACCAACGGGCTGCTGATCCGCAAGTACGCGGACGGCGTGTCGCGTCTTGGTATGCTGGAGGTCTCTATCGACTCGCTCAACGTGCAGCGCTTTGCCAAGCGCCGCGGCATCGACGCGCTTCCCAAGATCATCGCCAACCTCGAATTCGTGTTGACCAAACGCAAACCCTTCACCACGCAGATTAACGCCGCCGTAAATCTCGAGAATCTCGAAGACCTTCCTGAGCTGGCGGAGTTTTGTAAGCAGCACAAAATGGTGTTACACCCTGAGGCCGTTCACAACGTGATGCGCGACGGCGAACTGCTTCCTGACGCGGAATTGCACGGATCGCAAATCGACAAGGTTGAGATGTTCTTACGGGAGTTGCGTGCCGCTTTTCCTAAGAACGTCCGCTTCTATTCCCACTACTATGCCTTCTATCGCGCTGGTGGTTTCGGCCCGCGCTTCCCCTGCCGGCATCCGTCCAAGTTGATTTCCATGAAGCCGGACGGCTCCATCCATCTCCCGTGCGCTTTCAAGACACTGCACCAGTCGCAAGCGCCGCTCAAGGAAATCTTCGCGTCCGACGCCGCCAAGCAGATCATCGCCCAGGAAACCACGCTGTGGGACTTCTGCAACGGCTGCAAGATCGGCTGCCCCTACGAAGTCAGCGCCTTCACCAACAGCCCCATGCTGGCCCTTGAGTCTGGGCTGAATTTCCTACGCATTATCTGACGAGGTAGCGCGGAGCAAAAGACGCGGACCGCAAAAACGGCGGTCCGCGCTACCCGCTGCAACGGCTGCAAGATCGGCTGCCCCTACGAAGTCAGCGCCTTCACCAACAGCCCCATGCTGGCCCCTGAGTCCGTGCTGAATTTCCTACGCATTATCTGACGAGGTAGCGCGGACTTGCTTTTTGGGTTTGCGGCGTTTCCGGTCGCACAGGCAAAAGACGCGGACCGCAAAAACGGCGGTCCGCGCTACCCGCTGTAGAAAATGTTGACATGGTAGTCGCTCATTCCTCGCCAGCTGAACCATCTGTTGACGTGTTGCTCCGCTACCTGCCCGGGCGGGCCTGCATCTCCCGGCGCAAAACCGCGTTCATGTAGGTCTGGTATTTCTTACCCCGCGAGCGGAACCATGCAAGTACGTCCGCATCCACACGCAGGCTGATTTGCTGCTTAAGCGGCCGGTAGAATCGTCCCACATAAACCTGAGGTGGATGCGTCTTCATGGCCGGAGCGTCGGAGTCATCGATCGCAGAATCCGGCATTGCAGCCAGTCTTTCAAGCTCTGTGCCCACGCGCTTACTCAGGGGACTCGTAAAGAGCGCGTTCGCGAGGATACGCCTTTCTCGCGGAAATGATGCGGATTTTCTCTTCGCCATTGTCCTCCTCGACAGTATGCACAACCAGCAATACCGCAGCGCCGCCGGCCAGGGCGATTGTGTGCCAGCGTTCTTGGCCCTCGACGACCCTCTCAATGTACGAGACTGCGTGTGGGTCGTCGAACACCTGCGCTGCCGCCTCGAACGAGACGCCATGTTTTTTCCGGTTGATGCGGTTCTTGTCCTCGTCCCAGGCGAAAATTATTGTATACACAGAACTGTATCACAATTCTCCCGTCAATGCACCTGCGAAAGTCTGACCCATTCCCCCCTGAGCAGGGGCTCTCCGCTCCGGTTTCAAAGTGCCACAAAGAGGCGTTGCAAAGGCCGCGTTACTGCTGCTATGCTGCAACTCGTTCAGGGTCCGAATCACATGCCCCAACAGCGCTGGCTGCACATCATCCCCGTCGCCTTCATCATGTACACGATTGCGTTCATCGACCGCACGAATATTTCACTGGCGTTGCCTTCGATGAGCAAGGCGCTTCACATGACGCCTCCCGAAGCGGGGGCGTCTGCGGGCGTTTTTTTCTGGGGCTACCTTCTCTTACAGATTCCCGGCGGATACCTGGCGCAGCGCTGGAGCGCCAAGCGCTTCGTGACCATCCTGCTGGTTCTCTGGGGAGCCTGTTCCGTGGGTTGCGGGTTGGTGCACACCTGGCGAGAGTTCTGGGCAATGCGGTTTCTTCTGGGAGTGGCCGAGGGCGGTGTTTGGCCGGCCACCCTGATCCTGCTGGCACACTGGTTTCCGCGCGCCGAACGGGCTCGCGCCAATGCCTACTGGATGCTCTGCCTTCCCGTCGCCGTGGTCGCGTCTTCACCGCTCTCCGGATGGATACTCGGACGCTGGGACTGGCGCGTGCTGCTCATTTCGGAGGGCATTTTCCCGTTATTATGGCTGGTGATCTGGTGGTCCTTCATTAACGATCATCCGCGCCAGGCCCGCTGGATTTCCGCCCAGGAACTTCAGTACCTCGAAACCACGCTGGAACGCGAGGCTTCAGAACTCGAGCCTGTTACTCCCGAACCCATTATTCGCTCCCTTGCCCGGCCCGCGCTGCTGCTGATGATCGGGTACTATTTCTTGCAGAACTGCGGCAATTACGGTTATTTGTTCTGGCTGCCGAGCGCCATGCAAAAAGCCGAAAAACTCAGCAGCGCCGAGGTGGGATTCCTTTTCACGCTCCCGTATATCATGACTGCGGCCGGGATGATCGTTGTATCCCGCCATTCGGACAAGACGCGGGAGCGGCGCCGGCATGTGGCGGCGGCCATCGCATGGGGCGGTTTCTTCATGCTGGTGAGCGTTTTGTTAAGCCGTCAATTCCCTGCCCTCTCTTTCTTTGCCATCTCTCTGGTTGGTGCGGGCTCCTACGGCGCGCTAGGACCTTTCTGGGCGATTCCTACCGAGACGCTGCCCCGGACCGCGTCGGGCTCCGCCATGGGCTTGGTGAATGCGCTCGGGAACCTCGGCGGGTACTTCGGCCCCTTGGCGGTTGGGTATATCAACCAACGTACGGGGAATTTCAGATACGCCTTCGGCATGCTCAGCGCGGCGTATTTCTTGGGCTCCGTCCTCATCCTCTTCCTGCGCCCCAGAGTGGCGCGAAACGTGTAGGGGCAACCCTGGTGGTTGCCTGCGGGCGGCCACAAGGACCGCCCCTACGACGAGGTTTAGAACACGGCCACGGCTCGAACGGGTGAGCCTGAGCCGGCGCGGATCTTCAGTGGAAAAGCCAGGAAAAGGAAGAAATCGGGCAGTTCACCCAGGTTGGCAAGGTTCTCAATAATCAGCAGGTTTTTCTCAAGAACTACGGGGTGGATGGGCCTGGTGCGCAGCGCTTCCGGAGGGTCAGGGGAGAGTGTATCGACGCCGAGAGCCGCCGCCTCTTTGGAGATAAGGTACTCCGCGGCTTCCATTCCGACCCCCGGCCAGTTTTCAACATAGCTCTGATCGTGGGGTCGAAGCGCCCAGCGCGCCGACCAGCCAAAATCGAACAGCACAATGTCGCCCTGCGCGATCGCGCCATGTCGTGACTCCCAGTCTTCGATCTGGCCCCGCGAGACGTAATCGGACTCTTTCGTCGAGCGGCAATCAATGTGAACGCCCCGGCCCATCAGGCGGGCGACCGGAATCTGATCGATGGTAATGTGAGCGTGGGGCTTGGCATCGCTGATGAAGTGCGCGGGCGCGTCCACATGCGTGCCGTTGTGCTCATGCATCACCAGTTGATAGCTGAGCGAGCGCCCGCCGTGCCAGTAAGAGCCCCAGAGGTTGTGAAAGAACATGGAATGCGTAGGG
>Ga0335078_10002178_pt1 | contig 29715 bp, 28 predicted proteins | sample Lox_Sample_32_FD_206711 | JGI IMG/M metagenome (GOLD analysis project Ga0335078, IMG submission 206711) | Soil microbial communities from Loxahatchee National Wildlife Refuge, Florida, United States - Lox_Sample_3.2 | ecosystem: Environmental > Terrestrial > Soil > Wetlands | place: USA...
CGTGATAATCGAGCGTGACGAGCCGGATCTTCGCGAGTAGATGATCGTGCTTCGGATACCAGTCGCGTAGATTGTCCAGTCCGCTGCGGAGCCGCGATTCGGTGAGCGTGTGCCAGCCGAACAAGCCCCGAAATCGTTTCCAGCCCGTGGTGTTGATCAGGCTTTCGGGCGAGCGCTCGGTGTCGCCCGTGGTCTTGAGCCCGTGGAACTTGGCGCGCTTTCCGGGGTCGACCAAGAAGTCCAAGTTCATTTGCTGGTAAGGCGCGTCCGGGTTGGTTTGCGGCTGCAGGCTCGAATGGTAGAAACCGTTGCGCTTCACGACGTCTTCAATGCGATCGCCGGCCTTTTGCAAGTCGTCGCCGGAGTAGAGCGTTCCGAGCTCCAGCTTGGTGGCCAAGACTAATTGGCCCTCGTTAGGAGGCTCCGGCACGCCGCCCACGGAAATATGTCCCACGAAGAAATTCGGTTTGGTGATCACTTTCAGGATCACGCCGGAGGCGCCGTTGGCTGCATCCACCATGATGTCGGAGTACTCGCCGGTCTTGAAAAGACGCTGGATGGTGGCGCGGACATCGGAGACATGCAGAGCTTGGCCGGAGCGCAACGGGATCATGGCCAGCAACTGATCGCGAGTCAGCGGCTGCTTTTCCGGATCGAACTGGACGCTCTCGATGGGCTTCCCTTCATAGGGATCGGGCTGCGCCACGAGCGATTTCCCGCCGAGCGCCAGAAGTATGGGCACACTAACCCAATAGCCCAGCCGGGTTGACACAAGGGACCATCTTATCGCATCGGCTGGTACCATCTGGGTGTATGACTCGGCGAGTCCGCGAGCGTTTCTCGCGGCAGATTCTATTTCCCGGTATCGGCGAGGCCGGCCAGCTCCGGCTGTTGGACGCGCGTGTCGTGGTTGCCGGTTGCGGCGCGTTGGGAAGTTTTCAGGCCGGGGCGCTGGCTCGCGCGGGCGTGGGATTCCTGCGGATTGTCGATCGCGACTACGTCGAACTCAGCAATCTGCAACGCCAGTGGTTATTCGATGAGTGCGATGCGGCCGAGGGGCTTCCCAAAGCGATCGCGGCTGCGCGCAAGATCGGGCAGATTCATAGCGGCGCGAGAGTGGAACCCATCGTGGCCGATCTGACGGCGTCGAATATCGGCGAGTTGTTCGACGGTGTGGATTTGATTCTGGACGGGACGGACAATTTCGAGACGCGCTATTTGATCAACGATTATGCCGTGCAAAAGGGGCTGCCGTGGATTTATGGCGCGGCGGTGGGAAGCTATGGGATCACGATGCCGGTGGTTCCAGGGAGAACCGCTTGCCTGCGATGCGTCTATCCCGATCCGCCGCCAGGCGCGCAGCCGACGTGCGAGACCGCGGGCGTGCTGGGGTCTATCACATCGCTGATCGCCAGCTTGCAGGTGAGCGAGGCGCTGAAAATACTGTGCGGCGCGGAGCCGTCCAAGAAGATCACCACCGTGGATGTGTGGACTGGAGAGATCCGGCAGTTGAGCCAGCCCGGGCCCACCGATCAATGCGCGGCTTGCGCTCGGCGAGAGTTTCCAGCTTTGCGCGAAAGCGCCCGCGCGCCGGTTAGCTTGTGCGGGCACAACGCCGTCCAGATTCATGAGCGCCGGCGTCCGCTGGATTTGCGCGATCTGGCCGCGCGACTAGAGCCGCTGGGCGCTGTGCGCGCCAACGAATTCGCGCTGCGTTTCGAGACCGATACTTATTTGCTGACGATCTTCCCGGATGGCCGCGCGATCGTCAAGGGAACCACCGACGTCGGCGTGGCGCGGAGTCTTTATGCCCGTTATATCGGAAGTTAACTGCCTGCTTGCCAGGGTGCGTGGGCGGCGTTACCATCCGGGTAGAAAGGCGCGTGTTATGCGTCGCATTATTTGCATCTCGATCCTGGGTTTCGCGGGCGTGGCCGCGATGTTTGCCCAACGCGGCGGCGGCGGACATGGCGGCGGTGGCGGATTCCACGGCGGGGGCGGTGGGTTTCGCGGCAGCGCCGGCGGTGGGTTCCGTGGCGGCGCGGGCGGCTTCCGCGGGAATGTAGGTTTTCACGGCAACTTCGGCTTCCGTAACAATTTCGGATTCCGCGGTAACCGCTTCTTCGGCTACTCGCCGTTCTTCTATTCGGGTTTCTACGGCGGCTATCCGTTCTGGGATCCATTCTTCGATTACTCCGATTATGGCTACGGCTATCCGCCAGACTACGGCTATGCTTCCTATGGCGGCGGTTACGCGAGCGCAGCGCAGCCCGTGATGGTCTACCAGAATCTGGCGTATCCACCGGCTCCGCCTCCGCCGCCTCCCGCTCCTGTGGTCAGAGAATACACGGGTCCGCCGACGCCCCAGGCGCAATCGAACGAGCCGCCGCTATACTTGCTTGCCTTTCAGGATGGCGTGATTCGCGCGGTGCTGGCGTATTGGGTAGACGGCGCGACGCTGCACTATGTCAGCATGGAGCACGAACAGAAGCAGGTGCCGCTGAGTTCAGTGGATCGGATGTTGAGCGAACGGCTAAATCGTGAGCGGAACGTGACGTTCCAGCTTCCGCGCTAGCAGGTTTTACTTCACGACCACTTTGTCCACGGCCTGGTTGTCGAACTCGTCATTGACGCGCACCGCGATCACCTGCTCGCCGGGTGTGCGGTCCACTTGCAGCCGGTAATCTTCATCCGGAGAATCGGTGAGCTTGTTCACCGGCTCGATCAGCATCCACTCGCCGCCGTTGACGGAGTACTCGGCCTTCGAGATATTGCTGCGCGCATCGTGGGCCTTCCAGCGGACCTCGACTTTGTTACCGGCTGGGGATGCGGCCAGACTTAAAATCTGCGGGGGTGTGTTGTCGATCAGGAACGGATCGCTCACTAGCGACGAATCAAGGGCCTGATCGCGCGGATTGCTGGGCGCATCCGACGCCGTGACACGCAACACATATTCGCCATCGGGAAACGCTGCGCTATCCCAGCTCAGACTTTTCTCTTTTACGCCATCTTTGAGCAATTGCCAGGTGGTTTCCTTGACGCCCCGGATTTCTACCTTGAAAGTCAGGGCGTCGCCATTCTCGTCGCCTGCGAGCCAGCGCGCGCCCTCGTATCCTTTGGCGTAGTTCATCGAGACGCCGCTTCCGAGATCGGACGAAATCAGCGATGAGCTCCTCTTCGGTTGTCCCAACGCGGGAAGCGTAATGCTGGTGGACGGCGTGATCGAGAGTGATGAGGCAGGGAAGCGATAATTCGGCGGCGTGATCTCGACTTGTTCCACTACCGGCGCGACGTTCTTGGCGAGATATGCGATTTCGACGTAGTCAACTTCCGCCGGCGTCGGGCCGGACGCGGCGCCGAGCTCGATCTTGTACTGCAAGAAGCGGGCGGATGGTGAAGTAGTCCGGCCGCCGCCGCAGGTATCGCACACCGGCGTGCCGCTCGCATCTGCCTGCAGGGCGACCCACGGGCTCCAATTGCTTTCGGCGTGGCTCACGTTGCCCGCGCGGGTGAAAATCGAAATGCTGCCCGAGCCGCGATAGCTGATCCGGCCCCAATACGAAAATGTTCCGGCGTCCAGCACCTCGCTCTCGAACGTGCCATGCTGTTCGAGGCCGGGGCCCAGGCGATACAACTTTCCGATATTCGCCGTCACGGCGTACATCTCGCCCCGCGGACCTTTGCCGAAGCTGGTGACCTGAGTCGGCGAGGCGTCGATCAGCTCGGTGCTGACCGAATCGGAATCCACGCGATAGATCCTGCCTCGATTTCCGGTGCCGAGAATCGGCCGGCCTTGGCCGTCGAACGTGATGGCGTAGACGATATCCTGTGCGTTCGCCCAGGCCCGATGCGGAGAGCCGTCCTTATCGATTCGGTAAAGGTCCGAACCTCCCGCGATGGCGGGCGGCGGCGCGACCAGCGCTGACGTCGACCCGGTGCGGGCGGGCGGTGCGGAAGCGAGCACAGTGATGTTCGCCGCGGAGGGCACCGGCGCTGGAGTGGGAGCCGGCGCGGGCGGAAGTAACGACGGGATGACGCCATTCTTATTGCCGGCGCCCGCGGCATAGATGGTCCCGTCGGATTCCACGGCAACCGCTGTGATCTCGCGCTTCGGGGATTGGTAGAGCACGAAGCCCTGCGCTGTCGGTGAAATTCGCAGGATCAAACCGCTCGGCTCGGTGCCAACCACGAGATTGTCCTGCGCGTCGATCGCGAGCGATCGCACGTGGGTCTCCTCGGTCTTGAAAAAGACGCTGCCCGTACCATCGGGCGCCACTCGATAAATCTCGCCGTGCTCTCCCGTGGCTGCAAAAAGATCGCCCTTCTTCGAGAACGCCATCGCCCAGATGTATTTCTGATGGGGATCGAAGAATAGACGCGGCCTGCCGTCGGAAGAGATCTTGTAAATCTTGCCGTCGGGGTCGGTGGCGGCGAACAGCTCGTCCTTGGAATCCAGGGCCAGGGCATGAACCTCGAGCCCATCCAGCTCGGCGAACGTCCGGCTTTTTCCGGCGGGATCTACGCGAAAAATCTTCGCTATGCCGCTGCCCGATCCGCCGCCGGCAGTGTACAAGTTGCCCTTGGAATCGGTGGCGACGGTCCAGAGATACGGCGTGGACGAATCGAAGAGTTCGTGAAATTCAGGTGCGAGATACAGGCGGCCGTCGCTGCGCAGAGAAAGGTGCGTGAGCGTGCCTTTCTCGAAGTCGGTGCGGTCACCTTGTTCCCAAAAGCGCGTTTCGACGGCGAAACAGGAGGCGATGGCAAAAGCCACCGGCAGGAGGCGGAGGATTTTCATTGATGAACTACTATTTAACGACAACTCTGAGCGAATAACTGCCTTCGACCATCAGGTCGAACGGAATGGTGCCCTGCTCCACCGCGCTTTCGGGTGAACTCACGAAGTGACGGCTGGCCGTGCGGCCGGTCTGCATCACGTTCATCACCGAGGCGGGCAGGCTGGGAAGGGTCTTGTCTTCATAAAAGACCGTGGGCCGCGGCTCCACCAGAGAAACGTACAGCTTGTTGTTGCTGCGCTCCTGGTTGATCAGCGAAACGGTCTGTGGGATATCCATGAAACGGTCGGAAAGGCCGGCGACGGTCTGGATGCGGTTCAGCGTGTCGGCATCGCTCAATAAAATGCGATGCTCGCCTTTGGCCAGTCCAGCCGGAATCTTCAATTGGAAGTCGCGCTCCAGGCGCTCGCCGCGATAGGGGCGCAAGAAAACTTTCATCGGCACTTCGGTTCCCGCTTCCACTTCGCTCGAGGGGATCCAGGCGTTCTCGATGGTTGCCACGCGGCGCTCGGGGAAAATGTCCACTGTGGCGTCTACAGCTTTGAGCCGCGGCGTGCGCACGGGATTCAGGAACAACCGGTTGAACTTATCGCCCCACCAGCCGGCCAGCTGCATCGGCGCGGGCGCCGGATTCTCGCTGGATGCCAGCATGGTGGAAATCGACATGCCCGGCTGGCCGTCGAACTCCACTTTTCCGGACATGCGGTAGGTGGTTTCGTCGGCGAAATCGTTCAGGCCCGAGAGCGAGTTGAACAGCGTCAGCATCATCAGGTAAGGCGTCCATTTTTGCTGGACGAATACGTTGAAGTGCAGATCTTTTTCGTTGCGAATGGCGTCGTTGTCGCCGAAGGAGCGGACTTTCACCGAAACCGGCACCATCGCCGCGGTCTGTCCGAGTTCGCCCATGATGGCGCTGTGCCGGTCCTGCTTCAGCGCGCCGACGATATCGGTCGCGTTGCCCATTTTATTAGGTTGGAACGCCGATGCCAGTGTCATCACCACGTCGGCCTTGGCCATCGGCATGTCGACAGGGCCGAGGTTAAAGAACGAATGGCCGCACGCCAGGACGTGTTTGCCGTCGTTGTAGGTGACGGTGCACATTCCGCTGACGCTCATGTCGCCGGTGACCAGGATGCCGGACACCGCATCGCCCGGCTGAAGAGAATTCTGCCAGCCGGCCACGGGTTTCGAGTTCAGGGTGGTGCTGGAAACGCCGCCCGCCGCGACAGTCATTCCAAGCTGCTGGAACAATCCCGCGAAATCGTGCAGGACGTTTTCATGAAAGCCGGAGAAACTCAGCGGAGTATCGATCGGCGTCATGGTGAAATTCGCGCCGGCGTTCGCCGCCGAATTCGCTGACAGGACCTGCGCCAGCATCCCGGAGGGAACCTGTACGGAGTCTTGCGCCACCGATTTGTCGGGCGTCCGTGCGTCTTCGGGGTGTGAATTATCGAAGCCGTTGACTTCAAGCATCAGCTCGATGGGCGTGATCCCGCAGATCGCATCCGGCGAAAAAACGCTGAAGCGCAGCGCTACCGCGCCGACGAGTTTGCCGTCGATGTATACCGGGCTGCCGCTCATCCCGCCCGCAACGTTGGTGCGAATCGCTTTGCCGCCCAGCTTCGCCAGGATGATGTCCTGCTTGGGGCCCCACTGATTTTTCAACAGGCCGAGAATTTCCACTGGGATCGGTTCGGGCGTATTGCCCGCCAGAACTGTCCAGGCATAGCCTTTCATGCCGGGCTTAATATCGGCCAGTTTGAAAATTTCAACTTTTCCTGCTTTGGGTCGAACGGGCGCAGGCTCCGGGGCGGCAAGGAGAGACGAGCAGGCCAGCGCCACGGCGAGGGCGGCAAACTTCATGGGACCTTCCTTAACTTCGGATGCGGAATCGGGAACTTCTGTTCCCATTATGATCCAGATTCGTGTCGCGTGGGTTTTTCGCAGAGCCGACGCTGCTCTCAGGTTTGCGGGAACGTACCGTCGGGATTGTAGCCTCCGCCGGGGTCCTGATCGAGCTCGGCGGGTTCCTCATCGTCTGGCTGCGGCGGATGGACTGGTCCACGCGGCGGCGCACCGAGTGGTGCAGGCGCGTCTTTTTGATGCTGCCGCAATTCATCGATCATCGGTTGAACGATCCCGGCCGGCTTTTCGGCCGCCGGCGGTTCAGGCTTCTCGCTGTGTTTCTCTTTGTCGGGCTGTTTCACTCCGGTCTCCTTCCATGCCGGATTCTAGGAGCCGCCCGCGAAATCGAAGCCATGTCCGCTGACTAAGCGCCTGAAAAGGATGTAAATAGACATACGCGTGGACCGTGATCACGTGCGCGCCTGGTTAGCGCGACGGACCCGAGATCACGAGTGCCACGTCACGGCTCAGCTCGGCCCCGGCCGCGGTCTCGGTGGGAGGCACCGTGACGCTTCTTTGTGTCACGTCGCGCTCGTTGACGCCTTGAGTTACCAGAAACAATCGCACCGATGCGGCCCGGCCCGCCGATAAACCGCTCTGAAACACGTCCGCCGGACCGGTGTAGCCGTCCACTTCCACTTTCACTCCGGGGTGCGCCAGAATCACGCGCGCAATTCTCGAAAGCTTGTCGTTTCCGGCCGTGCCGAGCAAAGCGCTTCCGGGTTCGAACAGCGCGTTCGGAAGCATGGTGACGAGCCCGCGCTTTGTCTCGCGGCTCTTTAGGATCGCATTCAGTTGTCCCGTAGTTTCAGCGCTCAGCGATGGGGCCGCAGTCGCAGGAAGGCGCGGCGGTCTCGCGGCGTTCGCTGGAGCCGTGGGACTCGCAGTGCTCGACGCGGGCGCGCTGGAAATCGTGCTCGGGGACGGCACATAAGTTCCACCGAGAGCCTGGCTGCCCGCGCTCGCGGAATGTCCTCCCGCGTCGTCGCCTATGGAAATCGTGGGCGACGGCAGTTGGACCCGCGAGCCCGGGTCCGATTTTGATGCGGTGAGAACGTCCTTGCGCGGCTTGATGGATCCAATCAAGCCGCCCGGATCGGCCATCTTTCCCCGCCAGTCAGGATTGGACAAGACTGCCGCTACGACCGCGATGGCCAGAACGACGGCTAATAGAATCCACTTTGACAAGCCTTACGATGCCTCGTGCTGCGCTTCTTCTGCTTTCGATTCGCCTTGGCGCTCGAAACGCTCTATGACAAGATGGCCGAGGGCGATACCGATCGCCACCAGACTCACGGTCGCGGGATTCAGATAGTATCCCAAATGAACTGCCGCAAAATACAAAATGAGGAGGGTCCCCACCAGCAGGGCGGCAATCCAAATCAGCGCCAGCCACCACTTATGCGAATAGGTTAAGAGAATATACTCAAAAGCCGCGAAAATCAACAACCCGAAGGCATAGTTAATCAGTGGATGCACGGGCCGGAAGAGGCGGTTGTCGAGGAGGGCTTCGATATAGTTGGCTTGCAAGTAGAAGCCCGGGACTTCCCCGATTGCGCTGTTGTGGTTGTCCTCGCGCTCGGTGCGTTCTCCGATGACCACGATCTGGTGACTCAATTCCTGGAGTCTTGAAGTGCGGGGCGGCATTTTGTCGCACCGTTCGTCCTTTTTGTAGCCTTCCGACAGGCACAATACTTCGCCGGCATAGAGGGACGTGAACTGATCGGTCTTAAGAAAACTAATGTACGGATTTTCAGCCAGATCGACCAGAGTATTCAGCCGCCGGTTTTTGTTTAGGATGCTTGAATCGAACTGCTGTGCCGTTCGGAGTGCCAATGACCATCCGTCGTTCGTTCGATCCCTGATACCCTTGCCCGCCTCCGTCCAATGCAGTGGCAGTCTACGCGTGTCCAGGTCCAGATTGACAACCGCCAAGTGAAAGAGCGAAGCCGCGCAGGGCGGAGCGAGTATCGTGTCGGTTCCCGGACTGTGTCCTTCGCGGGGCGTGGCGTCCACTCCCCATACCACCGGTACCTGCGGCGCCAAAAGGCACAAAGCGCGTTCCAGCTTATTCGTATCCTCCTTCTCCTTTTCGTCCCCCGCGCATTTCGTGCTGTCGAAATACTTATCCAGCACAATCACGGCGGGACTGGCCTTCGCCACGGCATCGAGCACCGAAGCGAGGAATGCGCGCTGCCTGCAGAGACTTGTGTAGTCAACCGCGAGCGGATCGTACTTAGGATCGATCTCCACAATCGTTGTATAGTGCGAAAACGCCGACCGCGGCCCGGCAGTGACCAATCCCCGATAGACCGAGCTGACGTCGAAAACCGATTGCGCTACTTGCGACGTCTCGTGTGCATCCTGCTCCACCAGCCAATCCGAGGCTCGTTCCAGGAAAAACGCAATCAGGCATGCAGCCAAGAACTGCGCCCAGAACGCGTACGGAATCCGTCGGATTCGTTCGACGGCCGAAGTGACGAATCGCATGCGTTTCTCGAAGCTTTGATTGTACGGCGAAGGCAGTGCGAAAAGGGTGAGCCGGTGCGCCTGGCGCGAGCGCTTCGGATCAGCTTTCGAGAATTACGATGGCCGAGCCTTCGCGCGCCGTGTGAGTGATGGACAAAGCGATGTTGCGAACGCCAAGGCTCTGCGCGATCTTTTCCGCCACGCCGTGAAGGCGGAGCGTTGGGCGTCCAGAAGGCAAATTGGTGACTTCGAAGTCGTGCCACCGCACACCGCGCCGCCAGCCCGTGCCGATGGCCTTCATGCCCGCTTCTTTCGCCGCGAATCTTGCCGCATAGCGCTCGAAGCGATTGGCCTTGTTTTCTACGTACGCGATCTCAGACGGGCAGAAGATGCGTTCCACGAACCGGTGACCGTGGCGCTCGATGGCGTCGCGCACCCGGTCCACTTCGGCAACATCGATGCCCAGGCCAACGATCACAGCTCGGCGCCCGTCGACGCCAGCGTGAGCTGTCCGTGCTTGACGCCCTTGGTGCTGATCAGCGCGTCGGCCAGCTTTTTCACCGCCCCGGCTTTGCCCTTGATCACCAGGACCTCCAGGCAGTTGTCGTGGTCGAGATGAACGTGCAGCGTGGAGAGGATGTTGTGGAAGTGCGAGTGCTGCAGACCGGTGAGCTTCTCGTTGAGCAGCCGGACGTGGTGATCGTAAACCAAGGTGACTGTACCTACCACGTTGCTGTCGGGGCGCTCCCAGTTTTTCTGCACCAGCTCGTCGCGAATCAAGTCGCGAAAGGCTTCCGAGCGATTGGTGTAGCCGCGTGCGCCGATGAGCTGATCGAATTTCTCGAGAAGATCGGAATCGATGGCTACGCCGATGCGGCTGAGTTCGCTCATTTGTATAGAGCGTAGCAGGCGATTCGGCGAGGTGCGGGGCGCGGCGCGGCAGCGTGGCACGCTTGTGAAAATCGTGATACTGTGAAGCCGTCGGCTCGCGATGCACATCCCGGACAATTTCCTGGCGACCCCGGTGTGGGCCACGCTCGATGCCATTAGCGCCGGCGCGGTAGGCGTCACCATCCGGCGCGCCGGGCGCGATTTGCCGGACACGCGCATCCCTCTGCTCGGAGTGATGGGCGCTTTCGTCTTTGCGGCGCAGATGATCAATTTTCCCGTGGGTGCCGGCACCAGCGGTCACCTGGTGGGCGGGGCGTTGCTCGCATGCACCATCGGTCCGGCGCCGGCCGTGCTGGTGATGACCACGATTCTCGCGATTCAGGCCTTCGTTTTTCAGGACGGCGGCGTACTGGCTCTGGGCGCCAACGTCTTCAATATGGCAGTGGCGGGCGTACTCGCCGGATATCTTCCATTTCGCCTGCTCGGTGCGAGCCGTCGCGGCCTGGCGATTTTCACCGGCGGCTTTCTCTCGGTGCTGGTCAGCGGATCGCTCGCGCTCTCCGAACTGCTCATCTCGGGTGTCCGGATGCCGCGCGCATTGGTGTTCACCTCGTTCGGTCTGTTCGCAATGAACGCCCTGATCGAGGGTGCGATCACGATTTCCGTGGTTCAGGCGCTCGATAAATTGAATCCCGGCTTTGTGCAGAAACCGGCGGCTTCGACCGGGCGCATTCTGGTGGTTTGCGGATGCGTTGCCCTGTTACTCGGCGCGGCCGGATTCCTGATCGCCTCCAGCGCGCCGGACGCTATCCAGAATCTAGGCCAGACGCTCGGCATCTCCACCCAACCCGCGTTTCAGACACCGATGGCGAATTACACGGCCGGGAAGTTCGAATCCGCCTGGTTGCGACGCGCCACCGCCGGTCTCACCGGATTGCTGCTGATCTGCGGACTGTGCGCCGCGGGTGCGCGCATGATTGCCCGCCGAAGGAGCGCCTGATTGCATCACGTCCTGGTGGATCACTGGAGTCAGGGCGCGAGCCCATTACATGCCCGCGATGCACGCGCGAAAATTCTGGTGCTATTGGTCTTTCTGATCGTTCTAGCAACGACTCCGGCCGATGCCTACGTGACGCTGGCGATCGATGCGGCCGTGCTGGTGTCGGGAATCTTGCTGGCCGGGCTGCCGCCGATCAGCGTGCTGGTGCGAGCCGCCGGCATCCTTCCGTTTTCCGCCGCTTTCGGCGCGATCACGTGGCTTGCTGGCGACGGTTGGCGCGCCGTTGCATTGATCGAGAAAAGCTATCTTTCCGCAGTCGCCGTTTTGCTTCTGGTGGGCACCACTCCGCTGCCCCGTCTGCTCAGTGGGTTGGAAGCTCTGGGAACTCCGCGCATTCTCGTGCTGCTGGCGCAATTCCTGTATCGCTATTTGTTCGTGATTTCCGAACAAGCGCAGCATCTTCAGCTGGCGGCCGCGTGCCGGGGAGGTTCCAGTGGACGTCGCCAGTCACGCTTCCGGGCCGCCGCCGGGGCACTGGCTGTGTTGTTCGCCCGCTCCTACTACCGCGCCGAGGGAATCCATCGCGCTATGCTGTCGCGCGGATTCGGCGGAAGATTCTCACTTCTGAACCCGATGCGCTTCGGCGCGTTGGACGCAGTTTTTACCGGTGCGATCGTTGCGCTGCTTATCATGGCGCGTGTCCAATGAAGCCGATCGTCGAAATCCGCGATCTGCACTTTCGTTACGAGGACGGCACGCTTGCCCTCGACGGAGTCAATTTCGCCTTATATCCGGGAGAGACAGTGGCTCTGCTCGGCGCCAATGGATCGGGTAAGACCACGTTCGTCCTGCAACTGAACGGAATCCTGGAAGGAATCGGAAGCGTCGAAGTTTGCGGCCTGCCGGTCACCAAAGAGAATCTGCCGCCGATCCGCTCCAAAATCGGAATGGTTTTCCAGGATTCCGACGAACAGCTCTTCATGCCGACGGTGCTCGAAGACGTCGCCTTCGGTCCGCTGAATCAGGGATGCACCCCCGAGCAGGCCATGGAGAAAGCGCGCGTCGCTCTCCGACAGGTCGGCATGGAACACGCGCTCGGCAAAGCGCCGTATCATCTGAGCGCGGGCGAGAAACGTAAAGTGGCCCTAGCGGGCGTGCTGGCCATGCAACCCGAGATCCTGGTCCTGGATGAACCTACTACTTTTCTCGATCCACCCGCGCAGCGCAATCTGGTGCACTTACTCCGGGAGCTGCCGCAAGCCAAGCTGATCGTGACCCATGACGTTCATTTCGCGCGCGCTTTGGCTCAGCGCGCGGCATTCTTCGAGAAAGGTAAGTTAGTGGCGGACGGCCCGATCGAAGAAATTGCCGAGCGCTTCCAGTGGAATTATTCGGCCTTGGACGCCGATTTGCGATATTCGGCCCAACGCCGTTTTTGAGCCGCCGCTATTCGCTTGCGCGCCGCTGGACTGAGCCTGCTGCTGCCGTTCTTCGGGGCAGCCGCCGCCGTATGTCCCCGGCGACCTGTCGCGCCTCCCAGCAGAGCCCGAACTTCGCGGATCTGTTCGTCGAGCTGCTGCCTTTTCAGTTGGAGCCCTGCGAGAGCCGCTTCCAACAGTTCGTTATTTTGGATGGTTTTCTTGGGGCGGGGCATTGTTAGCTCCTACTAAAATGATAGCTAAGCGATCCAACCAACGATAGGTTACACGTCGTTACTGCCGGATTTTCGCGGCGAATCCAATATAAAAGTAACTGGCCCGTCGTTGACTAGCTGAACTTGCATCTCGGCTTGGAAGACGCCAGTTTCCACTTTACTGTTACGTTTTCTCAAACAGTCCACGAAATACTCATACAACTCGTTGGCCCGTTCCGGCGGTGCCGCCTCGTCGAAGCTCGGCCGACGCCCCTTCTTACAGTTTCCGTACAAAGTAAATTGTGAGATAACTAGCAACGCGCCGCCCGCATCCTGAATCGATCGATTCATGCGGCCGGCTTGGTCGGGAAAGATTCGGAGCAGGAGAACGCGATCGGCGAGATACTCCGCATCGGAGCGGGTGTCGTTGTGCGTGACGCCCAGCAGGACCAGCAAACCGCCTCCGATCGCTCCCACCGTCTCACCGCCAACGGTAACGCTCGCCTCCGTGACCCGCTGAAGAACCGCTCTCATACCACCGTCGCCAAAAGGTCCATGTAACCCTACTTTAGCCCGGCGACCCGGTACGTCCTATGGGTAGAACGTTGGATGAAATAGGTGCGCTCCTGAGACCGGACTAAGGGGATCGCCGCATCCCAAACCAAAGCCGTAAGCCGAATAATGAGGCGTGGTCTCCAAAGGTATCTACAAACGCCGCAAAGTCCACGGCAAAATCCCAGGCGGGTTCTTCAGCTTCGAAGAGGAGGCTAACTCCACGCGGCTGTACGGGTTCGGCCATGGAGATCACTTGCAGCTCCGCGACGAGTTCGGCAACGTTTGGAAAGGCACTGCGGAGAAGATCAGCGAAGAATCGGTGCGGTATACCTTCCGAGACCCGAACGGCCACACCATCACCGGAGTCGCCGATGGCTACGGGATCGTCCTGCGCGATCAGCGCGGCAAGACCTGGCGCGGATTTATTGAGTAACGCGGGAATCGGACCTACGGCCGCCCCAAATACTTCTCGTACAGCCGTTTCTGTTTGTTGTCCAGATCGATATTCTTGCCCTTGATGAAGATTTGCTTCACTTGGGTCTTGGCTTCCAGCGGATCGCCGTCGGTGATCATCAGGTCGGCCCACTTGCCTTCTTCGATGGAACCGGTCTTATCGGCTACGCCCCAGATCTGCGCGGCGTTCAGCGTCACCGCCTTGAGCGCTTCCTCGTAGGGCAGTCCGAACGCGACGGCTGTGGCGGCCTGGTAAGGTAGATCGCGGGAGAACTGGTTGTCGAAGCTGCCGAAGGCGAATTTCACGCCGGCTTTGAAGAACTGGCTCGGCAGAGTGTAAGCGGCGTCGTAAGGATCGTCGTCGCGCAGCGGAAGATCAAGCGTTGGACCCAGAATCGCCGGGATGTTGCGTGCCTTCAACTCCGGCCCCATTTTGCCGAGCTCGCGCGGATTGGCGATGATCGCGTGAACTTTCTCCTGATCGGCGAACTGCACGGCGTCGCGAATGGCGCGCTCGCGGGTGGCGAAAACGATGAGTGGCTCCTTGCCTTCGATCACCGGCAGCATGGCCTCCATTTTCAGATCGGGGTGAAAGTCTTTTTCGTTCGCGGTCTTGGCTTTTTGATAGCGGCGCACCTGTTGGAAGAACTCGTGCAAGTCGCGCAGATCGGCATCGTAATTTTTCTTGGCGTCGCTGTAAGTCAGCCGCGCCGCCGCATCCGGACCGCCTCCACGTCCACCAGGCGCCGCGACGATTGGCATGCGCAGAGCCATACCGGCGGACTTTTTGATATCCATGTCCTCCCAGGTCCAGCCGTCCAGATGGACCAGCGCGGCTTGTCCCGCGATCGTGCTGGGAGGAGGCGTTCCGCGCCGGCCTCCGCCTTCACCGCCGCCAGACAAAGGCAGCGAGATGACGCTGGTGATGCCGTTCACTCGCGTAACCGAAATATGTTCGCTGTCAGGGTTGATCGCGATCTCGGCGCGTAACTGCGGCGTGTACTTGCCGAGCTCGCCGGTGTCGACGCTCTCACGCGTGGACTCGATTTCCGACAAGCCCATTTGCGTTCCGGAATCGATCATGCCGGGATACACGTGCAGGCCCTTGGCTTCGATGATCTTGATGCCCTTTGGCGCGGTAAGATTCCGGCCGATGCCGACAATCTTGCCGTCGCGCACCAGCACGGAGCCATTATCGATCTCGGGGCTCGCCACCGGGTGCACGGTGGCGCCGCGAATCAGAAAAGTGGTGGCATCGTCGGCCCAAGTCAGAGGTGCAACGGAGAAAACTGCCAGCGCGATCCACTTCATGCCGCTGGTCTCCTAGCCGGCGCATTCCGTCGCAAGAGATCTTTCTCTTTATCGAGCAGTTTCTTCTTCTCGGCTTCTTGCGCGGTTCGCTCGGCCAAGTCTTTGTTGCGATCGAAGTACAGTTCGCCGTCGATGTAAACTTTTTCGACCTTAGCGAAGTTGGAAAGCGGATGTTTGTCGAAGATCGCGAGATCCGCATCCTTGCCGACCTCGATGGAGCCGACGTGATTGTCGATGGCGAGCTGTTTCGCCGGATTGATGGTGATGAGCGACAGCGCTTCGGTTTCGTTGAGGCCGCCGTATTTCATGGTCTTGGCGGCTTCGTCGTTGAGGTGGCGCATCAGCTCGGCGGAGTCGCTGTTGAGGGAAACCAGCACGCCCTTGCGCATCATGAGCGCGGCATTGTACGGGATGGCATCGAACGCCTCGAGCTTGTACGCCCACCAATCGCTGAAGGTAGAAGCCCCGGCGCCGTGCTCGGCGATCTCCTTCGCCACTTTGTAGCCTTCGAGGACATGCTGTAGCGTCCGAATCTTGAAGCCGAACTCGTCAGCCACGCGCAGCAACATCAGGATCTCATCGGCGCGATAGCAATGCGCGTGCACGAATCGCTTGCCTTCGAGCACTTCGACTAACGGTTCCAGGCGCAGATCGCGTCGCGGCTCGATGGCTGCTTCGCCTCGCGCGACTTTGTCGTTGTAGTCCTTCCACGATTGCTGGTATGCCTTGGCCTCCGTGAACGCCTCACGAATCACGTCTTCCACGCCCATGCGCGTGGCCGGGTAGCGATAGTTGACATTCTGCGCGCCAATGCGCTGGCCGGTGGGATTGCCAGCGCGCTTGGGATTCTCGCCGAGCGCGAACTTGATTCCCGGCATGGCGCCTTGGAAAATCATGTCGTGCGCGTCCTTGCCCCAGCGCAGCTTCACGACAGTACATTTGCCGCCGATCGCGTTAGCGCTGCCGTGCAAGATGTTGGCGGTTGTGACGCCGCCCGCGAGCGCACGGTAAATCGCGATGTCGCCAGGATTTAGGACATCCTCGATTCCGACCATGGCCGAAACTGAAACGCTGCCTTCATTGATACTGTCGGCGGCGATGTGGGAGTGGCAGTCGATGATGCCCGGCATTACGAATTGCCCGCTGGCGTCGATTACCTGAGCGTCGGTGGGCGCGGTGAGATGCTCGGCCACGTCGGCGATCTTGCCGTCGCGAATCAGAATCGATCCGTTCAGCGTGCCCTTGGTCACGGTGAGAATGGTCGCATTCTGGATCACGACGGGCGGGGCCGCCAGGGCCGCGGCGACGAACGCGCCTGCGACAATGCAAAGTTTTTTCATCTCTTTCCTTCCTGCGGGGCCGCCGGGGTAGCGGCATCGGTGCGGGCCGGTGCGGCCTCTTCCACGGGTTCAAACTTCGCGCCGTCGACGAAGACGTACTTCACTTGCGTTCCATCCTGTAACAAATCGCCTTTGGTAACGACGAGGTTTGCGATTTTCCCTGGTTCAATGCTGCCCAGGCGATCCGCAACGCCGTATATTTCTGCTGGCCACAGCGTCAATGCGCGCAAAGCGTCTTCAGGCGCGAGGCCGGCTTCGGTGGCGCGCTTCAGCGATCGCACAAAATCCGCGCGCCGCTCGAAGCCTCCGGTATACAGCGCGAATTTCACACCGCTGCGCACGAGCATCGCAGGAGTCGACGGCGCCTGATCGCGAACTTCCAGCACCTGCAGTGCGTCGGGCGATTCGGGATCCGCATCGCGTGCCGGCTCCGGCCAATGCAGATTCACCAGCACGGATGTGTTGGCCTTTTTCAATAGATCCGCGGAGCGATAGCCTTCCGGCAGCCCATACAGCAGCGCGTTCAATCGCAGCTCCTGCGCGAACCGCAGCATGCGATCCACGTCGATGCGGCGCGTGGCGGGTAGCAGCACGCGCGGCGAATCGAGTACGCCTTCGAGAGCCCGATCGTACTCCGGACGCTGGCTCCCACGCGAATGCGTCGAGTAAAACTGCTTAGCCGCGCGATAGTGTTCCGCGTCAAGGTAAACCTGACGCACGTAAGAGATCACGCCCATCAGGGAATTCGGAAAGCCGCCGCCAAATCCCGCCGTGATCAATGAGACGTACTCGCCCGCATTGTCGGCGACGATCATTCGCCCGGCATTTTCGCCTGCCAGATCCACGACAGCGCCCTGTCCGGCGAAGATTCCACGTTCCGGAAACGTGATGGAGGTTGTGAAGCCTGCCGCGCGGGCTTGTTCCAGGCGGCGATCGTTGGGGCGAACCAAGTCGGCCGCGCGAACCCAGCTGGTCGTCATCGGCCGATCTTCCGGGCCGCGCGCGGGCGCAGGCGCTTGCGCGGCTTGACCCGCACCCCCACCGCCGCGTCCACCGGTTGGGGCTGCATTGCTCGGAATGCCCAGCGTGCTGAGCGCGTCGATCAAACCCGGATATACCGTCAGGCCGTCCGCCTCGATCACCCAGGCATCGGCGGGTGGCGTGACATCGGCTCCCACCGCCTCAATCAATCCATTGCGCAGGACCACTGTGCCGCGGTCGATCGCCGGTCCCGACACCGGAACCACGCGCGCATTGTGGATGGCAATCGAGCCCGTGCCTTGCGCGAAAACCGCCGAGGCACACACCAGAAAGGCCGGCACAAATCGCTTCACGAGACGATCGCTTATCATAGAAGTTCTTTTCACAATTGTAGTTGGAAATGACGTTGCAGAAGCGAATCGGTTACAAAGACGCGGGCGTGAATATCGACGAAGCCGACCGCGCAGTATCGTTGATCCGTGAGCACGCTCGCTCGACGTTTCGCAAAGGTGTGCTGACCGATATCGGAAGCTTCGGCGGAGGCTTCTTGCTGGCCGGATTCAAGCGGCCTGTGTTGATCAGCTCAGCCGACGGCGTTGGAACGAAGCTCAAGATCGCTTTTCTCACCGGGCGGCACAACACCATCGGCGAGGACCTGGTGAATCACTGTGTGAACGACATCGCGGTGCAGGGCGCGGCTCCGCTGTTTTTCCTGGACTACTTCGCGGTTGGAAAGCTGGACGCCGAAGTCGCCGGGCAGGTGGTGGAGGGCATCGCGCGCGGCTGCCGCAACAACGGCTGCGCATTGATCGGAGGCGAGACTGCCGAGATGCCCGGCTTCTATCAGGCCGACGAGTACGATCTGGCGGGCTTTATCGTCGGCGCTGTCGAGCGGAGTCGGATGCTGACCGGCAAGAACATTCGTGCCGGAGATGTTTTATTAGGCCTTTACTCGAACGGACTCCATACCAACGGTTATTCGCTGGCCCGCCGACTGCTGTTTGACGTAGCTGCACTGCCGCTTGACGACGCTCTCGCCGCCGAGCTGCTGGCGGTGCATAGAAGCTATTTGAAACCGATTCGCGCCCTCATGAAAGAAGGGCTGCTGAAGGGCGCGGCGCACATCACCGGCGGCGGGATCACCGACAACACGCCGCGCATTCTTCCCCAAGGCCTGGGCGCGCGCATCGACGTTTCCACCTGGACCATTCCGCCCCTTTTCGAAAAGCTGCGCGCCATCGGCAACCTCGATCCGGCCGACTACCGCCGCACCTTCAATCTCGGCGTCGGCATGATCCTGGCGGTGGCGAAACGAAACGTGCCGAAGGCGCGCTCGACGCTGGCGATGCTGGGCGAAAGCTGTTTCGAGATCGGCGAAGTTGTCCGAGCCAGGGGCGCGCGCGTCCAATATACGGGCGAGGTCCGTGCTTGAGGCGCCTCGGGATCCTGCTATCGGGCCGCGGTTCCAATTTCGAGGCCATTGCAGACAACATCGCGGCCGGAACTCTGGACGCGGAGATTGCCGTTGTCATCTCCGACCGTCCCGAGGCGCGAGGCCTCGACATCGCGCGCAAGCGCGGACTGCTCGCTTGCGTGATGCCATCGAAAGGCATCAATCGCGAGTGGTACGACCGCGGCGTAATCGCCGAACTCCAGGCGCGCGGAGTCGAGCTAGTATGCCTGGCCGGATTCATGCGACTACTCAGCGCCGAGTTCTGCCGGGCCTTCCCCATGCGCATCCTGAATATTCACCCGTCGCTGCTCCCGGCATTTCCGGGGCTCGATGCGCAGAAGCAAGCCCTCGAGCATGGCGTCAAAATCACGGGCTGCACCGTGCACTTCGTAGACGAGAAACTGGACGCCGGGCCGATCGTCGTGCAAGCAGCAGTCCCGGTCCAAGATAGCGATAGCGTCGAGTCTCTCTCGAGGCGTATCCTTCAAGAAGAACATCGCATTTATACAGAAGCGATCCGTATTGTCATGTCGGGGCGCTGGCGACTAGACGGGCGCCGTGTATTGGGAGTCGAGTGAATGACCGACTGGTGGCAGAAGCGCGAGATCGATCGGAAGCTTACTCGCGAACTGCATGTCTCCCAGGAAGCGTATCGGATGGCGACAATCAAAGTGCGCGACATGATCGCCGAAGTTGAAGCCGGAATATTGGTCGCTGATGGCAACCTGGCGCTGCAACAAGCATACCGGGCGCGCACCGACGCCTTTGCTGTGTGGAAGACAGCGCTCGGCCGCTGGACCGATTTCGTGAAAAGCGGAGCGATCCCGGAAGATCTCAAGTCCGATGGAGCCGCCAGCTAGGCCCCGGCGCTGGCCTGCCCGCGTCGCCGGCGTCTCAGTCCCTACTCTTCGCTATTTGATGCAAACCGAAGTGCATGTCTTCGCGTTTTCCATCTCAGCCGGCATTCTGCTGTCTTTCTTCCCGTTCATGACGCTGATGCTGTCGTTGTGCCGCTATGTCTTCAAGTGGAAAGCGTCGGTGGACGCGATCAATTTCGCACTCGGTGACTATTTTCCCGATGTTTTCGGCCAATTCCTGCGTCGCAATCTGGAGGCGACCGTAGAGTCGCGCGGTCCGGTGCAAATCGTCTCGCTGATTCTGTTGCTTTTCACTTGCAGCGGAATTTTCGAACCGCTGGAAGTGGCTTTCAATCGCGCCTGGCGCTGCGCATCGAATCGCAGCTATTGGAAAAATCAACTGCTCAGCCTCGGATTGATGTTCGCGTGCGGCGGACTGATTCTTTTGTCCATCACGTTGACCGCTGTCGATAACGACTATCTGAGATCTGGCACGCATCGCGCGATCGCGCCATCGGCTTCACTTCTGGCCTACAAAGTTGCTGCCATTCCATCTTCCATGCTGCTGCTCTTTTTGATGTATTGGCTGCTACCGAACTGTAAGGTCTCGAAGTCGAGGCTCGTGCTGCCTTCCGTCCTGGTTGGAATGCTGCTCGAGGGGCTGAAATATGTGAACCTTATCACCTGGCCATATCTGCGAGCTAAGCTGGCGCTCGAGTATGGGCCGTTCGTGTATTCGATCACCATCATTCTTTGGGGCTTCCTCGCCGCGATGCTCGTATTGGCCGGAGCAGATTGGAGCGCCCGGCGATCGCGAATGGAGCCCGCGCCCTCGGGTTCTGGTCCTTAGAACTTTCCCGGAGGACGTACTTGGCAATTGGTGGTTTCCGCTTAAGCGAGGCGGCAATCGTCCTAATTGAAAAGTACCGCGCGATCCCGCAAACTCGAACTTCCCGTATGTCCGTCTCCCCACTTGCCAATCTTCTGAAGACTGTTGCGCACAAAGAGCCGGAGGAGCACCAACCCGATCATCACGAGACATCCTCCGCGATTGTTCCGCCCGTTCCCGAGACCGTCGAAGAATCGGGAATTCCGGCGTCAATGCTGGAGCACCTGATTCTCAAACTGCTCTACACGCGCGGCGAGATGCTGGGGCGCGACTTGTCCGAGGCGATGGGCCTGAAGTTCAGCCTGATCGAAGATTTTCTCGAGTACCTCAAGCACCAGCATCTGATCCAGGCCAAGACATCCATGGGCATGGGGAACAGCACGACGTTGTTCGCCTTGACGGAGACAGGCCGCGACCACGCGCGCGAGTGCATGGAGCACAACCAATATGCCGGACCCGCGCCTGTCCCGCTGTTTCAATACAGCTACATCGTGCGGCGCCAAAAACAGCGCGAGGGCTGGCTGACGCCGGACGGGCTCGCGCACGCGTACCGGCGCATGGTAGTGACGCCGCGGATTCTGTCGCAAATCGGTCCGGCGGTGAGCTCGGGAAATTCGTTCTTGATCTATGGCCAGCCGGGCAACGGCAAAACGTTCCTGGCCGAGGCGCTGGGAAATCTGGACGAATCGCCCATCTACATCCCACACGCGATCGAATGCCAGGGGCAGATCGTTCAGGTGTTCGATCCGGTGTACCACCAGGCCATCGAAGATGAGGCACCCAGCGTGATGCTTTCGGCGGTACAGGAGCCCTACGACCGGCGCTGGGTGAAGTGCCGGCGGCCGTTCATCGTGACCGGTGGAGAGTTGACGCTGGACATGCTCGAGCTGAAATACAATTCGACCTCGAAAATCTACGACGCACCATACCAGTTAAAGGCCAACAACGGCATTTACCTAATTGACGACTTCGGCCGCCAGCTATGCACGCCGGCCGAGGTGCTGAATCGCTGGATCGTGCCCATGGAGCGCCGCGTGGACTTTCTCAAGTTCACTGGCGGCGGAAAAATGACGGTTCCGTTCGAGGCATTCCTGGTGTTCTCCACTAACCTTAAGCCGGACCAGTTGGGTGACGAGGCGTTTCTGCGCCGGATTCAATACAAGATGTTTTTGAGAAGTCCGGACCAAAGTGAATTCGCCACGATTTTCCAGAAATATTGCGAAGCGCGAAATCTGGCCTGCGATGAATCGCTGCTCGCGGGCTTCATCGAAATGCACTATCTGCGCACGGCTCGTCCGTTCCGCCGCTGCCACCCGCGCGACGTAATCTCACATGCGATCGATCTGATCCATTTCGAGCGGTTGAAATTCGAGTTAAGTGACGACCTTCTGAATCGCGCGTTCGAGAGCTGTTTCCTGGAGGATGATGGCAGCGACGCTGAGATGGGTGCCACGATGGCGAAGCGCCGCGACCTGGGGAAATAATCTCTGGGACCGCCCACCGATGCGAGCGGCCCCGATTCTTAATTAACGCGAGTACTGATCCAACACCGACGCGACCGGATCGCCCGCTTCCGGCGGACGAACTTCGCCATGGATAATGGCCCGATTGCTGACCTCGTGGCCGTACAGTTTACGATCCTCTGAGTGATCGGCGGTGATCACTGTTCCGTCCAAAGCGATGCCTGCGAATGCCCCGCGGGTTCGCGAATAACTCAGAATTTCAGCATGCAGCGATGCGTCCGTATCGGCGGCCGCCGTTCGGCCCACCGGTCCGGCCGCGGCAGTGGCATCTCCGCCGATGGTGAACTTGTCGGCGGCGAGATGATTCATACCCCGCTGGTTCATCACCAGCATTACGACATCAGTGGAATCCAAACCAATTTGAGCGCCGAAGCTGCCTCCGCCGATGCGGACTGCGGCGGGAGCGCCCCAGCCTGCTCCGGTCCGGCACACCGCGAATCCGCGGCCGTAGTCGGCGCCGAAAACAAACGCGCCCTTTTTCATTCCAGGAATCACGATCACACACTGCGCGCGGCGTAGCAGATCGCGCGGGATGCCCTTATCCGGCGCGGACATAACCTCCTGCAAAACGTCGGCGGAATGACGCAGACGCCTGTCGGGGGTTTCTTCCTGGCCCCACATCAGCGAAACGGAAACCGCCAAACACGCTCCCAACACTACTGTTTTCGACATGCATTCTCCTCCAACCGAAAGACTCGTTCCACAACATAGACGCCGATTGGGCGAAATTATAACGGTGAACTTTCGCGAGGAAAACGCGGATACGGGCTAACTACTTCTTGACGTATTTCTTGAGAGCGCGGGGGCCCACCTCGGCGCCGTACACGTTACCTTCGGCATCCATAGCGACACCCTCGGGGCCGCTGGTGGTGGCAATGGCCGGGCCGCCGGGATACCAGCGCTCTTTGCTATCGGGGTCCACGCCCACCTCCGGGATCAGTGCGGTGACTCTCCCGTCCTTCACGCTGCCGATGCGGATACCACGTTTCCAGCCCGGATTCGTAGCGGTGTTGGAATCGGAGTCAGCCACCAGAATCGTGTCGTTGGGCGTGATAAAAATTCCGCTAGGACGGCTGAATTGCTTCCACTCTTCCAGGAACTTGCCGTCCTGATCGAAAATCTGAATGCGGCTGTTCGAGCGGTCTCCGACAAAAAGGCGGCCTCGCGAATCGAAAGCCAGCGTGTGCGGAACGTTGAACTCGCCGGGCCCCGAGCCTTTCTTGCCCCAAGCCTTGATGAATTTTCCGTCTTTCGAGAATTTCACGACGCGGTTGTTCACGTGCCCGTCGCTGACGAAAATATCGCCGTTGGGAGCGATGGCGATATCGGTGGGACCGTTGAATGTTGTCTCGCTCTCGCCCGCTACTCCCGCCGTGCCCAGCGTCATGACAACTTTACCGTCCGGCGAGAATTTGAAAACCTGTTGGCCTTTTCCGTTTCGCGCCCCGGCATCCGAGACCCAGATGAAGCCTTGCCGGTCCACGCTGAGACCATGCGGCTGGATGAACATACCGTCGCCAAAGCTTTTAACCAACTTGCCCGACGGATTGAAAACTAGCAGCGGCGGCTCAGCACGTTGGAAGGCTAAAATGTTTCCGCCCGACAGCGGGACCGCGGAGATCACCTGGCCCCATTGGTTTCCCTCGGGAAGCTTGGCCCAGTGCTCCACTTCGCGATAAGGATTCGGTTGCGCGTTCACCGGGCAAACTGCGGTGGCGAGTGCTAACAGCAAACCGGAAGCAAAAGTACGCATTATACGACCTCCTCGAACAGATGAAAGTATACATCCCTGGCGCGACCGAAATCCGCTCGCACAGCCGGCGCCCTCCAGGCGCAATCGCGGGTGCGTGACTAACTTGCATTTCCATTGAATCCTTGAAACGCCACGTGCGTGGTATGAATCTTTCCGTTAGAGGTACGCATGAGGAAAAGTCTTGTTCTTGTTTTTTGCTTCGGTCTACTTTCGGCCGTTTCTTTAAGTGCGCAGGAAAACCAGCGCTTCACCTTCGGGTTGGGCGCCGGCTTCACTACTCCCGTCGGCAACACCGGACGGTATCTGGATGATGGGTGGAATGTTCAGGGCGGTGGGGGCTTCAACTTCTCGCCATATTTCGGCGCCATGATCGACCTGAATTACAATTCCATGGGAATCAACAATACAACGCTAACCAGTTTCGGATTCCCCGGAGGCGGAGTTCATATTTTCTCCGCGACGCTCGATCCGATCGTGCATCTGAATCCGCACGGCCGTTTCGATGTCTATCTCACCGGCGGCGGCGGAATTTATCACGACAACGAGGATTTCACGGCTCCTGGCGTAGCCACGGTGACAGCGTTCAACGGATTCTTCGGCGCATTTCCGATCGGTGTGCCGGTCACCAACGTGTTGTCTTCCTACACCGTAAATAAACCGGGCGTGGATGTCGGTGCGGGCATCGCATTGGGTAGTAAGTGGCACGGCAAGTTTTTCGCCGAGGCGCGTTACAACCGCATTTTTATGGGCCAGTTCCACACCGACTATGTGCCGGTGACCTTTGGTTTCCGCTGGTAATTGCGCGCGTCCTTATTCCAGGGGCGCGTAATATCCGTGTCTGAAGTAGGTCCTCAGGTTGCTTAAATCCGGCGCGTTGAGCTTTACTACAACGCGCCGGTATTTTCCGTCGCGCGAGGCATCGCTCGGCGAGTAACCTAGAAGATATTGATTGCGCAGCTCACGGCTGATCCGCTCGCTGACTGTTTCCAGATCGTCGAGTTTGTCCACCGTGAACATTTCTCCGCCGGTTTGCTCCGCCAGATCCGAAAGCAGGATCGGTCCGTTCTGTTCTTCGATGGGATGCTTGCGCAAATCCGCTAAATCGAAAATTCCCATGGCGTAGAGCTGGACGTCCGATTCGAGCAACGCGTTTTTGATCTCGTGCGGGGTGAAGCGGCTGCGGTTATCGCCGCCGTCGGAAAGAATGACGATCGCCTTGCGCAAATTGTGCGCGCTCTTCATCTCCACTAAAGCGACGTGAATGGCGTCTAGCAGCGACGTTCTACCGAAGGGGTGCGTGTGCGCGATCCTGCGATAGATGGGATCGGAATCCGCCGTGAAGGGAACGGTGAGCTTGGGCCGGTCGTTGAACTCAACCAGAAAAAACTCGTCGTCGCCATTGGCGGTCTTGAAGAACTTCGCAGCGGCCTGCGACGATTTCTGAATCTTTGCGCTCATGCTGCCGCTGGTGTCGAACAACAGTCCAATGGACGCCGGCGCGTCGTCTTTCGAGAAGTGCGTGATCTGCTGCTCGACACCGTCTTCGAAAATTTGAAAATTCTCGCGCTGCAGGTTCGTCACCGAAGTGCCATCCACCGTAGTTACGTGAACCGGTATTTGCGCGAGCGCGGAATCCACTCTTAGGCGCGCTTCGGGAATTCGAAATCCGCCTTCCGGCGACCCGGATTTGAAGTGCGGCGAGATGGAGGCTGAAATCGGTGTGACGGGCGGCTGAAACGCAAACAGGCCGGAACAGAACAGCGGCAGGACAACGGCACAACTGCGGTTCATTCGAGAATTGTATATCACGATGCGCCTGTCCGGCAGTACCGTGGGTCATGGCTCCGATGCGATTCAGTACTAGCGCACGGAACGCAAACAGTTCGGGGAGATCATGGAAGCATGAGTGCCCGAACGCTGGAGGCCTTCGAGTAATTCGAGCAGTTCCAGCACGATGGACTGAAGCACGAACTGCTCGAAGGAGAGCACGTTGCCGTGCCTCCGGCCATTTCAAGCACAGCACCATCTCGCACAACTTGCTGTGGATTTTGAGGCAGTACGTCGCTCAGAACAATTTGAGGGACGTTCGGATCGAAGCTGGAGCCCCACGTGAGCTTCAGGTTCCCAGGCTGGTCGGTGGTAAGCGCGATCTTCTCCAACTAGAAAGCTTCGCGTTTTTCTAGATTTTTCTCGATCTCTGTGCGATCACGCCACACCGGATGCAGCCGCTTTTCGACCATCAGCGGCAACTGGTCTTCTTGATGAACCGATCCCGGTTGCGAAGAGTTTCCGTAGCTCAACGCGCATTGGGCGCGCTGTTGTTCGGCGAACTCGATGGCGCAGACGAAGGTCTCGCCGTGCGTGGCGTAGAAGCGATCGCCGACTTTCTTCGAGAAATCGATGGTCCGGAAGATACCCATGCGGCCCGCGCCGCCGTCGCCCGGCATATCGGCCCTGCCCGCGCCGAAGCGGTTCACTTCGCCCCACTGCACGTCGAGCGATCCGTAGGTCTTCCGGCATTCTTCAGCCGCTTCTATCAGCGCAGTAACCGCGCGACCAGGATCTGCGAGCCCGTAAGCCGACTCCACCGGACGCATGGGATCGAACTTGACGCGAAGTTGCGAGTTGATATCGGCGCTGTTGCCCGTGCCGAAATACTTGTCGGCGAAAATCTTGAATAGTACGGCGCCGCGACTGTTCACGTCTGTGAGATGGTTCCACTGCTCCAGCACCGCGGCGGCTTCTTTGATGCGTGCGTCCGTGGAACCCTCGGCCGCCTTCAATAAATCCGGCAACACCGCATCGGCCAACTCCACTCGCGTCGAAAGTTTGTCGGCCACCAGAGTCTCGTAACTGATCTTCGGTTCCGCAGTGATCATGTGTAGCGACCGCTTGGTGCGGAATAGCGTGCTTCCCATCTTGGGCGGCGAGACATAGGCCGGATATTTCGACGCGTCGAGCGGCGGAAGCGTCATCCACCACGGTGGCTCGTTGGTGTTTTGGTTAAAACCAGACGGCGGGTCGACTGACTTTGGCAGTTCATCGAAACTCAGATAGTTGGTCCACATGGTCTTCGAGGTGTCGCCGGGCACAACCCCCGCCCAGTACGACTGGTCGCCCGTCGCGCGCTTCGCCACCAAGCCATCGAACACCATCATGATGTGTCCATCAGCGTCGGCGTAGTTAGCGTTCCACATCGGAATAGACATCAGGCGCAATGCATCTTTAAACTGCTCGAGGTTTGTCGCCTCGCCCATGCGGAACCACTGCTCCAGCATTTTCGGGCGGTCCAGCCCCGCGACGCGCATCGCGATCACGACGCCATCTTTGTCGTAAACCACCGGACCTTGCACGGCACGGCGAATCTCCAACCGCTCGTCTTTCATCGATCCGTCCGCCTGCTTGACCTTGATAATTTTCGCTTGGCGCTCGTAGTTGCGCAGAGCTCCGTCGAATTCATACTGACCGTCGCGCTCCTTGAGCGCGAAGAAATCAACGGTGTCAATCGTATTTACCGTCCTGCTCCAGCCGGCATGCTGGTTGAAGCCGACCACTGGCGTCGGGAAGCCGATCTGCGGCGCGCCATACAGGTCGTAGCCAGGGCCCACCAGGTGCATTTCCATGTAGCGATAGAAAGTGTCGCCCCAAGCCAGATGCGGATTCACAATCAGCATCGACTTTCCGCTCGCCGAGTGTGATGGTCCGATGGCCCAGGTGTTCGAGCCGGCGGTAAGTTCGGGTTCTTCAGGAAGAACCCGCCGCGCCTGCTTGCGCCCCTTGATGTACGCATTGACCTCACGCTGCATCCGCTCCATCGACCCCATGTACATGTAGTGCACCGCGCGCAACGTGTGTCCGATCACGTCCACCCCCGATACCGGCAGCACTACTCGATACTCCGGCGCGATCGTATCCGGATGCGCTTTCGCATAATCATTGATGCCTCGCGCGAATGCGTCGAGATATGTACGGAACATTGGATCCTGCGCTGCGTACCATTCCTGGGCGCGCTCGGGCACGCCGTTGAGCTGCACCCAGCGGTCGAGCTCGAGATGCGAGGCGCCCCAATACTCAGCGGCACGGCCGCGCGATTCGCCATAGAGCATGAGCAGCAAATTGCCTTGCGCCTGGGCCTGCGCCCAGCCGTTGGCATAAAACATGGATTCGCGATCGGAGGCGAAAATGTGCGGCACGCCGTAGCGGTCCCACAGAATTTCAGCTTTCGGAGCAGCGGCAGCGTTACTCGCCGCGACGAAAACGAGCACCAGGAGGGAGGTACGCATGATTGAAAGCATACTCCAGACTCGAGGCCTCAGCAGCGTCGTTAGTCACCCTTGCACGACCTTGGGACTTGGATCATACTGCTGGAGCGGGCCTGGTTGCCCACAGAGGAGCCGAATCCATGAGCATTCGTTTGAGCCGTCGATCGCTGCTGAAGTCCTCCGCGTTCGCGGGCGCCGCCGTTGCGATGCCTGTCGTCAGCGCCACCGTTGAATCGAAGTCCATCTCTTCTGCCGTAGAAACGAATTGCGGAAAAGTTCGCGGCGTCGTCGTCAACGGCGTACACGTCTATCGCGGGATTCCCTACGGCGCTTCCACCGAAGGTGCGAATCGATTCATGCCGCCCCGCAAGCCGAAATCGTGGAGCGATGTGCGCGATGCGTTTCAGAACGGGCATTCATCACCGCAGAATTCGCCAGCGCCCGGCGCCATCGGTTGGGGTTTGCGAGGCAATGCGCCGCAAGGCGAGGATTGCCTGGTGCTCAACGTCTTCAGCAACGGCGTGAACGATGGCCGCAAGCGTCCCGTCATGCTCTGGATTCACGGCGGCGGCTACACGTACGGCTCCGGCTCATCGCTTGGTTACGATGGAGCGAATCTCGCGCGTACGGGCGACGTGACAGTGGTGTGCATCAATCACCGGCTAAATCTTTTCGGACATCTATATCTCGGCGCGGCGGGCAGCGATTTCGTGGACTCAGGCAACGTTGGCCTGCTGGATATCATCGCATCGCTTGAATGGGTGCGCGACAACATTTCGCATTTTGGAGGCGATCCCGCCAACGTCACCATCTTCGGCCAGTCGGGTGGCGGCGGAAAAGTCAGCACGCTGCTGGCGATGCCCGCGGCGAAAGGCCTCTTCCACAAAGCGATCGTCGAGAGCGGATCCACGCTGAAGCAAGGGACGAAAGAAGAAGCCGAAAAGAGCACCGAGACGTTCATGGCGAAGCTCGGGCTGAAACCGAGCCAGGCGCGCGACCTACAGCAGATGCCCATGGCGAAACTTCTCGCCGCGATGGGCAACGGGCAGGGGATGCGTCTCGCGCCGGTTGTCGACGGACATTCGCTCCCCCGCGATCCGTTCGATCCCACCGCGCCGGAAATTTCGGCCGGTGTTCCCATGATCATCGGGACGGCGGAAACGGAGGGCTCCTATTTCGCGCCGCCTGACTTACTGTCGCTGGATGAAACCGCGGTTCGCGCCCGCCTACGCCAACGGCTGCACGACGATGGCGATCGGATCTACGATCTGTTCCGCAAGACCCGTCCCAGCGCGACGCCGAGCGAGATTTACTTCACCATCTCGGCGTTTCCGAGCAACGCGCACATCCAAGCCGAGCGCAAAGCTGCACTAGCCAAAGCGCCGGCGTACCTCTACCAGATCCGCTGGCGCACTCCGGTGGAAGGCGGAAGGCGGCTCGCGCCGCATTGCATCGAGATTCCGTTCGCGATGCAAAATCACTGGCAGATGCCGGAAATGGTCGGCACCGGGCCTGAGCTGCAACCGCTCGCCGATAAGACCAGCGGCGCATGGGTGGCGTTCGCACATACCGGGAATCCGAATCATGCGGGAATTCCGAAATGGTCCGCGTACAACGCCAGCGATCGGCCAACGATGCACATCG
>Ga0335078_10002179_pt1 | contig 29705 bp, 35 predicted proteins | sample Lox_Sample_32_FD_206711 | JGI IMG/M metagenome (GOLD analysis project Ga0335078, IMG submission 206711) | Soil microbial communities from Loxahatchee National Wildlife Refuge, Florida, United States - Lox_Sample_3.2 | ecosystem: Environmental > Terrestrial > Soil > Wetlands | place: USA...
TGTGCGGCATCGCGCTCGACCCCTTCTGGCCGACGGTGAACGCCTCTTCGGCCTCGCCGACCTCGCTGCGCTGCCAGTGCCGCACGTTCGTCGCGAAGCGCTCGATGGCCGCCGCGCAGATCGCGAGGCTCGAGAAGTAGGCGGCGTGCCGGTCGCGCGCCACGACCTGCGTGCTCACCGTCTCCGGCGCGAGCCCGAGCTTCGCGAGCGCCTTCGCCTCGATCTCCGGCGAGAGGTGCGCGTACGTCCCGACCGCGCCCGCGATCTTTCCGACGGCGATCTCGGTCCGCGCGCTCGCGAGCCGCGCGCGCCCGCGCGCGATCTCCGCGTGATGCCCCGCGAGCGCGAGCCCGAACGTGATCGGCTCGGCGAAGATGCCGTGGCTCCGTCCGATCATCGGCGTCTTCTGGTGCTCGATCGCGCGCTTCTTGAGCGCCGCGAGCAATCGATCGCAGCCCGCGAGGAGCAAATCCGCCGCGTCGCGCATCAAGATCGCGAGGGACGTGTCGAGCACGTCGCTCGACGTCATCCCGCGATGAAGCCACCGCGCGGGAGGCCCCGCTTTTTCCTCGACGTGCGTGAGGAACGCGATCACGTCGTGCCGTGTCGTCTTCTCGATTTCGTCCACGCGCGCCGCATCGATCGAGATCTTCTGCGCGCGAATGCTCGCCGCAGTTCCCTTCGGCACGAGCTCCGCGTCTTCCATCGCGTCGCACGCCGCGAGCTCGACCTCGAGCCACACGCCGTAACGTTTTTCGGGCGACCAGAGCTCGGCGAACGCGCGCGGCGTGTAACGCGGGATCATGTCGTTTGAGTTATCACGATTGCGCGCGGAGGACGCGCGCGTGCCACAAGATCATTTCGTACGCGCCGGGTCCGCGGTTGAAGACGTAATCGTGCGGGCCAGGGAGCTCCGCGAAATCGTGCGCGACGTTCGCCTTGGTCCACGCCGCGTCGAGAGCGCGCACGACGTCGCGGTAGTAGTCGTCGTGGCTCGTCGTCACGCGGAGCGCGAGGCTCGGATGTTTCGCACGCGCAGCGCGCGCGAGATCGACGAGCTCTTCGGCGCGCGCATCGTCGATCGCGGGTTGAAGCGCGCCGACCGCGCCGAACACGTCGGGCGCGGCGAGCCCCGCGCGAAGCGCGACCGCACCTCCGAGCGACACGCCGTCGATCCCGGTGGACGCCGCTCCGGCGAGCGCCGGCATTTCGCGCACGGCGCGCGGCAAGAGCACGGTCGCGACGAACTTCCCGTAGTCGACGAGCTCCGCGTCGCGCCGCAAATCCAAATCCGGAACGTAAGGACACACGACGACGAGACCGCGAAACGGACGTGTGGCGAGCGACGCGTTCACTTCGTCCAAGTGCGCTGGCTCGACGAGGCCGTCGAAGTCGTCGGCGACGAGCGGCGGCGCGCACACGCGATCGAGCGCCGTCGTGAGCGCGTAATCATCCGGCCAACCGAGCGCGCCGCGCTCCGGACCTTTCAGCGCCTCTCCGCGACCGTGAAGCGCGACCAGCACGGGAAAGCGTGTATTGTGCATGTTTTTGGGCCGCAAAATCACCGCGCGCGACGAGACGCCGGACGTCGTCCACATCACGCTCTCCACGCCGTCGCACGTGCGCGCCACGCGCGCCGGCAGCGCGCTCGCGCTGGAAACCGTCGCCGCGCTCTTCGCGTCGTCTTTGGTCGCGCGAGAGCAAGCCGCCGCGGCGAACGCGAGCAGCGCTTCGCGACGCGAGAGCATCACTCGTCCGTCGGAATGCTCGGCGCGTGCCCCGTCGCTTGCTTCACCAAATCCACGAGCTCGGGATCGGTCGCCATGCGATCGCGCAACATCGATCGGATCGAATCGATCTGCGGCGGCGCGAGACCCTTCAAGTGCGCCGTCGCTTCGTCGACCTTGATGCTCAGGTACTGCTCGAAATCGATCTTGCCCGCTTTGAGCTGCTCGAGCGGTGCGCCTTCGATCGTGCTCGCTTGCTGGGCAGGCCGCGCCTTCTCCACTTCGAACGCCTTGCCGGTTTTCTCCGCGGCGGGCGCCTGCGTGGTGTTCGTGACCGGAGGCGGGGTGCCGCCTTTTCCGATGCGATCGACCATGGGCTCCTATGTTTCTACCACGTCACCGCAGGTTGCCGATCGCGTTCTTGATCGTATCCGACTCGGACTTCATCACGTTCGAGAGCGTCTGGAAGGTCTGCGTCTGCGCGTTCACCTCTTGTTGAATTTGCAAGAAGTAGAGGTTCATCTCTTGCGACTGCTGGAGCGACGAATCGAGGCTCCCGGTCGAAGGCGTGGTGCTCGTCGAGCTTCCGAGGCCGCCGCCGACGCTCGTGCTCGTCGTCGGACCTTCCGCGGTCGTGCTGAGCGCGGTGTTGTTTCCTTGGCCGACGCCCAAGCCGCCCGTCGTGAGCGAGCCTGACATCATCGGCGTCGACGCATTGCCGATCGACGCGCCGCCGCCGCGAATCGCCGCCGCGACGAGTGACCCGCCAGGCAAAACGTCCATCGCGGCTTCAGCGCCCTGCGCGAGCGCGCTCGCGCCTTGCGAGAGCACGTCGCCGAAGCTCACGCGCACCGGCGTGGGTGTGGGCCGCGTCACGCTGGGAACGGTCACCACATCCGATCGAAAAGGAGGAAACCCGCTATCCATCTTGCACCTCGTGGACCCGTCGGCCCGAAGTAGGCGGTGTTGCGTCAAATCCGCTACTCTTTGCGCGATGCTGGAGCGACGATCTGCCGACTACCTCGACGGTCAGCAAATCCCCGGCACCGTCTACCGCGTGTGCCACATGATCGGGCAGGGCGGGATGGGAACCGTTTACGACGTCGAGGACACGACCGTCGGAAAGCGGTACGTGCTCAAGACGCTCCACAGCAACCTCGTCGAGCGCTCCGATCTCGCCACGCGCCTCGCGCGCGAGGCCCGCGCGCTCGCCAAGCTCCAACACCCGAACATCGTCGAGGTCTACACGTCCGGCACGACGAAAGACTCGCTGCGCCTGCCGTACTACGTGATGGAGAAGCTCAACGGCAAATCGTTGCGCGAGGTCCTCGAGAAGGTCGGACACCTCGGGCTCGATCGCGCGATCGACATCGGGATCGATCTGCTCGACGCGCTCGACCACGCGCACGAGTTCGGGATCATCCACCGCGACGTGAAGCCGGACAACATCTTCATCTGCAAAGGACGCGACGGGCGCTCGGTCGCGAAGCTTCTCGACTTCGGGATCATCAAGCTCGCGACGGGTCCGGCGTCTTCGGCGACGATGGCGACGGGCGGGCGCTTCATCGGAACGTTTCGTTACGCGCCGCCGGAGCAAATCCTTGGACACGACGTGACGCCGCAGAGCGATCTCTACTCGGCGGCGCTCGTGATCTACGAGATGATCGCGGGGCGCGGACCCTACGACGACTTCACGGGCGAGATGGAGATCGGAAAGGCGCACATCGACGTGCCGCCGCCGCCGCTCTCGCGTTTCGCCGCGGTGCCGCAGCCCATCGAGCAGCTCGTCATGAGCGCGCTCGACAAAACGCCCGCGCTGCGGCCCCGCGACGCGTTCGTGTTCGCGTCCGCGCTGCGCGATTTCAAGCGGCAGCTCGCGGGTGGCGGGCCGGTGACGAGCGCGCTCACCGTTCGACAGCTCGACGCGCAGCCGGCGAGCGCGGCGCGGCCCGCGGTGCCGTTCGGCGCGGAGTCCGTCGCGCAACCGCCTTCGGCGCAGATCGACACGCGCGTCGATTCCCGAGCGGCGCAGCTCGCCGACACCGCGGCCGCGCCAGGCGTGATGAGCGCGCGATCGCAGACGCTCTCGCTCGGCGTGATCGCGCAGCCGGGCACGTACGCTGCGGCGCCGATCGAGCAGAGCGTGCAGGGCGCACAATCGCCGGGCGCGATCGATCGACATGCCGAGACGCGCGAGGCGGTCCCACAGATCGCGCAGCGTCCGAATTACGACACCGCGCCGATTCCGCTCGCGGTCTTCGCGCGACCGGAGTCGACGCCGCCGCCGCGCAACGAGACGTTCGGCGCGCACACGACGGAGGCGTCGCAGCGGAAGAAATCCGCGCGCTCGGCGATCGTCGCGGTGGCGATCGCCGTGGTCGCGTTCGTGGGCGTCGTGGGCGTGGCGGGTGTGTTCGTGTGGAAGCAGCGGCACGCTGCGCAAAACGCGGCGAGCGCGTCGACCGTGAGCGCGACGGTCACGACGACGAGCGCGGCCGCACCAAACGACGCCCCCGCCGCGTCGACCGCGACCGCAACGGACACGACGACCGCAACGAGCGCACCTGCGAACGACACCGCGCCCGCGGCGACGGGCTCGCCCGTGACGACGACCGCCACGCCCGTCGCGCGCACGCAACCCGCGACGACGCACACGACGACGCTCGCGCCGCCGGCGCGCACTGCGAGCGTCGCGACGCCCGCGACGCAAGTCGCGAAGAGCGCGCCGAGCACCGCGCCGACGCGTCACCTTCCCGGATCGGGTCTCTGATCACACGTTGGCGACGACGCGATCGTCGAGCGCGCCGAGCGCACGCGCCGCGGCGCGCACGTCGGAGATCATCGCGTCCGCGCCTGCGATGAAGACCCACGCACGCGGCGTGAACATTTCGGCGAGCGCGTGTTGCACGTAGCGCGGCTCCGCGCTTTTCGAGAGCACGATGCGTGCCTCGACGCACACCACGCGCATCGCGTCGATCTCGTCGCGCAGCGGAACGGATTCGACGGTGCGCGCGCCGACGAGAAGACGCGTTCGCGCGCCGTCGCCATCGGCCACGCGACGCGCGATCGTCGCGCGCGCCGCGGCGAACGCGCCCGCCGTCACGACGACGAGCGCATCCTCGCCGCGCGCACTTTCGACGGGGAACCCCCTGCCGAGCGCGCTCGACACCACGACGTTCGTGCCTTCGCGCGCGTCCCAAATCCGATCCGCGACGCCGCCTCCGCGACGAAGGAGGATTTCCCACGGCGACGTGCGCTCGCGGTTGCCGAGCGCGAAATATCCGGACTCGCTCGCGAGCGCGACCTCCGCGTATTGGCCGGGGCGCACGTACGAGTCGCGCGCCGCGTCCGGAACGGCGAGCGCGACGAGCATCATGCCGCCGTCGGCGTCGCGCTTTTCGACGACGCGCGCGACGTGCGACGCAGCCGAGCTCATCGCGCGGACGCTACTTCCCTCCCAACGGAGCCGCAAGGGCATGTAGAAAGAACGCCCATGCTCACCGCCATACTCTCTCAACCGTCGCGTCGCGCGCGGGTCGACTTCGCAAAAGCATTCGCGGAGATCGACGGGCTCTTCTACGCGCGCGGTCTGCACGCCGCGAAGATCGATTCGTCGCTCGCGGTCGCGCGCGGGCGGCTCGGCGTCGCGATGGCCGTGAAGGCGTTCGAGGGTGATCGCGTTTCGCGCGCCGTCGTCACGCACGTGAGCGCCGCGCCGCTCTTCGCGAGCTTGTCGATCGTCGCGCATCCGAAATCGAACCTCGATGCGCCCGTGCTCGTCGCGGACGTTCGCGTGATTCCATCGGGCGTGACGCACGCGTTCATCGACGCGTGCGGGCACGTCGGTGACGACTTCGACGCGCTCTTTCGCAAACCGCTCTCGCAAACGCTCGACGCGGCAGTCGCGAGCGCCGTGCGAAGGCGCCGCGTGCCCGATTGGCTCGATCGCGTCTCGTCCGGCGCGGGCGCGCGTCTCTCGGCGGCGCCCGGGCGCGGGCACGTCATCGCGTACGCGCTCGTGCGTTACGTCGAGCGGTGGCTCGACGGCGTGGAGCGCGCGAAGGAAGTCGGCGACGCGGAGAGCGCGCGCGCAGCGAAGGCGGCGTGCGACACCATCCGCGCGAACGGGCGTGCCGCGACGATGGTCGCGCGCGCGTTCGGCCGAGATTTTTCCGCGCGTTGGTCGTCGCTCGTCTGGAACGCCTAGAACGATTTCGTGTACGCGAAGCCCGCGACCCCGGGCCCGAGCACCGGCAAAAACGAGCTGGTCGGCGCGTTCTTCGCGGACGGCTCGACGAAGTGCCAGATCAACCCTCCGACGATCGCCGCGAGACCCACGCCCGCCGCCGCGATGCCCGTGCCGCGAAGAATGTTGCCGGTGTTCTGATCCGACGAGCGCTGATCGAGCGACGGCGGCGGGTTGCAACTGAGCTGGTCGGTTCCCGCGATCACGGTGCAACCGCTCCGCGACGCGTCGATGTTGCTCTGTCCGACACCGATGAGCACCCCGCCCGCGATCGCCGCCGCGACGCCCACGCCGAACACGACCCACGGACCCGCGGTGTGCCCGCCGCTCGGCGCGACGGTCGCCGTGGCGGTCGCGGTGGGCGCGATCGCCGTCGCAGTGGACGTTGCGGTCGCCGTGACCGTCGCGGTCGGCGCGGCCGTCGTCGCGGTCGCGGTGATCGTCGCGGACGTTCCGAGCTGCGCCTTCAGATTCTGGATGCGCGTCTGAACGCGATCCGCGTCGTCGGCCTTCGGGTTTCGTTGCAGGTACGTTTCGAGCGCGTGAATCGCTTCGGGCTTGTCGCCCATCGCTTCGTAAATGCGCGCGAGCTGCTCGAGCAGCGCGACCTTGCTGCAATCGCGGCGGAACGCGTCTTTGATGTTGTCGAGCGCCTTCCGGTAGTCGCTCGCTTCGAACGCCTCGACGCCGACTTTGTACGACGCCTTCGCCGCTTCGAACTCCGCTTGCGAGAGCTTCGGCGGCGGATCGGGACACGTCGGGTATTGCGTGACGCCCGATTGTTGCGCGAGCGCCGGAATGGCGACGGCCACACCGATCAAGCAAGCGAGCAGCGATTTCGTCCGAGAGCGCATCGCGCGTAGCATAGTGCGAAATCGCGCGCGCTGACTATTTTGCAGCGGGCGCGGCTTTGTTCGCGAAAACGCGCGCCGCGTCGAGGAGCCACGCGAGCGACGCCGGGTCCGGGCGAAGCGCCGTCGGCGCGAGCACGAAACCTCCCGCGCGAATCTCGAAGTGCAGCGGCGCGTTCCACCCGAGCGTCAGCTTGCGCACGCTCTCGGTGATGCACGCGACCGCTGCGTCGCTGGCAGCGAACGTCGCGAAGACCGCGTCGAAGCGCGCGTCACCCGTCGCGCGCCGCGGGAGGGTCGCGGCGTCGTCGCGAAAAATCGGATTCGCGTCGTTCGTCGAAGCGGCAGTTCCTCGCAGTCTCTCGTCTTGTCCGATCGCGATCCAACCTTCGTCGCCGACCGCGAAACCTTCACGCGGCGCGAGCACGAAGCGCGCGAGCGTGAGCGAGCTCGTCGTGCCCGTCGCGCCGAGCGCGTGCTCGTATCGAATCGGATTGCGGAGCGTGACGTACGGCTCCCACACGCGAAGCCAACGCTCGTCGGGCTCGGCTTCGTACGCGAGCCCGGCGCGCTGGGCGAAGTCGAAGAGCCACGGAACGGGCTCGGCCATCAGTACGTCGCGTTGGGAACCGCGGCTGCGCCGACCGCGCCGTGCGGCATCTGCTCGCCTTGCGCCGCACGATTCTTCATCTCGTATTTGCTCGGGCATTTCGCGAGCACGGTGGTCGCGTCGAACGAGTTGTCCGCGAGGAGCTGGCCCTCGACGGTCACGCCGACGTCCATCCCCGGCACGTCGCGGAACGTGTCGGGCACGACGCACTGCTTGAACTTCACCGGCATCTCGCTGCCGTTCTTCTCGATCGTGAAATCGTACTCGCACGGTTTGTCGTGATGGACGAGCGTGCCGTGCACGAGGTTTCCTTCGACGCGCACCGGGCGGCCGAGGAATTTTCCTTTGTCGTTCAGCAGCGCGTCGACCGGCTTCGAGTAGACGGCCTTGTCCTTCATCGTGAGCACGACGACCGACGAGATGCCGACGGCTCCCATCACGAGCAGAACGGCGAGCAGCGCGTTGCGCGCGCCGACGGGCTTCGCGTCACGGTTGCGCCGCCGTGTCGGAACCGCGACGCCTTGCTCTTCCGGCTGCTGCGCGTCTGACATGATCGAAACTGTAGCACGCCGCGTGTCGGTGCTATCCTTTTCGCTGCGATGGCCGACGTCCTCGCGAGCCCAGTACTCCTTCTCAATCGGCACTTCGAGCCTGTGCAAGTGACGACAGCGAAGCGCGCGTTCGTGCTCCTCTATGGCGGCGCGGGGCACGCGCTCGACGAAATGGGCGAACCCTACGATTTCGATTTGTGGCGCACGCTTCCGGTGCGCGAGACGGACGACGGTGTTCCGATCGTGTCCGGCGTATTGCGCGTGCCGCGCGTGCTCCACTTGCACCGCTACGATCGCACGCCGCGCGCGACGGTGCGGCTCACGCGGCGCAATTTGATGCTGCGCGACGGGCACCAATGTCAGTACTGCGGCAAGCGGCCGACGGTGCGCGAGCTCAACATCGATCACGTCCTGCCGCGATCGCGCGGCGGCGGTGACACGTGGGAGAACCTCGTGACGGCGTGTCGCGTGTGCAACTTGCGAAAGGGTTGGCGCACTCCCGAAGAGGCGAACATGCGCCTTCAGCGAAAACCGTTTCGTCCGAAGTGGACGATGACCGCGCAGATCATCATGGCGCAGCCGTCGCGTCCCTTCGAGTGGGAGCCGTTCCTCAAAGCGAGCTAGTGCGAGCTGATGCCGCCGTCGTCGGTGCACTCGCCCCACGGATCCCAACCGCCGTCGTCGCAGATCCAGAGGTCTTCGCAGCCGCAGCACGTGTGATTCTGCTCTTCGCAGATGATCGCTTCGCCGAGCGGGCAATCGGGTTGCTCGAGATCGACGCAGCCGGGTCCGCCGAACGCGCCGGGCGGCGCGTCGATGTCTTCGTAGGGCGCGTCGTACGATCCAGCGTCCGCCGCGTTTCCGTCCGGCGCGCTCGCGTCGTAGTTCGGACACGCGTACGCGAGCGCCCATCCGCCGTCGGGCAAACAGCTGTACGCCGCCGCGCACGTCGGGTCCTGACACGCGACGCCCTCTTGCACCGGACACCCACCTTCCGGAATGTCGTAGCAAGTCGCGATGGGCGATTGCTCGCCGCACGCGACGAACGCCGCGACGACGAGCGCGCTCATCGCACAGACGAACGCGAGCCTCCGCGTCGGGATCGTCTCGAACGCCGTCTTCATTTCAACTTCGTGAATCCGTTGTGAACGGTGCCGATGGGGACGGCGCGCGGGCGCGTGATGGGACGCGATTCGCGCGCGTGAGTCGGTTGTCCGTTCGTGTCGAGATCGATCTCGCTCGCGTCAGGTGCGTCGGACAGAAGCGTCGACGGCTCTTGCGCGGTGTCTTGCGAGGCGTGCGACGAGGTGTCCGGCGGGAGCGACGCGTTCAACGAGCTTTGCACCGTCGCGGCGAACGTCGGTTGCGCGATCGACGTGCCAGACGGTTTCTCCGCCGCGCGCCGCGACGCGATCACGCCGATCCCCACGCTCCCGACGACGATCCCCGATCCCGCGCCGACGAGCAACGGAATGAGCCACCGCCGCTCGCGACGCAGCGGAATGTCCTTCAAACCTCCGAACGCGTAGCGCTGCGTCGGCGCAGCGGGCGAAATCGACGCCAGCAAATGCGGCGAAGGCACGAGCGGTTCGGCGTTGTTCGGCGGACGCTCCGGCCAATTCGATCCCGCGAGCACGCGCGAAGTGAGATCGGTGCCGAGCACGCCGCGCAGTTGTTGGTGACGCAGGCGGAGCCGCCCGCCGAAGACCACTTCGACCACCTCCGCGACGTCGCGCGGCGTGCCGATGTTGCCGCGCCCCGCGCCACGCTCGATCGCGAACGCGAACTCCGCGGCGCTCTTGAACCGCACCGCGAGATCGCGCGACAGCGCGCGCGCGATCGCGTCGTCGAGGCCAGGCGGAACGTGCGCGCCGAGCTGACGAAGCCGTGGGATGGGCGCGTGCATCACTTCTTCGAGCGTGTCGACGGCTTCTTCGCCGCGGAACAATCGTCGGCCCGCGAGGCACTCCCACAAGACCACGGCCATCGAGAAGATGTCGCTCTGCTGCGTGCAGATTCGCCGCTTGTCGACGCGCTCCGGCGCGAGGTACGCGAGCTTCCCTTTGACCTCGTGCGTGCGCGTCACCTGAAGTCGATCTTCGGCCTTCGCGATTCCGAAATCCGTGAGGCGCGAGTAGCCGTCGGACCCGACGAGCACGTTGTGCGGGGAGATGTCGCGGTGGATGATGCCGATCGGTTTTCCGGTCTCTTTGTCTTTGAGCTCGTGCGCGGCGTGAAGCCCAGCGAGCGCGTCGAGGATGATGCGCACCGCGACCTTCGTCGCGAGCGCGCGATCCGCTTGCGAGAGCTCCTTGCGCAAGTCGGAGAGCGCGCAGCCTTCTACGTAATCGAGCACGATGAACGGCTCGCCCGTCTCGAACCCGAGCTCGCGCACGCGCACGACGCCCGGATGATCGATCGCGGACGCGAGGCGCGCCTCGTCGAGGAGCATCGTCAAAAACATTTTGTCCGACGCGAGGTGCTTGTGCGGCCGCTTCAACGCGACGATGAGATCGCGATCGAGCGCGCGCGCGAGGTACACCGTCGCCATCCCACCCGACGCGAGATCGAGGAGGAGCTCGTAGTTGCCTGCGCGGCCGAGCGGAGCGGTCTCTGCCACGATGCGGATCGAAGCACGACGCGCCAAATCAGTCGAGCAAACCTAAGAAGCTGTTCCGGCTCGTCCGCTGCCGATGGTACGTTCCGAGCGGAGGTTTTCACGATGAGGTACGTCGTCGCGCCGGTCGCGGTCGCTGTCGCTTTCGGGGTCGCTTGTGGCGGAGGAGAGAAACCCGCGGACCATCCGACGAACGAAGCTGCACCCGCCGACGCGGGGCAAAGCGCCGATACGGGTCCGACGACGACGACGACGGTTTTGCTCGGTGACGGCGGCGAGCTCCAAGGAACCAAGCTCACGACGACCCAAGCGCCGACGACGATCGACGCCGGCGCGACGCAACCCACGCCGCCGCGACCCAACGCGACCGATCGCGATCCCGGACGCACCCAACAAGATCTCATCACGATCATCCACTCGCACCGCGACGAAGCGCGCGCGTGTTACGACGCCGCGCTCCAGCGCAATCCCGGCGTCGGCGAAGGCAACATCGACATCACGTGGAAGCTCGATCCGAAGGGCACGGTGGTGGAGACCGGCATCAACGACGCGAATTCGCAGATGCACGATCCCGCGCTCGTGAAGTGCATCGGCGACGTCATCCGAAAAATTCCGTGGGCGCCGAGCCCGCGCGGCTTCGAGACGAACGCGCACTACCCGTTCAACTTCCACCCCAAAGGGGCGCACTAGCGCGACGCGATCTCGACGCGCGAGATCCAACCGAGGCCCGACCAGCGCGTGAACCACTCGCCGATGCGCGACTCGATTTCTTCGCCGCGCCCGGTCTCCGTGGCGAGCGCGTCGCCCGCCGCGCCGAGCGCCTCGCCGCGCGCGATGCGATCGAGCATCGCGAACGCGAGGTCGTCCATCTCCTCGACGTACATCAGGAACTTCTGCCGGTAGACGACCACGTTCGACGGCGCGCGCTCGGGCCGCGCGATGGGCCTCGCGTCCTCGTTTTCGCGCCATTTCTCGCGCATTTTGTGTGCAGGATACAACAATTTCATCCGCTGAACGGACGGGTGCAAGACGAGGCGCGCGCTCGGCCACGCGTCCTCGGGGATCTGCGCGACGACGTTCGGATCGAGCGGCGGCGCGTCCGCCGCGTCGAACGCGTCGATGAACGCCCACTCGAGCCGCGCGACGTCCGCGAGCAGACGATCGGGCGTGGTCTCCAAAAAATCGGCGAGCTTCGCGCCGAACACGCGCATTTGAAATTCCGTCGGCGGATGCGCCGCGACGTACTCCGCGACCATCGCGTCGAACTTCTCTTGCCCGAGGAGCGCGGCGAGCAACGGAAAATCTTCGACGAGACACGCGATGTGACGCAACCAGAACTGCTCGCGGTAGATGTCGAGCCGCCCGCCGCCGACCCACGACGGCTCGCGCGCGATCGGCTCGGGAAGGACGAGCGTCTCCGCGAACGCGGACTGAAAATCGTGGAGCTTCACGGGAGCGCTCCGCCGACGGCTTCGTCGAGGCGCGCCTTCGCGAGCTTCGCCTCGTTCGCGAGAACGTCGAACGTCGGGATCATCGTGTCCCATTCGATCAACGTCGAGACGCGCCCGGCGATCGGAACGATCCGCTTCATCGCGCGCTCGTAGAGCTTCCACACTTCTTCACGCACGTGATCGGAGTGCGTGTCGAGGAGGTAGGCGCCTTTGTCCATGTGACCCGCGAGGTGGATTTGCACGACGCGCTCGGCGGGAATTCCATCGATGAACTCCTCCGCAGAAAATCCGTGGTTGAACGCGCTCACGAAGACGTTGTTCACGTCGAGCAAAATCCCGCAGTCCGCGCGCTCGGCGATCTCGGCGATGAACTCGTGCTCCTTCATCTCGCTCGATTGGTACGTGAGGTAGCTCGAGACGTTCTCGATCGCGAAAGGCTTGTCGATTGTATTTTGCACGTGTCGAATGCGCGGGACGACGTGCTCGATCGCTTCCTTCGTGTACGGCAGCGGCAAGAGATCGTGGAGATCGAGCCCGCGCGCTCTGCAGAAACAAATGTGATCGGTGAAGTACGGCGCGTTCGTGCGCTTCACGAGCGTCTTCAATCGCGCGAGGTAACCCGCGTCGAGCTTTTCGGTCGCGCCGATCGACATCGACACGCCGTGCGGGATCACCGTGTGGCGATCGAGCAAGCGCGCGAGGTTGTCCATCGGTCGCCCGCCGTCGACCATGAAGTTCTCGCTGACGATTTCGTACCACGCGACGTGCGGCGACCCGCCGTCGTCGAGCACGTCCTTCGCATGCTTCGGACGAAACCCGACGCCGACGCCGAGATCGGGAATGCGATGTCGTTCGCGAAAGCTCATGCCTCGTCCGTTTTCTGGCGCGAAATATACGAAAGCGCTGAGACCGTGCAGGTCCCAGCGCTTTCTTTCAAGAGCTGATCGTGAAGATCAGTACTTCGCGGGAGCCGCGCCGTTGCCGCTGCACGAGCTCTTCGCGCTCGATGCGCCAGCCGCGCCACTGCACGAGCTCTTCGCGCTCGACTCGGGCGCCGCCGAACCCGCGCCCGTCGGCGTGGTCGAGCCACCGGACGAGCTGCTTTCACCACCGCATCCGGCAAGCAGGCCCACCAAGATGCCCGAAGCTGCCGTCACTGCCAGAGTCTTACCCATCTTCATGTTCTGTTCTCCTCGTGATTCGTTCTCATGTCCGTCCCGCGGGCCGGCCCACGAGAAGTACGCCGAGCAGGGTACAGGGGTATTGCCGAAGTTGAACAAAAAAAAACAAGCCGACGTGTGACGCCGTATATCGGTCTCATGGCGTCGAATTCGTCCTCGCACGGCGCGCAAGTCGTTCCGAGCCTCGTGGCGCTCGGATTCAGCTTGAACGAGTCGCGCGCGTACGCGGCGCTTCTGAACGAGTCGCCCGCGACGGGTTACGAGGTCGGCGTGCGGGCGCAGATTCCGCGGTCTGCGGTCTACGGAGTTTTGCGCCGTCTCGTGAAGTCGGGCGCGGTGCGCGCGATGCGTTCGCACGGCGGCGCGCCCGAGCGCTTCGTCCCCGCGTCGCCCGACGATCTTCTCTCGATGTTGCGAAAGCGTTTCGATGCGTCGGCAGAGACGTTGGCGGACGCGGTTCGAAAGATGGAGACCACGCCGCCCGTGCCTGACGCGTTCACCGTGTCGGGATACGATCGCATCTTGGAAGAAGCCGAACGCATCGCGCGCTCCGCGAACGAGCGCCTCGCGGTGAGCACGTGGGCACGCGAAGCGAAGGCGCTCGCGCCGGAGTTGAAGCGCGCGCAAAAACGCGGCGCGTACGTCGTCGTCTTCTCGCACTGCGCGCTCCCGCCGCTCGGTCCCACGTTTCGAGGTCACATTTTTTCGAACGAGCTCGACGAAGCGGAGCTCGAGACGTTCTGGAAGCACAGGCTCATCGTCGTCGCCGACGATCGCACGACGCTCATCGGCGCGACCGAAAGACGCGACACCGACGCGGCGGTCGTCGCGCACACTCCCGCGATCGCGGAGGTCGCGACGAGTCAGATCGCGCTCGACATCACGCTCCTCGCGCAGCGCCGTGGCGAGTCCGTCGAGAAGGTCATGGCGAAGCTCCTCGGCGACAACGTCGGCGAGCTCGATCGACTCATGAGGAAGCGCTGATGCCTTCGCTCGCACCTCCGCGAAGCATCCTGCCCGGCGAGCGCGACGCGTATCAAGAGCTCCTTCGCGACTCGCGCGGTCTTCGCCGCGAACAAGCTGCTGCGCGCGAGCAGTTCGTCTCGCGTCTGCTCGCCGAGCGCAAAGAAGATCAACTCTTCGAGCTTGAGGTGCTCCTCAAGGGCGTTGCGTGCTTCGCGAACCCGCGCAATCACCCGGGGCCTGCGCGTCGAACGCCCGTCGTCGCCCAAGATTTTCGCGACGCGCTCACGCTCGCGCGCGAAGCGATGGGCCGCATCACGGCGCTTTGCCGCGCGCTCCAATTCGAGCGCGATCGCGCGTTCGTGTTCCAGCGTTACCTCGAGACCGTCGTGCCCGACGACTCCGGACGCGCGCGCCTCGCGCACGCCGCCACCGCGCAAGACACGCCCGAGCAGTCGCTCTTCTACTTGCGACACGGCATGACGAACTTGCTCGAAGTGACGAGCGGCGTGACGCGTCTTCAGCGCGTTCCGTTTCGTTTGTTCTACGCGCTGCTCGGCGTCGCGCAGCGCGAGGTCGCGCAGAGCGCATACTTCAACCCGCTCGTCGCGCTCGAGTTTCGTCCCGAGTTCGATCGCATCTCGAACGCGCGCATCCTCGAGTTGATGCGCAGCGTGCCCGGCGAGCACGCGCGGCGGCTCGTCGCGCTCACGTTCCTCTCGCTGTTTCGCATGCTCCGCTACCTCGCGCTTCTCGAAGCGACGGTGCGCGAGCACGAGAGCGCGCGGCGCTCGACCGGCGTCGTCTACGTCACGCTGAGTGTGCTGCGCTCGGACGCGCGCGCGCTCACCGCGTACCTTCGCCACCGCGCGGGCCGCGTGCTCGCCGAAGGATTCGAGCGCGACGTCTTCGTTCCCGACGCCGCGCAGATGATCGATCGCTTCGACGCGCTCTTCGTCGAAGGTCGCCGCTTGCTCGCCATGCGCAGCACGCTCGAAGGCATCGGCGCGAATTTGCGCCTCGAAATGCGCCGCGCGTTCGAGCACGATTTCCCTGCGCCCGAGACCGCGCCGAACCTCGACGCGCTCCGCGCCGCCACCGCGCGCGCCGTCCGCAACTTGCGCCCCGCGATCCAAAACGCGGTTCTCTTCTTGGGCAGCTCGCTCGGCGTGAAGCTCGACGAGCAAGGCGTCTTCGACGACGAATCCACGCGCCGCAATCTCAGCGAACGTTTGCGGCGCGACGTCTGGATGTTCGCGCAAATCGTCCGTGCCTTCGCCCACAAGGCGCGCGACGCGAAGGCGATCGAAGTCAGTTGGAGCGGCGTCCCTCCGCTCCAGTTCGTGCACGAGTTCCTCGCGTACTTCCAGGCGATGGGTTACCCGCTTTTGCGCGCGTCGGATTATCCGCGCGTCGATGCGTTCATGAGCGCGATGAACGGCCTCGAAGAAACGGATCTCCTCGAACCCGAACGCATGGCGCGCGCCGTCGCCGAGTGCGAGCAGTTCTACGCCTACTTGATGAACCTGCTCACGCAGATCGGAAAGCGCGCAGAGCTCGCGTCCGCATCGTTCGACAAACGCGCGGCGGCGGAGTCGCTGAAGCTTTATTTGGGTGCATCATGACGACACAAAAAACCGAAGGGCGCCTCCTTGCGGAAGCGCCCTTCGGTCTGGTTCGAGCCGGCTCTGGAGCGCCGGCCCGAGCTCACTCTTCCCCGTCGTCCAAGCCGTGGCTGGACGTCGGCGCCCCTCCCAACATGGAAGGAACCCCCACGGGCGGCGAAGCTTTCGGCGCGGCCTTCGGGGTTGCCTTTTTGCTCGCCTTTTTTGCGGGCCGCTTTGCAGCAGACCGCTTGGCGGGCGCTTTGGCTTTGCCCTTTTTCTTGGCGTGCTTGCCGGCCGACTTCTTCGTCGACTTGGTCTTTTTGTGACCTTTCTTCGCCTTCTTGGCAGCCATCTTTAGCGCTTGCCCTTCTTCTTCGCCGTCTTGCCCGCGTGCTTCTTGGTGGTCTTCTTGTGAGCCTTTTTCGCTTTCTTAGCAGCCATGTGAGAAACCCTCCTAGTGAGGTTGTTACATGACGTATATGGTCACCTACGTCACCTGTCAAACAAAAAAGTGCGTCGCAAACTTGATTTTTTTTGTATGCACCTTCGTGTGATTTTTACACCAAGTTTCACGGTTTGACGACCCGTGCTGCGCGCGGCTACCGTCCGCGCTCATGAACACGACGAAAATCTTGAAGCATGGACTCGCTCTGACGACGCTCGCGGTGATCGTGGGCGGCGCGAGCGTGGGTTGCGGATACTCCGAAGAGGAGTACCAAGCGCAGGTTCACGGACGCGAACGCGCCGAGGCGGATCTCAAGACCGCTCAAAAGGAGCTCGCGGACGACAAGGCGAAATACGAAGCCTCGATCTCCGCTCAGGAGAAGCTCAAGGCGGACTTGAAGAAGCTCGGCGTCGACCTCGACGCGGCGAAGACGACGAACGCCGATCTCGAAGCCGCCGTCCGCCAATACAAGGATCGCGCGGATCAACTCGACGCGATCGAGAGGCGCTTCCGCGATCTCAAACAACGTCTCGACAAGCTCAACGCGGTCGGTCTGAAGGTCGTCGTCCGCAACAACCGCATGGTGATCCAACTCCCGGGAGACGTCCTCTTCGACTCCGGCAAAGACGAGCTCAAGCCGCAAGGCCGCGACGTGCTCCTCCAAGTCGCGGACGTCATTCGCAGCGACCCCACGCTCTCGACGCGCAACTTCCAAGTCGCGGGCCACACCGACAACGCCAAGTACCCGCCGACCGGCGCGTTCAAGGACAACTGGGGACTCTCGCTCGCTCGCGCGCGTCAGGTCCTCCTCTTCTTGACGACCCCGACGGGCGACGCGAAGAGCAAGGATCCGAAGAAGCAGGGCGGCGGCGGTCTCGACTCGCGCCACTGGTCGGCCTCCGGCTTCGGCGACACCGATCCGCAGATCGGAACGATCGAGCATCAAACCACCGATGAAATGGGGCACAACCGACGCGTCGAGCTGGTGCTCCAGCCGAACGTCGAAGAGATGCTCAACATCAGCAAGATCAACTGATGAGCGCCGCTGGCGCGCAACTCGTCGGCGACGCCGGCGACATGTGAGCGAGCGACGTGCGGGTCGCCGCGATCGACATCGGCACGAACACGGCGCTCTTGCTCGTGGCCGAAGCCGATCGCGGCGAGCCTCTGCGCGCCGTTCGAGAAGAAGCGACCATCACGCGCCTCGGTGAAGGTGTCGACGTGTCGCGCAAGCTCTCGGCGCAAGCGATCGAGCGCACGAACGCGTGCTTGTTGCATTATGCAAACGTCGTCCGCGAGCTCGGCGCCGAGCGCGTCGCCGTGGTCGGAACGAGTGCGATGCGCGACGCGGGCGGCGGCGCAGAGGTGCGCGCGAAGGTGCGCGAGCTGTTCAGCGTCGAAGCGCGCACGATTTCAGGCGACGAAGAAGCGCGCCTCACGTTCGAAGGCGCGCTCTCGGGTTTGAGCGCGTCGGGCGAAGTCGTGGTGTTCGACATCGGCGGCGGGAGCACCGAGATCGTCGCGGGCGTCGCGGGTGGGCAGATTCGTGCGAGCCACAGCTTCGACGTCGGCAGCGTGCGGCTCACCGAGCGCCACGTGAAGCACGATCCGCCGATCGTGAGCGAGATGGACGCAATCGCGCGCGACGTGCGCGCGGCGTTCGCGACGAAGCCCGACGTGTGGCGCGCGGCGCGCGCGACGAAGAGCGCGCCGATCGGAATCGCGGGCACCGTAACGACGCTCGCGGCCGTCGCGCTCGCGTTGGATCCGTACGACGGCGCGCGCGTGCACGGTCACGCGATGCGAAAAGACGAAGTGCGCGCGGTCGTCGAGCGACTCGCCGCGCTCCCGCTCGACGAGCGACGCCGCGTGCGTGGGCTCGAGCCAAAACGCGCGGACGTGATCGTCGCAGGCGGCGTGCTCGTGCTCGAGGTGCTGGACGCGCTCGGTGCGAGCGACGTCGTGGTGTCGGATCGAGGCGTTCGTTGGGGCCTCGCTGAGTCGCTCCGATAAAGCACACATTGTAGTTTTTATTTGATTGACAAGACGGGCCAGAACCAACTAGAGTGCGCGTGCCTGTTCGTCTGATCTTGTTCCTCTCGTTGAGGACGTAGCAGACAACATGCAATCTCACGTTCGCGTTGCAACCGATCTTTTGGTGCGCGCGGAACGCGGGGAGCTTTTTGTTTTCTCGGAGTGAGAAGGAGACGCCATGCAAGCTGGAACGGACGTCAAATTCAAGGTCGGTGACAAGGCGGTTTATCCCGCGCACGGCGTGGGCGAGATCGTCCGCATCGTGGAGCTCGACATCGCGGGCGCGCGCCAGAAGTTCTACGAGGTGCGCATCCTCGACAAGAACCAGAAGACCGTGAAGATCCCGGTCGCCACCGCCACCAACGTCGGTCTTCGTCAGCTCGTCGGCGAGCAAGAGATCGAAGAGATATTCGACATCCTCCGTGAGCGCACCATCTCCTTCGACAAGCAGACGTGGAACCGCCGCTATCGGAACTTCCGCGCGAAGATTCAGACGGGCTCGATCTACGACGTCGCGGAGGTGCTCCGTGATTTGTACCGCCTGAAGACGGACAAGCAGCTCTCGTTCGGCGAGCGCACGATGCTCGACATGGCGCGCACGCTCATCGTCAAGGAGATCGCGATCTCGCGCGGTCAGACCGAAGATTTCGTGAAGAGCGAGATCGAAGCGATCTTCACGAACTAGTCGCCATCAGATTTCGAGAAGGCCGAACTCCCAGAGCTCATCGGGCTCGCGGAGCCCTGCCACTGCGGCTTCGACGCGCTGAAGGAGCTCTTGCGGGCTCGCGCGCGGGGATGGACGCACGGCGACGGCGATCGTCTTCTTCGCGCCATCGCCTGGCCACTGCCACACGCGCGCGGCGGCGACACCGTCCACGGCGTACACGATCTCGAGCATGCGGCGCATGCGCGGCGAGAGTCCCGTTTCGCGATCGAGCGTCACGGCGATTGCTCCTCTCCGCCGTGATCCTTTTCGAACTTCGCGACGCGCGTCGCGTCGACGGGCACGAGCTCGGGTCCCATCGGTCCGATCACGTCGCTTCCTTCGATGAAGTGCATCTCGGATGCGTTTTGCATTTTGCGATCGTAATAGTCTTGGACGCGGACGGTTCCGCGCTTGCCGTTCGACTTCCACGTGTCGAACGCGCACCGCGGCGTGTCGAAGCGCGCGACGTTCGCGCCGTCGACGATCTCCGCGTTCCACGGACTTTGCGGATCGATCTTCATGCCGCAGTGGGCGCAGCGGGCAGCGTCGGACTTGCATGCGCAGAGGAACACGAACGCGAGGGTGAGCGCGATGCGCTTCATGGGAACAGCGTCGCTCCGTGCGAGACGATGGCGTAGCGCACGACCGGCGCGACGCACAGGAGCGCGAAGAGGACCCACGCGAACGCGGCGCGTCGCAAGCGCGAGGACGCGAACGAGGCCCAGGCGGCGCGCGGGTCGGGCGCGCGAGCGAGGATCGCGGACAAACCCGCGCCGAAGATCCAGATGGCGCCGAGAAAGAGCGCGCCGAAGAGCGGATAACCGATCGCGCCCGCGTCCGCGCGGAGCAAACAGAACGGGCAGTGATGTTGCGGAACTTCGAAGGCGTACGGCGCCACTTCGAGGACGACCGCGGCGAGCGCGAGAGGGACCACGAGCGCGCCGAGCGCGCCGGTCAGCACCGCGAGCGGACGGCGCGGTCTGCGCGCGCACGCGAGCGCGAGGATCACGCACACCGCGCCCGCGATCGCGGCGAGCGCGACGCTCGCGAGACGCGGGCCCGACGCGGTGACCGCGCGCGCCGACGCGACCGCATCGAGCTGCACCGAGCAACACGATGCGACGACGCTGAGATCCAAGTCGAAGAGGAAGATGCACTGCAACGCGAGAGCGCCGAGCGCGAGCGGCGCGACGAGGAGCGTGAGCCACGCGAGCGGTTTCGCGAGCTGCATCGTGCGCACGCGCGCGTCGAACGCGTAGAGTTGCGCGAGCGTCCCCGCGGCGAGCGCCGCGACGACGGACGCGGCAAGCGCGCGGAATCCCCACGGCGACGAGTTGAACGTTCCGTACGCGCACATCGCGCCGCGGATACCGCGGCTCAATTTGTCCGCCGCGAGCGCGCTGAGCACGAGCGCGACCACTTGCGCCGCGGCTCCCACGCGCACGAACGTCGCCGCGAGCTCGACACGCCGTTCGAGCGCGAGCTGACCCTCCGTCGCGCGCATCACGTCGAAGTGGCGTACGACGGTGAACGCCGTGAAGCTCGCGCGAACGAGGAGCGCGGTGGCGACGAGCGCGCACGCGATCTGGAGCGCGATCCACGGGTTCACGCGTGAACTCTACCCCCCGATGCGACCGTCGTGCATCTCGATGACGCGCGTCACGCCCTTCGCGGTCGTCACGCGCGCGTCGTGCGTCGCGGTGATCACGGCTCGTCCGTCGCGCGCGATGGTCGCGATGAGCTCGAGGAGCTTGTCGGCGCGCGCGTCGTCGAGATGCGCGGTGGGCTCGTCGAGCAAGAGCAATTTCGGGTCGCCGAGGAGCGCGCGAGCGAGCGCGACGCGTTGTCTTTCGCCGCCGGAGAGCTTGCGCGCCTTCACCGACGCGAGCGCGCTGAGATCGAAGCGCGCGAGGAGCACCTCGGCGCGCGCGTGGTGTTCGCGCGTGACTCCGACGGGGACGAACGGCAAGAGCACGTTGCCGAGCACGTCGAGGTCTTCGATGAGCTGCAGATCCTGAAACACGAATCCGACGGTGGAGCGTCGCGTTTGCGCGCGGTGGGCGTCGCGAAGGCGTGAGGTGGGCTCGCCGTCGAAGAGGATTTCGCCGGTGGTCGGACGCAGCATCGCGCCGAGCATGGCGAGGAGCGTCGTCTTGCCGCTTCCGCTCGCGCCGCGAAGGACGAGCCATTCGCCGGCGGCGACGTCGAAGGTCGCGTCGTCGACGACCGTTCGACGTGTTCGCCCATCCCAAACCTTCTTCGTGACGTTGCGGGCGGAGAGCAGCAAGGCGGTGCCATCATGTGTCAATCGTTCGGAGCCTGACAATCACGTCGTGCTTGAATCGCGCGAAAACCTCGAACAGCGGCGTTGTGCCGATGGCACTTGGCGTGCATGCTTGCGCTTGGGCCTTGATGCGTCTTCGTATCGTCGTTCTTGTCGCGTTCGTCGTCGCGACGCTCTTTGCGTGGGCGTGCTCGCTCAATCCGCAACCGCTTCCGCCCGACACGATCGACAGCGGCTCGAAGGGGGCTCTCGATGGGTCCTTCGCAGCGGACGTAGGGACATCCGGTGACGGCGCGCTGACCGACACGCCGGAGAGCGGAGCGCAATCCGACGCGGACGCTTCGGACGCGACGACCGACGCGGAGGACGCGATGACCGAAGACGCGAGCGACGCGAGCGATGCAAGCGAAGACGCGAACGACGCGGGCGACGCGAGCGAGGAGCCGTGAACGCGCGCCTCGTCGTGATGATGTCCATCGCGACGATCGCGTTCGGTGCGTTCGGCGCGTGCTCGCTCAATCCGCAACCGCTGCCGCCGCTCGCGGCGGACGGCGCGGTCAACGCGGACGTGGTGGCTGCGTTCGACGACTCGGGGAAAGGTGCGCCCGATGGAGCGGGTGAGGCGCCGGATGCGTCGTTGGGCTTCGACGCGCAACCCGACGCGCTCGACGCAGACGCGAACGAAGCCGCCGAAGACGCGCCCGAAGACGCGCCCAAAGACGCGACCGAAACCGATGCGCTCGAAGCCGACGCGAGCGACGATTAGCGAACGTACTCGTCGAGCACGTTCGCCGCGATGTCCGCGAGAATTCCGTCCGTGACGCGCAGGCGACGCGAGAGATCGCGCGCGATGTTGAGCACGACGATCGCGTACGACTTCACGTCGTGACGATAGAGCGCGTCGAAATCCTCCGACGAGATCCGCAGGAGACGCGTCGGCGCGAGCGCGCGCACCGTCGCGGAACGCGGTTGCACGTCGATCAGCGTCATCTCGCCGAGCGAGTCGCTGGGGCCGAGGATCGCGACGCGTTGCGTGCGACCGCGGCGACTTTTTTTGAGCACCTCGACTTCGCCGTCGAGCACGACGAACATGTCGTGACCCGCGTCGCCTTCTTGGAAGATCGTCGCGCCTGGCGCGACGCGGCGTTGACCGAGCGTGTCCGCGAGGTGTTGCAAGACTTCGTCGGCGAGCGCGCCGAACAAACCGATTTCGCGGAGCCGATCGACCGTCGGCGGGGCATCGACCGGGGTCGCGACGGGCACGCGCGGTTGACTCGTCATGACGCGAGCTCCTTCGTGAAGACGACGCGCTTGCGGTTCGGTCCCGCGTAGTCGTCGATTTCTTCGGCCTGCCAACCCTGCGCGACGTGAAAACGGATCGAGCCTTCGTTGCCCGTCGTCGTGATCGCCTTGAGGCGCATGCAGCCTTCGCGCACTGCGCGCTGCGTGAAGGTCGCGTAGAGCTGACGGCCGACGCCCTTGCGCCGAAAATCCGGGTGAATGCCGACGAGGTGCACGTAGCCGGTCTTCACGGGATTTTGCGCGATGAAGCCGAGCAAGAAACCGATCATCTCGCCGTTCTCCTCGACGACGACCGCCATGTCGCCGAGCTCGTAGAAGAAGATCGGGTGCGCGAGCGTGCCGATGGGACCACCCCACCAATGATCGATGACTTCGGCGATTCGATCGAAGTCGCGCTTGGTGATGTTTCGCGTCTCCATGGCTCGCGGGGCTGAACATCGAAGATTTGTGCGTCCCGCGCAACGCCTTTCGGCCCAAAGATGTTAGTAACTCGTTCGCATGAGGCGCGTGCGGATTGCTCCGTCGATTCTCTCGGCTGATTTCGGTCGGCTCGCGGACGAAGTGCGCGCGGTCGAGGCGGCGGGCGCAGACGCGATTCACGTCGACGTGATGGACGGGCGGTTCGTTCCGAACATCACGATCGGTCCGCCGGTCGTCGCCGCGCTTCGCAAGGTGACGAAGCTCCCGCTCGACGTGCACTTGATGATCGTCGAGCCGGAGAAATACGTCGAAGCGTTCGCGGAAGCGGGCGCCGACACGATCATGGTGCACGTCGAGGCGTCGCCGCATTTGCACCGCACGCTTCAATCGATTCGCAAATTGAAGAAGCGCGCGGGCGCCGTGCTCAACCCGTCGACGCACGAGAGCACGCTCGAGTACGTGATGGACGTCGTCGATCAAGTGCTCGTGATGAGCGTGAACCCGGGGTTCGGCGGGCAGTCGTTCATCGAGGAAGTCTTGCCGAAGGTGCGCGCGGTGAAGAAGATGATCGGCGCGCGCGACGTCGACATCGAAATGGACGGCGGGATCGCGCCGGGCACGATCGGTCGCGCGTCGGCGGCGGGCACGAACGTGTTCGTCGCGGGGAGCGCGATTTTCGGGCACGCGGACTACGCGAAGATCATCGCCGCGCTGCGCGCGGAAGCGGAAGCCGCGATCGCGAAATGAAGATGCGCGCGGGGATCTGCGCGCTGATTTTCGTCGCGTGCGCTTCGCGCGAAGCGCGCGACACGCGCGAGGCGAATGCGGTGACGATCGTGGCCGTGGCCGCGGACGCCGCGATCGCGCCGCGCGCCGACGCGACGCTCGAACGCATGAGCGCCGCGCGCGAGCTCTCGATCGAGAAACCCGTCGCGCACGTCGCGCTCTCGCGCGAAGCGCTCCTCGCGAAGGTTCGCGCGCACGTCGCGCGCGCCGTTCCGCGCGAAGAGATCGCACGCGAGGACGCGTTCCTCAAAGGGATGGCCGCGATTCCGCGCGACGCGAGCTACGAATCGCTCGTCTACGACGCGCTGCGCTCCGCGCTCGGCGGGATGTACGAGCCGCTCGACGGCGCGATGTATTTGCCCGACGACGCGCGAGAAGACTCACTCACCGTCGCGCACGAATCGGTTCACGCGCTTCAAGATCAACACTTCGATTTGTCCGCGTGGGAGAGGTACGCGGAGGGCGCGAGCGACGAGATGCTCGCGCGCGCGTGTCTCGCAGAGGGTGACGCGGTGGTCGCGGCGGGCGAGTCGCCGAGCGCGCCGGACGGCGGCGGTTACGTCGAGCGCGAGATCGCCGCGCCGTACGTCGCGGGCGCCGCGTTCGTCCGTGCGCTCCGCGCGCGCGGCGGTTGGGACACCGTGAATCGCGCGTGGACGCGCAGCGGGCTCACGACGTCCCAAGTTCTTCATCCCGAAAAATGGTTCGCAGAGGAACGCGCCGAGATCGTTCCGAAGCCGAAGACCGCGACGCTCGGAGCCGCTTACCGTGCGACGTTCGACGTCGAAGGCGAGCTCGCGGTCATGCTCGTGCTCGGCGCGTACTTCGCATCGAAGGACGCGGCGCGCGTCGCGGAGGGTTGGGCGGGCGACGCGTCGTGCGTCGCGCGCGCGGGCGAACGCGCGGCGGTCGCGTGGCGCATTCGTTGGGAAGACGAAGCGGGCGCGGCGCGCGCGATGAACGCGCTCGCGCGCGGCGCGAACGATCGCTGCGACGCGGGATTCGGCGATTCGATGTTCATCGGGCGCCGCGCGCGCGACGTGCTCCTTTTGGCGGGCCCTCCCGGCGGGAGCTGCGCGCTGCTCGAGCGTTGGGCGAAAGAAATCTTCTCGGAGTGATAAGCTCCGCGGCGCGTGGCAGACGAAGCGAAGAAAGAGGGCGCGCCGAAGGCGAAGTGGGATTTCTTCCGCAGCGATCACGCGATCGGCGCGCTCATCGGATTCGTGTACGTCGTGTGGCTGCTCGCGACGTCGCGTGAGCTCGGGTTCCCGCGCGACGAGGGCTTCTACTTCCACGCGTCGAGCGATTACGCGCGCTGGTTCGACATGGTGCTCAACCACGCGCCGAACGCGTGGGAGCGCTCGACCATCGACGGCATCTGGGGCGAGAACCACGAGCACCCCGCGCTGATGAAGAGCCTCTTCGCGCTCTCGTGGCGTTACCTCCACGAAAAAAATCACGTCTTCGAGGACGCGAGCACGGCGTTTCGATTTCCGACGATGGTGTTCGCGGGCGTCGCGTTGTGGGTCACGTATTTGTTCGGCGCGCGCGCGTTCTCGCGGCGCGCGGGCGCGATCGCCGCGGTGATGCTCGGGCTCATGCCGAACGTCTTCTTCAACGCGCACCTCGCGTGCTTCGACGCGCCCATCATGACGATGTGGCTGCTCTCGGTCTACGTGTACTGGCGCTCGATCCAGCAGGGCGGGTTCGCGTGGGCGATCGCGACGGGGATCGTGTTCGGCCTCACGCTCGAGACGAAGCACAACGCGTGGATTTTGCCAGCGGTGTTCCTGCCGCACGCGATCTTCGTTTCGCGAAAGGTGATCGTGCGCGAGGGCAAGCTCGGACGGTTGCCGCTTCCGACGAGCATCTTCGCGATGGCGATCTTGGGGCCGCTCGTGTTCGTCGCGCTCTGGCCGTGGATGTGGAACGACACGCTGCCGCGGGTTCAGGAGTACCTGAACTTCCACATGAACCACGTCTATTACAACATCGAGTACCTCCACAAAAACTACTTCGGTCCGCCCTCGCCGCGCTCGTATGCGCCGGTGCTCGTGTTCGCGACGGTGTCGACGACGACGATCGTCTTGTTCTTGGTCGGCGCCTACGATCGCCTGCACATCTTGGCGATTCGCGCGTGGTCGTGGGTTCGCAAGCACGACGATCCGCACCAAGGCGATCGCGCCGAGACCGACGTGCTCTTGTTCCTCGCGCTGAGCGCGCCGCTCGCGGTGTTCGTGCTCCTCTCGAAGACGCCGATCTTCGGCGGCACGAAGCACTGGCTTCCGGCGTATCCGTTCCTCGCGATTTTCGCGGGGCGCGGGTTCGACGTCGTCGGAGAAAAAATCATCGCGGCGTGGGACCGCATCAAGAGCGAATCGCAACGCACGGGCGTTTGGGCGGTGCTCGCCGCGGTGCTCGTCATGCCGCCGCTCGTGATCGCGGAGCACTCGCATCCCTACGGGCTCGCGACGTACGTGCCGTTCGTCGGCGGAAACGCGGGCGGCGCGGACCTCGGGCTCAATCGACAATTTTGGGGGTACACGACCGAGCAACTCGAGCCGTATTTCAAAGAGCACGCGCCGCCGCGCGCGACGGTGTTCATCAACGACACCGCGTGGGACTCGTGGGGCCGCATGATCGCGGAGAAGCGCATTCGGCCGGATCTGCAGGCGGTCGGCGCGCCGAGCGAGGGCGTGCTCGCGATCGTGCACCACGAGCTCCACATGAGCGAAGTCGATTACGAAGAGTGGGTCGCGTTCGGCACGGCGCCCGACTACGTGCTCACGCACGACGGCGTGCCGATCATCTCCGTCTACAAACGCAAGTGAGTCACGCGGCGCGAACGCGCGCGATTCGGCGCTCGTGATCGAGGAGCCAGCGTTTTCGATTCACGCCGCCCGCGTAACCCGTCAGCGCGCCGTTCGATCCGACGATGCGGTGGCACGGGACGACGATCGCGATCGGGTTTCGTCCGTTCGTCGCGCCGACCGCGCGAAACGCGCGGGGCCTCCCGACTGCGCGCGCGATGTCCGCGTAGCTCGCGGTGCGACCGAATTCGACGTCGCGCAGCGCGCTCCACACGCGCTTCTGAAATGCGGTGCCGCGCGGGTCGAGCTCCAGATCGAACGCGGTGCGCGCGCCGGTGAAGTACTCCGCGAGCTGCGTGGATTCGTCGCGCAGCGCGCGCGCGTCGCGCGACCAACCCGGATCGCGGCGCGCCGGGATCAGATTTTCGAGCAGCGCGTGCGAGAGGCCTCGCGACGTCTTCGCGAGCAGCATCGCGCCGATGGGCGTTTGGATTTCGGTGAACCAGATCATGCGAGGGCTCCTTCGTTCCACAAGTGCATCGCGGCGTACGCGCGCCACGGCGACCACGCGAGGCTTCGATCGCGCAGCGCGCGCGGCGTGAGATCGAGCGCGCGCACGAGACCGAGATCGCCGTGCGGAAACGCGTCGGGCGCGCCGAGCGCGCGCATCGCGACGTATTGCGCCGTCCACCGTCCGACGCCGTCGATCGATTCGAGCGACGCGAGCGCGTCGTTCGGATCCCCGCCGAGCGCGAGGCGCCCGTTGGCGAACGCCTGCGCGAGCGACGCGATCGTCTTCGCGCGCGACGCAGTCACGCCGATCGCGCGAATCTCCGCGGGCTTGGCCGACGCGACGGTGCGCGCGTCGGGGAACGCGACGTCGAGCCCGTCGCGCGAGCTCGCGACGCGCGCGCCGAACGCGCGCGCGAAGCGTCCGGCGAGCGTCGTCGCGGCGCGCACGCTGATCTGTTGACCGAGCACGGCGCGCACCGCGATTTCGAATCCGTCCCACGCGCCGGGCACGCGGAGACCGGGCGTGCGCTGCACGCGCGCCTTGAGCGCGACGTCGCGCGCGAGGTGCGAGCCGATCGCGTGCGGCTCGGCGTCGAGATCGAACAATCGCTTCGCGCGCGACGCGATGGGCATGAGCGAACGCGCGAGCGACGCGCTCGCTTCGATCACGATCGCGTCGCGCCGCGCGTGCTTTCGCGCGACCACGGTGCCCGTCGCGCCCGCGATGCGCGCGGTGCGCGCGTAGGTTTGCGCGGTGAGATCGACGCGCTCGACGCCCGGCATGGCGCGCGCGTCGAGAAAGCGGAGGAGCGCCGTCCACGCGAGCGGCGCGCGATACCCGAGCGTCAGCGCGATGGTGTCGTGCGATTCGGCGCGACGCTTTTGGAGCGACGACGGCGCGCGGCCGAAGCGCGCGCGAAACGCGGCGTTGAATCGACGTACGCTCGAAAATCCGCTCGCGTACGCGATCTCCGTCATCGTCATGGCTTCGTCGTGCAGGAGCTGTTTCGCGAGCGCGAGGCGCGCGGTTTCGGCGAGCTCGGCGGGCGAGACGCCGACCTCGCGCTGCAACGCGCGCCGCACGTGACGACTCGACGCGCCGAGATCGCGCGCGAGATCGTCGAGCGACGCGTCGTTCAGCGCGCCGGCTTCGATGCGCGCGATCGCAGCGCGCGCGAGCCACGACACGGCGTCGGTCGCGTTCGCGCGCGAAGGCGCGAGCTCCGGCCGGCATCGGAAGCACGCGCGAAACCCAGCGCGCTCGGCCTCCGCGGCGTGACGAAAGAAGACGCACCGCGAGCGCATCGGAGTGCGCGCGCGACACACCGGACGGCAGTAGATCCCCGTCGTCGTGACGCCGACGTAGAACACGCCGTCGAATCGCGCGTCGCGCGCGAGGAGCGCTCGGTACTTCGCGTCGTCGTCCATCACGCGCAATGAGGTAACGCCGCCGCGCGCGCGCGTCTCGCCGTTTTCGGACCTCGTTACGTTTTTCTCGCGCGCGCGTTGCGCTCGAGGAGCGTGTAATAGGCAACGAGATCGTCTTCGCGCCGATCCTGCTGAAAAAAGCGGTACACGCGGCCGATCGGGTGGATGAGCGTGCCCGGCGGGACGATCATCTCCCAGCGCCCGAGCTCGATCTCGCTCACGTCGGTCCACGTCGCGCCGAGCGCGCGCGCGAGGATCTCGCTCAGCAACGCGCCGTGACGTGTGAGCTCGGTGACGAGCATGTTGCGCAAGCGTTCGTCCGCGCGCGCGTCGGCGAAGCGGCGGCGCAAGTGGCGTTGCATCGCTTCGACGGCGGTGACGTCGGTCTTGAGCGTGACGCCGTACGCGAGTCGGTAGTCGCGCGCGACCTCGCGCGCGATCTTCGTCATGCGCGCGCGCAAGTCGTCGTCGGGCGCGGGCATCGTCTCGATCACTTCGGACGCGGCGGTCGTGCTCAGCGCGACCGGCGGGAGCTTGGTTGCGTCGACCATCGGAGGCAGGGACGCGCCCGCGGGCGCGTCGGGGATCGGCAGGTCGATGAGCGCGGGCGTGATGGGCGCTTCGTCCATCACGGGCGGCGGTTGCATCGATTCGTTCGTCGGCGTCGTCGATTCGAGGATCTCCGTGGCCGCCGCGCGCGCGGCGAGCGTCGCGGTCGGATCGTCGGTCACGCGACGCGCGAAATACCGCGCGTACGCGATCTCGCCGCTCGCGAGCCACGCGCGCGACGCGAGGACCGCGAGATCGCACAGCGACGCGTTTTTCTCGGTCATCGCGGTGAAGAACTGCGCGACCTCGCGCACGTGCGCCTCGCCCGCGAGCATCGCGCGGTGATTGTGGAGCTCGACGAGCAGCGGCTCCATGCGCACCTCGAGCTCGTCGGTGACGATGAGCTCGACATCGACGGGCGCGCCGGAGAGCGACGCGGAGAGCGCGTAGAGGCGCGAGCGTTCGCGCGGGCTCATCGCGGCGCGCGCGTGCAGATCCGCAACGAGGTCCGCGTCGATTTCCTTCGCGTCGATCATCTGCGTTTCGAACGGACGGCGCGCGCTCTGGAGCGCGTCGGGGAGCTCGGTGATGAAATTCGTTTCGACGCGATGCCACGAGCGCGTG
>Ga0335078_10002180_pt1 | contig 29690 bp, 31 predicted proteins | sample Lox_Sample_32_FD_206711 | JGI IMG/M metagenome (GOLD analysis project Ga0335078, IMG submission 206711) | Soil microbial communities from Loxahatchee National Wildlife Refuge, Florida, United States - Lox_Sample_3.2 | ecosystem: Environmental > Terrestrial > Soil > Wetlands | place: USA...
TGCTTCCTGATTGACATCGCGAAAGCTGGCGATCGAAGTAACGGACGAGGCGCCGTTGGTGATGTGGGCGCCAGCCAACCGAAGTACGACTAGCCATGCGCGCAGGCGATGAACGCATCCCGCCTGCCATTAGCGGCAATCAGGATGCAATGGAATGCGCCGCCAAGGAGTCCGATTAAATGGCCCGCGAGAACGCTCGCGATTGAAGTGCTGATTTCGCGCCTATTCAGTAGCGTCGTGAGAACGAGGAAATGCCTTCGGCTTTCATATGGGCAGACTAGCTCAATCAATCTCGCGAAGTCATAGTCTGAAGAGCCTAAATCGTAACGTTCTCTTGATGATTTATCGAGCCGCGGTATCGCGGCTACTCACTGATTGCGCAATGGCCGACACGAGTTGATCCAGGCAGGAGTCAGCGGCTCGGCTCATCTGGCTGACGACGGAGTACACATCGCGACGATCGACTTTAGATGTGTGCGTCGCGTGTCCGGTCCACACGACCGAGCCTGTCCGCAAGTTAATCAACTCTGCAGACACGGTCGCCTCAACCGACACTCCGTCTCCGTAGTCAATTTCGTCGAGTCTCTCCAGGCGGCCGGTCACGAGGTACTCGGCGCGATGCGGGTTGTCAAACGGTCCGACATAGGCAAGCAACCGGTCGGACTGAAGAGAGGTTACGAGTGCTGTTGTGACCATTGCTCCGGGATCGGTTGCCCATCGGTGATATTCGTAGAAACCGATTTGATCAGGGTGCTCGCGGTACACGATACGACCCTGGCGCAGGTAGGCGGGAGTTTCAAACTGCCGGACCGCCACAGTAACAGGATGCGGCGACGGGTCCCGAGCGGTATCCATCTGCGGCGCAAGAGCCAGTGAATAATAGGCTGGCTGTCGAACACCGCCACAGCCGGCGATCAGCAGGGCTAGTGCGAGGATTGCTTTTCTCGAAGGCATCGAGGCGGTCATTGGCCCCCCTCTCTCTTTGGAACTTGTCGATCTTTCGGTTGTTTGATCCTCACAAGGCTCCATGGTCTCTCTTTCAACGATTCCGTTAAGTCGTTCAGGTTGTCGGTTGCCATGCGTAGGTTCTCGATTGTGTAATGCGTGCTTTCAGCATTTGTCTCCACCACGCCCTGCAAGTCCGAAATCAAGCTGCGTGTGTCGGAGAGCGTTTTTTGAAGCTCCACGAGGTCGGCCTGGGTTGGTTGACGAATTGCAGTAATCGTCTGATTCGCGTTTCCGACTGTGGTGTTCAGATTGTCGACGGTAGGCTCCATTTTTGCGACGAGTTTGTTGGCTTCTCGTGAGAGCTGAAGCGCCTGATCGCTGATCTGGTCGAGCCGTGGATTCAACTGAGCAATCATTGTGTCGGTATTCGTCAATATATGGTTCACGTGGGCACGATTTGCTGTCCCGGTCAGGTCATTGAGATTGGCCAACAGGATTCTCGCGTCACCGCTTATGTTGTTGAGATTCCCGTTGACTTGAACCAAGGTCGATTGCGCAGTGTCGGCAAGCGCTGCGACCTTATGCTGGAGCTCATCGAGGGTTGGAGTCTCCTCGGAAGGGATGATTGACCCAGGTAGCAACCGCCGCGCAGCATTTGATCCAGTGCTGATTGTTAACGCGGGAGGGCTCATGAGACTCACGGCGCCCACTTCGGCTACGGACTGGGAATTGAGTGGAGTGTCTTGTTTCACCTCAAGCGAGATTTCGATTCGTGTCGGGTCCGTCCTGTCCGGTTTGACTTCATCGACCTTGCCCACGGTGATTCCACCAAAGAGGACAGCCGTGCCAGGTTCAATGCCCGCCGCGTTCCTCAAATAGGTTGTGTACGGAGCGTGAGCACCATTGAAGCGCGCCAGGCTAACGAAATAAATCGTCGCACCTAAAATGATGGCGCAGACTACGACGAAGGCGCCCACCTTTGCTTCGAAGCTCTTCATTGGGTATCTCCTGTCATGGTCACGAGTTCTCGCAAGCGCTGTTGTACGGACTCGGACTCGGTGATCTTTTGTGGCTTTCGATCCAGGAACTGGCGAATCCGCGGGTCCGTGCTTTCAGCGAAGGATTCCTTGGTGTCAACTGCGATAAGAGATCCTTTGTGCAACATAGCCAGTCGATCAGCGACCCGGAACGCACTTGCCATCTCATGGGTGACGATGACTACCGTCATGCGGAATGCGCGATTCAAGAAGAGGATCAACTCGTCCAATTCTGCCGCTACAATCGGATCCAAACCTGCAGACGGTTCATCACATATCAGTATGTCGGGGTCCAGAGCTGTCGCCCGTGCCACCGCTGCGCGCTTTTTCATGCCACCGGAGAGCTCCTGTGGCATCAACCTGCCAGCTTCGGCAAGTCCAACAGATGCCAGCTTGATGAAGGTCATGATCTCGATTACGGAATCGGAAAGTGATGTCAGTTCGCGAAGTGGCAATCGGATATTCTCTTCGACTGACATGGAGCTAAAGAGTGCCGAACCTTGAAAAGCCACGCCCAAGTCGCGGCGTAGTGCCATCAGTTCACGTTCTGAACAATGGTTGATGTCGATTCCCTGAATACGAATGGTTCCTGAATCAGGCTTTGCAAGGCCAATCATGTGCCTGAGTATCGTGCTTTTGCCGGATCCGCTCGCTCCAAGCAGGGCAATGACTTCGCCGCGCCTGATATCGAGATTCACTCCATCGAGGACACGGCGGCCGCCGTAGGAGACGATAAGGTCACGGATTGAGATAATCGGGTCGTCCATAGCTTCAGTTCAATCCGGTCAGATAGACAGCTGCGGTAATCAGCAAATCGGCAAGTATGACAAGAAGCGTTGAGTTCACAACCGCTGCAGTAGCCGATCTTCCAACAGATTCGGGACCGCCTGCAACCTTGAAGCCTTCCATGCACCCGACGTGCACGATGATGGTGCTGAATACCAAGCTTTTAAGCAACCCCGTGAAAATATCACGAAGCGTGATCGCTTCTCTGGCGTACTGGCAATAGACCGTCAGGCCCATATGGGCATTCATAAACATGAAGCCGGCGCCAGCCATGATGCCGAAAAAGCTGCTCACGATTGTGAGGCACGGAACCACAATCATGGCGGCGATATACTTTGGAGCTAACACTAACTCCATAGGATCAATCGCCATCGTTCGCAGAGCGTCAATCTCCTCTGTGACAACCATGGTTCCGATCTCTGCGGAGAATGCTGAGCCGGAGCGGCCACTAACGACGGTCGCTGTCAGTAAAGGTCCAAGTTCCTTCGCGAAGGCAATCACCACGATATTGATGACCAGTTGCACGGCGCCGAATTGGTTCAGAACTGTGGCGCTCTGAATCGCGAGGATGCATCCAGCGCAACTTGCCACAACGGCTATCATGGGAAGCGCCGCAAAGCCTATGGCATACATCTGTTTGATTGCCGTCTGCCAACGGCCTCGCGTTCCGACAAACGGTAGTACACGGGGCAGGGCAGTGACGCCCCGGACCCATTGAGTCGTCAAGCCGCCAACGTAGGCAAGTTGATCAATGACGGTGGCGCCAATCGATTCAAGAAAGTTCAAAAGGTGCCTATTTCTTCAATCTCAAAAACATGATCGAGTTCAGTCGCTTCAAACAAGAAGCGCGGTTGTTTCTGGATGCCTCGCAAAGCGAGCCTTTTCCCTTTTTGATGAGCTATTCGCAACGCCTCCAAAAGCGTGGCGAGACCGGAGGTGTCCATATAGGTGATTTGAGAGATATCAACGACGACTCGGCCGCCTTGTGAACGTATCGCCTCATCGAGTAGCAGACGCATCTTCCCTGCATTGTCGATGGTGATCCGGTCTTGCATGGACGTGTGCTCGGTCATGGGGAAGCCTTCCTAGCTGCTGTCTTTGGGCCGATCAACTGACCCCTATGTGCATTCAATGTTGCATTCGCCTCCGCCGTTTAAGTGGAGAGAGACGGATAGCGGAGCTCCTTGGAGCGAAAGAGCAGCGAACGTTTGTGTTCGCCGCTCTTCCCGGGAGCCATCCGATTGCCAGCCTGGTTGAGCGCAGCGGGATGGCCGAAAGTGATCCATGTGCTAATTCCCAACGTAAAATTCCGAAGGACTGTGAACCGCCGTTCAACAATGGGAACGAAAAGAACGCAGCCGAGACGCATGGGTTATTTCGGGGGCTCAGGGGTTGTGGTTGAGGCCTTCTTGAGTCCATGGCCGACCCCTTTGACGCCTTTCTTCACGCCGTGCCCCGATTCCTTAACGATGTGTTCGGTTCCTTTCGCGGTCCTTTTGACGCCAGACTTGGTACCATGTCCTACCTTTGTCGCCGCCTTCGCGGTTACATGGCCGGAGTCTTTTGCCGTTTTGTCAACGGCCGATGCGACGTCCTGGGCAATCGCTGAAGTCGCGATTGAAAGGATCGTCGCAAGGACGATGGTTACGTGAAGTCTCATGGGTTGTTCTCCTTTGTCTTCTTCAATTCAAGATGCTCGGGTCTTCGAATTCCTTAGTTGCTGGTCCGACCTGTTCGCAAGACCTCGAAGCCGATCTCGCACAATGGTTGGATCCGCTGATGGCGTTGCACTTGGATTTCCAAAGCCGAAGCATATCGATGGACACGTAAATTCGCTGATTCCAAACGGACCATTCCTTTGGTGATGTCAGCGCGATGACGCCCGAGCGCTCATCTGTTGACACTTTGGGCAGAATCCGCCACACGACTTTGAGCCGTGCCGCGACACGTTTGCTCCTCAGCTCCCAGAGACTTGGGGTCCGAGCAGGGCCGCAGTCGTTCACGGACTCCACCCAGGAACGTTGAAGAGTAGCAGGAATCCCTGAGAAATGGGACGCAAGCCCTCCGAGCCGAATGAGTTTGCGTAACCGAGGAGATCGACACCGGTGCCCCGTGGGCCGCCGTCTGGCATTCCAAGGCATGGCATGCTCGGCGCAATGGCCGTCGCGCAATTGCCACTACATCCATTTGGCCACTGCCTTGCAAGACATGCATTGTGCAACGCTTCGAAGGAGCAAAGACATGGACTTGGAATGGCAGGTGCTGATCATGTGTATCGCTTCATTGTTGCTCAAAGTGATCGCAAATGGAGATCGAACGAAGGCTGTCAGATCGGCCGACGGACCGAAGTTCATTGGCCAGTCCGCTAATGACGGTCGTCGGACGATCGGACAGGGCTTCGATTGAAGAGTTAGGGACAAAACCCCGTGGACCAGACGCCAGCGAAAGCAGAACAAGCGGCAAGGGTGCAATGTTTATGAAAATCATGGTCGCATTCTACGAATCCGCAGAAGCCAGCCGAGCCGTTATGGCATCAATCCGACTGGCGAAGACGCTTGGCGCCGAGTTGCAGGCTATCACGTTATTCAAGTTGCCCTCAGCATCGACCGCCTTTGCTGCGGCGGCTTCGCCGATGCTCACAGAGACGCTGATGAATGATCGCCGCGAATACTGTGAGCCACTCCTGGCGAAAGCCCGTGAGAGTGCGCGCACGTACGGCGTTGAACTTGCGACATATCTTGAAGAAGGCCAGGAAGTCGAGGCAATCGTGCGCTGCGTAGTTTGCAACAAAGCCGATTTATTAGTGATTGGTCTTCATCAGCGCTCCCTCCACCTGTCGCGACTGTGGAGCACCGTCTGCGAATTGGCTCAGGATGCACCGTGTAGTGTCTTGGGTGTCCATTGAAAGCGCTCCTTCAAGGCGAACGAAGATCAGAGCAACGCCTGGCGGCGAGGGTCAAGACAAGCGGAGCTGGCAGATGAATCAGTTGGCTGAGTATCTCTTAAGGCATGGTTATTGGGTGCTTTTTGTTTCGGTCATTTGCCGGCAAGCATGTTTACCTGTTCCAGCAAATCTGTTGCTGCTTGTCGCCGGAGCACTTGTCGGCTTGGGCAGGCTGAATCTCCTCATGATTGTCCTTTGCGCGATTTCGGCATTCATTCTTGCCGACTTTGCCTGGTATGAGGCGGGGCGTAAATGGGGAACCAGGACGCTCAGCATTTTCTGCAGAACCGCGCTGAGCCCGCATTCCTGCGTGGACACTATGGTCGATAAATTCACCCGATACGGAGTCAAGTCGCTCTTGGTTTCTAAGTTCATCATCGGAGTGGACTCAATTACCTCCCCGCTTTCAGGAGTTTCCAGAGTTCATCGCCCAAAGTTCCTTCTCTTCGACGGCCTCGGAGCAACCATGTGGGTGTTCACGTACCTGGCCGTAGGATACGCATTCAGATACCAACTGGATCGGGTTGCCACATTCCTTTCGGAGTTCGGGAGGGTTCTGGAAGGGTTGGGAGTCGCTCTGCTCCTCGCCTTCCTGGTTAGGAAACTGATTCACTGGTATCATTTTCTCCGCGAATTCAGGCTTACTCAGATCTCGCCGGAAGAACTGAGGAGGAAGCTGGGGCTGGACGATGCTGTCTTGCTCATTGATTTGCAGCGAGAAGATGAGAGCAACAGAAAGCTTGAAGCGATTCCAGGATCCATCCGGTTGGACCCAGGGCAACTCGAGCGGTACATCAGGCAATATCGTCACGCAAACTTGAAGACGGGCCGAGAGGTCATTCTGTACTCCTTGTCTTCGAGCGATTCAGTGGGCGCCCGGGTAGCACTTGCATTGCGACGGATAGGATTCGAACGCGTTCGGCCATTGGCGGGTGGTCTTAGCGCCTGGCGGGATCAGGGTCTTCCCGTCACAAATCAAGTGCAAGTGCTGCCGGTAGCAGAACACGGTGAGTTTGTTCTAGCAGAAGTGCTTTTGCACTCGCGTAAGTCTACCGCGCAACTACTGAACAAGAACTCCGACGACGTCGACCAGGTTCTGGAAGATATAAGAGCGCGGGTTCAACAGTCACAATCAGCTTACAAGGCTGTGATGCTCGAAGACATCAAACAGGGAGTTCGGGAATTGGGGTAGATTTTGCTTGTCTGCGCCACCTACCGACAAACAAGCAATTCAAAGTTTTAGCGTGGACAGCGCTCTCGATGTGCAGATGGGGGAAAAGAAAACGCTCATACAAATGTCGAACGGCAAACCAGGAGCCGAACAGTTCAGTTCGAGGGCACATGCACGAAACGGCTGGCGATCTTCGGATAACTACCTGCCGCTGCTGCTGACTACGCTGCTGCTCTGCGCACACGCGAAGCCCGGAGGAAACCATGACGACCGCATTTCAGCAAGCTAATACTCGTCCAGAGAGCATTCACTCGGCGATCGCCGCCATTCTCGCGATCAGCGTTGTGGCTAGCCTGTTCCTTTTGTGGCTGATTTACATTCACCCCGCTGCCGCTGCGAGTTCGCGGTTCGCCTTCTTACCCGCGCTGAATGCGCTTCTCAATGCTCTCAGTGCCACCACCCTAATGATCGGCTACTCCTTCATCAAGGTTAGGTGCATTCGAGCCCATCGCGTGGCCATGACGACGGCGTTCGGCTTCTCGACGCTGTTTCTCGTCAGCTACATTCTGCACCACGCGTTGCACGGCGACGTTTGCTATCCGGCAAAAGGGGCCCTGCGCGGAGTCTACCTGCCTCTCCTAGCGAGCCACATCATTCTGGCGGTAGTGGCGCTTCCCCTGGTGCTCGCCACTTTTTTCTTTTCGCTCACCGGCAGGATTCCTCAACATCGCCAGGTGTCCCGCTGGACCTTCCCGCTGTGGCTATACGTCTCGGTGACCGGCGTCATCACCTGGGCCATGCTTCGCCTGGCGCAAGGATAGCAATGCAATGCCCGCTTTGATGAATTGGCTTCTAAAGTCCGCCATTTCACTTCCACTGCTCAGCAAGCTGGTCTGTGCGGTGCTAGGAATCCTCGTCATTCACGCTCTCTTTCGGCTATTGGAACGGAGATTACCCAGCCATTTCCATGAGCGGGACATGCGCTATCGAGCTCGCAAAGCGATTGTATTTGTGGGGTATCTGGTTGCTATCGGTTTCATCACGATCCTGTTTGAAGACCGGCTAGGACAGGTCAGTTTCGCATTGGGGGTGGCTGGCGCCGGTCTCGTGGTCGCACTGCAGGATGTTATCGCAAGCATGGCCGGCTGGTTTGCGGTGGGTTGGACGAATCTTTACAGTATCGGTGACAGAGTTCAGATCGGAGAGACAAGAGGCGACGTGATCGACATTTCGCTGATGCGAACCACATTGGTCGAGACGGGAGGTTGGGTGAGCGAGGATCTCTACAACGGGCGAGTGGTAAGGATTCCCAATAGCGCGGTGCTAAAAGGAACCGTCTTCAACTACTCGCAGGGGTTCAGGTTCGTTTGGGACGAGATCCAGGTGAACCTTTCTCTTTGCAGCGATGCTCAAATGGCCAGGGAGATGCTGTTGCAAATCGCCAATGAAGCGATGGTGGGTTTCATCAAGGAGGCAGAGCATTCCTGGCGACGACTAACGGAAAATTTCCGGATCGAGAATGTGAGCCTGAGTCCTACTGTGGCCCTTACCCTGAAAGACAAGGTCCTCGAATTTACGCTGAGCTACATCGTGGACTATACGAATCGCACCACGATGAAGGATCAGTTATATTCGAACGTCGTGCTCGCGGTGAACAACAGCCAAGGGCGACTTGAATGGGGATCATCCGACAGTCGGTAAAAGCGTGCGGAAGATGCGTTGTGAGATCCCGAACATCTAATGGATGATCGCGAATGAGATTAGTTAGATTCGGTCTCAATATTTGACGACATGAGGCGTGCGCGGCCCGGATGCGAAGACCGAGCTCCAATTAGCTGAAATGCCATGCGACTGCAATACAAGTAGAAGTGCCGCGAACTTGGACCCAAAGGTCGCGCATTCCAAAGCTGGAACGCAGGTGCCGGATTAGGGTGGAATCAAAAAGTTCAGAAACTGCCCCGCGTGGAAGCTGCCGATTCAACGGCTTTCGCGATGACATCTGGATCCCAGTCATCGCCTCCCCAGGTGCGAACCAGTGTGTCGTTAGGTCCGATCAGGGCCGTTACCATCGTATGGTCAATATCGCCTTGCGATGGCGTATACAATACGCCGAACGCCGCGGCCATTCTCCTGAGGTTCTCGGGGGTTGGCACTGCAAATCCCCAGTGCGAGAATCCACTTGCTCCTTCATGGAGATACTGGAGTCCGTATCGACGAAGAACGGAAGGCGTGTCGTTCGCCGGATCGATGCTGACGCTAATCAGGTGACTCGCGCCGAAAGCATCTGGGTTTTTTGACAAAAGTTCGTTCACCCGGCGGAATCGTCCCGTAATCACGGGACAATCGTCCGTGCATTGCGTGTCCATGAAAGTGATCAGAACCGCCTGACCGTGGAACTGCGCGAAGTGAACGATTCTTCCATTCTCATTGACAAGTGGAAAGTCAGGGACCTGTTCGCCAATCAGAAGCAGATGCGGAGGCAAGATAGCCGGCGAAACCGGGTCACGGGGTTCAGCTGTAACGACGAGGTTGTCGAGTCGACCGTTGCTGCCGTCGGTTGGAATAGTTGCATCCGCAGTGATCTCATCGCCTGGCTGAAGCCGCTCGAGCAGGATGGGATTCTCAATTTGGTAGACGACGCTCGTTGCCGGCATGAAATTGTGAATCACATCCTGCCGGATCGTCACCTGCCGCGTGACTGCACTCTTTCCAAGCAGAGTGCCGTGAACTCGATGCAGGGTGAAACCGGCAGACTCCGTGGACGGGTCCCCGGATCTGCCAGAGTGCTGCCGACACCCGGTCGCGAACGCGAAAACGATGCTGACGAGCGCTATGCCCCGACCCCAAGAATTGCGCCGATTCATGCTCCTCATCTCCTATTTGCAGTTATGCTAACCGGGCCGGTTCCAAGCAAGGCGCCAGTGGGCTCTTCGTGGCGGCGCTCTTGCCCGCTGCGGTCACAACGATCCGAAACACGGTCTTTGGCTTGGCGCGCAGTTCTAAAGCCATGGAGCGCTGCTCTCACCAGTTGGATGACCGCGAACTGAATGGGTATCACTTTCTCTACTCTCGGTCGGGCACAAGATGAAGTGCGAGCAATCCGGTAGGTTCTGGCCGAAGCAATCTCGAGTCGGGCCGTGGCGATGTGTTGAGCTAGCCAAGTCTTGTTCGCGGGGCAGGCGGTGTTCGCGGAATTCCAAGCTCAGGTCTGCCGATCGTGGCGAGCAACACGGGGAGTCCGATCCATGCGACAAGTAGGTTCTCCCCGCGTGCTGTTCTGAGCTATGATCACCAACCCTTTCATCGAGAGTGAATTCTGGAAGTCGGGTCTTTGACGGTACAGAGCAAATGCGGGATCTTAACCGTGATGGACCGCCGGCCGATTCAGCACTGGCAGAAGCCGAGAGAGCCCAGGATCAGCGCTGCGGCGAAATCAGAGCAGATCATCGCCTAGTCCATTCTGTTTCCCTGATCCTCCTGGCCCACGCTCTTGGATTGCCGTCAGAGAGCCTGTACATTTGCCCGCGACTCCTAGCTTCGATCGACCGTGAATGCCTTGCACTGTAAGCTTGGATGAGTACTCCTGCGAGTGGGATTCATTTCAGGACTCTACCCCAAGGCCTGTTGGTTCATGTAACTCCGAGCGATCCAGCGTACGGTGTACCCTGCGTGAGCGGGTTGCGGTAGTCACTGTCATGCTGGTTCACTCTCTGGGTTAACCAGATGTGTCTCGTAAACCAGTTGCGTCGGAGTTGCGGGGAAGGTTGCGTCCCACACACTAAGGATGAGTTCATCTCCGAGGATCGCAACCCGCACATCGATGAACGTCTTGAGGAGTAAAGCAATGTCGCGTGCGTCCATAGCGTCTCCAATTTCATTCGCCCGGATGGCCGGTGCCTGGAAACAGGAGACCCTCGCCAGTAGATAGAACTCCTGCCTTCAGGACGAGTTCGGTGTCAATATGAGCCCGCGAGTCTCCCAAGAGTCGTCCGAGTTCGATCGAAGCTCTGGCGACTCGATTGAACCGGGCAGGAGCGCGAGATATCGCGGCCTGCCGAATCGGCGGAGCAGCTTTCCGGCGCTGTATCGGAATGAGCGCGGGCTCATACGAAGTCTGCACGTCCGCAATTGATTGAGCGCGACTGAACCGCTCGAGCACCTCGTTCGTGGTGTCATGGATGCGGGTTCCCGGCCGATGGAGCGCACGGGTCGCCTTCGCAGCGAGTTTGCAGAGGAGAAAACGATTTGGAACAAGCGATTGTGCACCGAAAACGAGATCGGACCGCATTGGATACTCCATGGGAACAGAGACTGATGAATCGATCCCGACGTTCCTGATGCAAGCCTATTGCCAAAACGGGATGACTAGGCGTCATCAGACCATTGGACGCGTCCGTCGGCTTCGTGCTGAAGGCCATCGCACCTTTATGAGGCCCGAGCCAAACTGATTGTCGAGTTCTCTAATGCCAAGAAACTGATTTCCGATTCAACGACATCGTATCCTCACGCGATGCCTGCCTCTTATGAGCATTACCCGAAGCTGGCAGGAGTATTTCATTCGATCATCCAAGTGGAGATGGTTGAACTTCACGCCGAAATCCGCAGGATGACTTCAGCGACTTAGAGATCAGAGTTGTGGTCATCCGTGATGCGTCAGACCGTTCGCAAAACTGGTTTGCTTCGGATTTCCTTATGCATGGCATACCGCGTCCTCGATCACTGTTCGTGATTTGACACTGCCAACTTCCCGACATTTTTCAATTCACCATTTGACACTTGAATCAAATACTTCAGGAATCTGCTGGTCGCCAGCACTGAAAATTCGCAATTTGCGCCTTGTGATCCAGTGGGTGAAGTTTGGCCCGCGGGTTGCTCTTTCTTGTCGTGACGGTAGCTCAATTGCGACGTTTGTCCAAAAGGCGTGAGTTGAAACGGGAGCGAACCGGAACTTCCGCTCGACGTTGCTACGAAGATGCATGGAGGCCTCGAAGAGTCATCTTCCTCGTTCTCGTGATTTCTTCGGCCTTTCCCTGCGCCTGGGCACAGCAACGCAGCGCGACCGGAAGGGTGGTCGGAGTTGTTGTTGTCGAAGACGCCGGTAATCAATTGGCGATCGTCGGCGGAAAGGTCGTGGCCACAGGGCCCGTCACCCTCGAAGCAGAGACAGACGCCAATGGCAAGTTCACTCTTGTCGCGATGCCTCCTGGCGTGTACACGGTCAAAGCCACTTTCTCGGGGCTAGAGGCAGCACAAACTGTCAATGTCGGCGCCAACTGTGCCGTTCAAGTTCGCTTGGAAGTGAGCCCCGCCAAAGCCATCACAACGGTAACCGTCCACGGAAGCGACGCCGATGCCGGCGTTCCTGCCACGACGGGTACGGTTACCGAGAAGATGCTGCGAGACGCACCGAATCTCGACGAGCGATTCGAATCACTGCTTCCACTTATCCCTGGTGTTGTGCGCGGGCCTGACGGACACGTCAATTTGAAGGGTGCCAGCGATACTCAAAGTGGCGCGCTGGTAAACAGCGCCAATGTTACCGATCCGGCAACCGGCAGTCCCGCCATAAACTTGCCAATCGACGTTGTGTCATCGGTTCAGGTGATCTCAAATCCGTATGACCCGCAGTACGGGAAGTTCACTGGCGCCATCTCCTCAGTCGAGACGAAGACGGGGAGCTTTCAGGGCCGACATTTCTCGATTCAGAACGTCGTCCCGCGCTGGCGTGATCGAGGCGGCCACATAGTAGGCATCGGAGCCTCCACGCCGAGAATGACGTTCACCGCTCCAGTCGTCAGGGATCGCATCGCCTTCACGCAATCAATTGAGTATCGTTTCCTCCGCACGCCTGTAAACAGCCTTCCTCCTCTGCAAAGGGACACAACTCTGCAGGGTTTGGATTCCTATACACAAGCCGATATGAATCTGGGTCCCAAAGAGACAGCGACAGTGTCGTTGGCGGTCTATCCGCAGAAGCTGAAGTACATGGGCCTCAATACTTTTACTCCGCAGCCATCCACTGCTGATTTCCACCAACGAGGATATGAGATTTATGGACAGCATCGGTACTTGCCCGGCACAGACAGCATACTGATTTCGCAGTTCAGCTATAAACGGTACGATGCTGACGTTACTGCCCAAAACGACGATCCCTATGAGCTTCTGATCGACACTACCGAAGGCGGTTTTTTCGACAGGCAGACGCGCCGGACATATCGCTCAGAGTGGGAGGAGATCTACAACTTTTCTTCGCGCCGGTTACTCGGTACGCATCGGCTGAAAGCGGGGTTGAATTACGCCTACTCTTCGTACGATGGCAGGGAGAACTTTCTGCCCGTCACGATCATTGGCTCCTCGGCTGCGCCAATAGAACAGATCACCTTCACTGCGCCGACCTCCTTCATGATTGATCAAAATGAAACTTCTTGGTTTGTGGCCGATCAATGGAGCCCCTCTCATCGCCTGACGCTCGATCTAGGCACGCGTTTCGACAACGATACGGTGACGAGCTCAACGCACGTTGCGCCGCGAGCGGGGTTTGATCTTGCCTTGACCCGGGATGGCAGGACGCTGCTCAAGGGAGGCGCCGGTCTTTTCTACGATCGCGTCCCCCTGACGATCCCAACCTTTGAGAAGCTCCCGGACCGAACAATATCCATCTTCGACCCCAATGGACGACAGTCCAGCTCAATCTCCTATCTGAATCAACTTACGCGCAACCTTCAGAATCCACGGAGTACCTCATGGAGCGTTGCGCTGGATAGACAGGTTCTGGAATCACTGACTCTTCGGGTAGGTTACGAGCAGCGCAACACTTCAAGGGTGTTCGTTGTCTCGCCCACATTCGAAGCAAACACAGGCATTCTTAACCTATCGAATTCTGGAAGAGATTCTTACCAGGAGATCCAGATAGCGGGCCGCTTTAAGCTGCCGCGCTTCACATTGAACAGCTCCTACGTTCATTCGCGAGCCTTCGGTGATCTAAACGACCCGTCTCTGTTCTTCGGAAACACTCCTCAACCCGTAGTTCAGCCGGATGTTCGAGCACGATTATCGTTCGATGCACCGAACCGTTTCCTGTCCTGGGGGGATTTGGAAGGCCCGTGGAAGTTGACATTGCTGCCTGTATATGACCTGCACACGGGCTTCCCGTATTCACTCGAAGATCAATTCCGCGAATACGTTGGGCCGCGAGATACCGGGCATTTCCCTCGCTTTTCGTCCTTCGATCTCCAGGTGTCACGCCCATTCTCGTTGCACATGGGTGATAGGAGCCTTCATTTGCGGGCCGGCTTCGGTGCATTCAATGTCTTCAATCACTTCAATCCGCGCGACGTGCAGAACGTGGAGGAGAGCCGCGTTTTTGGAGAGTTCTTCAACGACGCCTGGCGTGAGTATCGCGGCAAACTTGTGTTCCAGTTCTGACCATGAAAAATCACCTTATCTTCGGCGTGTTTCTTCTGCTGCTCCCTTCATCCGCCTTCGGTGTGTCCGGTGCGGATCCTCTGCCCACCGCAGACGCTGTTGTTGCAATGATGTTGGCGCGCAATGCACAACGGCAAGCCCAACTTGCCGGATACCGCGGAATGCGCGAATACGTTCTTGAAAACCAACGCTGGCACAAGCGTGCGGAGATGCTGGTGCGCGTGGAAGGCGATGCGGATGAAACCAAGCATTTTGAAGTCGTCAGCGAAATAGGCTGGAAAGCTGCCCAAAAACATGTATTGCACAAGGTCCTCGAATCAGAGGCGGAAGCATCCTCCCCGGCGATCCGCAACGAATCTCGACTGAGCACGGAAAATTATGAATTTCACATGGCGAAAACTGCGTTGCTGGGCGATCGCATGGCTTACGTCATCGACGTCGTTCCCAAGCGCCGTGAGGAACGCCTGTTCGAGGGAAAAATCTGGATCGATGCCCAGGACTATGCGCTTGAAAGAGTCGAAGGGGAGCCCGCCAAGAACCCATCCTTCTGGATACGCAGCGTGCGTTTTGTTCATACCTATCAGAAAAGTGGTCCCTTCTGGTTCCCGGTTTCGACCGAGAGTGTCACGGAGGTGCGTATTTTCGGCGCGACGACGTTGACGATCCACTACTACAACTATGTCCCGAATTCGTTGCAGACGCCGGAAGTGGCAAATGCGGCGTCCGAAGGAGGTCCGGCTCGATGAAAAGAAAGGGAATCCTGCGTCACTCACCGGGGTGGCACACGTCCAAGGTCAGACAGTGCCTCATTCTGGCTGCGGGAAACGGCAGCCGTCTGCTCTCAGCTTCCGGAGGCTCTCCCAAGCCGCTTGTGCAACTGCATGGGAAATCGTTGCTTGAGCACGTGATTCTGGGCGCGCGTGAAGCAGGAATCGAGAGGTTTGTGATCGTCGTTGGTTACGGCGCAGCTGCAATGCGCCAGTGGCTGGAAGAGCGTCGAATCGGCGGTGTCTCGGTCGAGATGGTGGACAACGATGAATACCTTAAAGACAACGGCGTCTCAGTACTAAAAGCCAGGGAGCATCTTCAAGGCGCTTTCCTTCTACTGATGGCTGACCACATTTTTGAGCCGAGAACAGCCAGGACACTGCTTGAAGAGCCGCTGCTACCGGGTGAGGTCATTCTCGCGGTTGATCCCAAAACGGATCGCATCTTTGATCTTAATGATGCAACGAAAGTGAGGCGCGATGGCGATCATATCGTTGATATCGGCAAGGAACTTGCCTCATACGACGCCTTCGATACAGGCATGTTCCTGTGCAGTCCCGAACTGTTCGACGTACTGGAATCTGTAAAGAAAAACGGAAATTGCTCCCTCTCTGACGGCATGCGATTGCTGGGACAAAACGGCGGACTTCGGGCTTTCGATGTCGAGGATGCTTCGTGGCAAGACGTGGATACGCCGGAAGCTCTGGCCCACGCGGAGAGCATTTTCTCGAAGCAATTTTGCCGGACACAATCCGCGGAAGGGCTATTCGATGCCTAAGCGAACGGCCGTAACTCGAATGGTCTTGCGCGCAATCGCACCGATCTTCGGTGCGGCGCTTCTGGTCTATCTGATGGAGCGCATTGGCCCCTCCAATCTCTTTCGCAGCATCGCTAACTTAGGGTGGGGGCTTGCCCTGATTATTGCAGTGGGTGGGGTCGCACAGCTTGTGAGGGCGGCTGCATGGCGGATGACGCTCGCAGACTTTAAAAGTGCGGTCTCCTTTCCGCGACTTATTCAACTTCGGCTCGCTTCGGAAGCGGTTGGCCAGTTCGGGGTACTTGGTCTGATATTCGGTGAAGGTTTGCGAGCCGCTGCGCTGAACCGAACCATACCTGCGGACAGTCGCATATCTTCTGTGACTCTTGATCGCGCAATGTTCATCGTATCGAGCGCAACGGTGAGCATGGGAGGAATCGTCGCCGCAATGCTGGCGGTGCCGTTTACGCGTGAGTTACGCTGGTACGCACTGTTGTTTGCTCTCACCTTGTTCGGCCTGCTGGTTTTGGTTGTACTGGCACTGTCGAACCGCTGGTTGTTCGTGTCTCGAGCCGCAAGTCTATTTGGCAGAATTAGATTCCTGCGAAACAGAATAGAAGGCGTTCTGCCGGTAATTCATGTAGTGGAGAAGAACGTCTACGATTTCCACCATCGTGCTCCAAAGGCATTTTGGGCCAGCTTGACTTTGAATTTTGCGTCTCAGGGAATGGCAGTGTTCGAGGTCTATCTTGTTCTCTGGCTAATGGGAGTCAAGATCGGCTTCCTCGGATCTCTTGTGTTTGAGGCATTGACGAAGTTGGTGAACGCGCTTGGAGCGGTCAATCCGGGGAATGTTGGAACTTATGAGGGCGGAAATCTGCTCATCGCGAAAATGCTCGGCCTCAGCGGCACTGTCGGGCTTTCAGTTGCAATGGCGAGACGATTGAGGTCGGTTTTGTGGGCGTCGGCCGGCGGAATCTGCCTTCTCTTCATGTCCAAGTCAGGAATCCAAGGCGTTTCCGACAATAAACAACCAAGAACCGATTTGAGTAGCTCGACGTTTCAGAGCAGAAGCAAAGGTCGAAACAAACAGTTCACTTCCGTTATCTTTGCAAACGCCTTTCACAGAGAGGGCGAAGTTGAATCCCCTTTAACCAAAGTCGGAACGCTTCCAATTCTGTTGCGCGTCATTCTTTCAGTCGAGAAGGCCGTTGGCGGACGCATCATCGTGTGTGTAGATCCTCTTACGAGAAGAGCTGTCGAGCAGGGAATGTTCGGCACCGGTAGGCTTCCATATTCGGTCGCGTGGGCCGAGGTGAGTTCGGAAGCACCGCTGGCTCAGGCGCTGAAACATGTCAGGTATATCTCCGAGGACGATGATTACGTGATGCTCGTGGCAGGGACTCGAACCTATCATCCTGCGCTGTTTGGCAAAGCCAGGGACTGGAACGGGAGCGCGAAGGCTTTTTCGCTCACTGCGGCCGGCAATCCTGTGGGTATCTTTGTGCTTCGCTCCGACTACATGCTCTCTGCTGCAGAGAACTGTTCTTCGTGCGTCTGTGAAGTTGACCAGTTTCATAATTGGCTGAAGGAGACTCACTCCCTGGAGTGCGAATCCGTTGATGAGGGCATGTGGCAGAGAGTGTTGACCGAAGAGGACTGCTTTGCGGCGGAGAGAAAATTGGACCGTTGGCTAGTAAAGCCAACGGACGGAATCTTCGCGAGAATGAACCGTAAAATCTCCGTGCCGATCAGCCGTAAGCTCATCAACTTTCCGATCACGCCGAATATGGTGAGCGTCTTCACCCTTGGGGTTGGTGTAGCCTCTGCGGCATTCTTCGCCGTTGGCAGTTACTGGGGCATGCTTATCGGCGCGTTGTTGTCGGTATGGGCCAGCATTCTCGATGGATGCGATGGAGAGGTAGCCAGGCTAAAACTGCTCGACTCCGAATTCGGTTGCTGGCTGGAGACAATCTGCGATTATCTGTACTATCTGTTGATCTTCGCCGGAATGACAATCGGGCTCACGCGGTCAACGGGCAATCGCGCGTATCTCTACTGGGGCGCGTTGCTCCTGTTTGGGGCGGTCACCAGCTTCCTGGTTGCCGGTCTTGGCCGACATCGGTTGGCTGCCGGGCGCCCTGAGCAGTACCTGGGGATCTGGCAGAGGAAGGCGGAGAATCAAAGGTCTAATCCAATTCTGTACGTCGGACGCCACACGGAGTTTATCATCAGGCGATGCTTCTTCCCTTACGCGCTGTTGTTTTTTGCCATTCTCAATCTCACGCAGGTAGCCTTTGTCTTGACATCTATCGGCGCCAATTTGGTTTGGGTCGTTTCTGTTTACTCTTTTAGCGCGTTTGGATTTTTGCGGAAATCCAAGATGACAAATTCCGCTGCCCCTGCGGAGTCCTCCATCTGAAAAAGGGAGAAGTTGGACCAGGCGAACTCCCAGACCAGCGCTTCACGGGGCTAAGGATGAGCCTTTGGTTTTGATTCGGACTATGACATGAGTTTCAGCCAGGAGATTGAGACCGGTGAATTTGCCCCCCGAGGCCGTGCGGCTTGGGGAAAAGTTTCGGTTCGCGTGGTTGATTGGAATATCGATCGCGGGTTAAAGCTAGAGGGAATCATCGATTATCTGGCGAGCGCCGACGCCGATTTGATTCTTCTGCAAGAGGCCGATCTCAATGCAAAACGAACGCACGGGCTTAATATTGCTCGAGCAATTTCGCAAAAGTTACAGATGAATTATGTCTTTGGCCGAGAATTTCGAGAGTTGGTGCAGGGTTCAGAGACATCGCCCGCCTACCATGGACAGGCCACGCTCTCGCCGTGGCCGTTGTCGAATTCGCGAATACTGCGCTTCCGAAGTCAATCGCACTTTTGGCAGCCGCGGTGGTTTCTTCCGAATGTCGAGCCTTTCCAGGAACGGATTGGGGGACGGATAGCTCTCGTGAGCGAAGTCGTCATCGGTGGCCGAAAGCTGCTGACTTACAACCTGCATCTTGAGAGCCGCGGCGATGACCGCCTGCGCTGCTCCCAACTCGACGAATGCCTGCGCGATATTTCCAGATATCGATTGGACACACCGATTGTCCTTGCAGGCGACTTCAACTTGAACGCATCTCAGGGCGGTGTAGCCTTCGCATTGGCACAAGCGAAGCTTTCCAGCACCCACGCCAAGGAGCCCTTGCGAACCACACCATCACACTTCATGTTCGAGCGGGGCAAATCCATCGATTGGATCTTTACGCGGGGAATGGCTTGCGCCAGTAACTTTCGAGTTCACAGCTCCGTTTCAGCCTCCGACCATTTTCCACTTTCGGTAAGCCTGAACTTCCAGTAACCGGAGTCGGCCCCCGCGTCGCTCTATTCAGATGTTCTCTTGACTTGACGGGAGATCACATTTACAAGACCACCCCGAGGAGTGAGTCATTATCAAATTTCTGTTGAACTCGCGCGCCTTTTTCACTTCTCAGACATCTTTACCTTCACTATGACCACGTATTCAATCATCGTGCCGTTTCACAACGAAGAAGAAAATGTTACGACTTTGTATGCTCGCGTGAAGCAAGTCATGGAGCAAGTGGGTGAGTCCTTCGAACTTGTATTAGTGGACGACGGTTCCAGAGACCGCACCTATGAGCTGCTGCGAGAGATTGCGGAGGTGGATAGCCGGGTGCTCGTGGTGAAGTTGCGTCGAAACTTCGGGCAGACCTCGGCACTGTCGGCCGGTTTCGACCATGCCGCGGGCAAGTTCATTTTGGCTATGGATGGCGATCTGCAACACGACCCCGACGAAATTCCTCTCTTTTTGAACAAGCTCGACGAAGGATACGACGTGGTGTCGGGATGGCGCAAGGAGCGTATCGATAACTTCCTCATGAGGCGCATTCCCTCGCGGTGCGCCAACTGGCTCATGGCAAAGCTGTCGAGCGTAGAGATACACGACTTTGGTACCACGTTCAAGGCCTATCGCCGGAATGTGATCCAGAGCATTCCTCTGTACGGTGAAATGCATCGCTTCATTCCCGCGCTTGCCAGTTGGTATGGCGCCTCGATCTGCGAAGTTCCAATCAGGAATGTGAACCGTGAACGCGGTAAGAGCCACTATGGCATCGGGCGCACCTTCCGCGTGTTCTTCGACCTGATGACCATCCGCTTTTTGCTCAAATACATGAGCAGACCATTGCACTTGTTTGGCGCTCTTGGAGCACTGGGGATGATGGCAGGGAGCGTTACCTGGGCTTTTCTGTTGGGTACGAAAATCCTAAATCCGCACCAAAACATGATGGACCAGCATGGACCTTTGTTCGTGATTGGGGTGGTGCTCATTTTGGCCGGCATCCAGATGGTCGCCATCGGGCTGCTAGGAGAACTGCACGTACGGCACTATCACTGCGGTGAGCAGAGGGAGCCGTACACCGTTGAGCGTTTGATTCGTTGTCTTGGGCGGGAGGAGCAAAACATTCTGTCGGCGGAACGTGAGAGCGGGCGTTAGCACTGGTCCAATGCCCCGTCCTCATCTGCGCGCCGAGCCGGATGGGCCTCGGCATTTCGTAGGGCCCCATATTCGCTCAACGCGCTCCATAGGCAGTTATGAAAACAGGTTTAGTGAGGTTACTGAGCGACACAGGAGACAGATATGAGCGTTACAAACTTCACCGGCGGCGCGAGGCAACCTTCACCTGGCATTCCCAACACAAAGGTTACCGTTTCCGCGCTGGCCGAGATGAAGCGGCAGGGCAAGCCTATCTCTGCGCTTACGGCGTACGATTATTCGTCGTCTCGGCTTGCGGATGAAGCGGGCGTCGACCTGCTGCTGGTGGGCGACTCGCTGGCGATGGTGGTTCTGGGGCATGAAAATACCATGGCAGTCACGCTGGACGAGATGCTGCATCACACCAGGGCAGTGCGGCGGGCAGTTCGGCGTGCTCTGATAGTGGCCGACATGCCGTTCGGCAGCTACCACGGAGCGGTGACCGAGGCACTGGCAAATGCTGTGCGATTTGTAAAAGAGGCGGGAGCTGAGGCGGTAAAAATTGAAGGGCCACGCGTCGAGATGGTGCGCGCGCTGACCGAAGCGGAGATCCCGGTGGTGGGGCACCTGGGGCTCACTCCGCAGAGCATTCTCCGCATGGGTGGGTACCGGGTCCAGGCGCGGACTGCTGAAACGGCGAATCAGCTAAAGGCGAGCGCGCAGGCACTGGCCGACGCGGGAGCCGGGCTGCTGGTGCTGGAGGGGGTTCCTCGCGAAGTGGCAGCGGAGATTACTGCCGAGTTGCCGATTCCTACAATCGGCATTGGTGCGGGTCCGGATTGCGATGGGCAGATTCTGGTGTTCCACGATTTGCTGAACTTGACGTTTGCTCCGGCAGCGAAATTTGTGCGCCGCTTTGCTGATGCCGGGTCGCTGATTCGGTCGGCGATCGAGCACTACCGCGAGGATGTGGAGCACCGGGCTTTTCCGTCGGATGAAGAGAGCTATCACCTGCCGAAGGCGGCGAAGGAGAACATGGCCGCAGCGGCGAAGACCCACGTTCTGACGCAGGCTTGATCGGTTGTCCTCATTTTACCGGCTATGAAATACCTTGCGATTGATATCAGGCCAGAACTCTTTGAAGGCGTTTGTCATGACGTCCAGACCGACACTCGTGGCCCAACGTTGACCTGTCTTGGTCCAGGTGCGCTCTGCGCCGGGGTAGTAAAGGTTGGAAATTCCAGCTGAGGCTCCAGCACCGATGATTTCTGAATAGTTTGGCTCTATCTTGCCAAGGTCGGAGCGCGTTACTGCGCCCCGGCTGAAAGCGTAAAATGCACGCCGCAGAAAACTGCCTTGCCCTAGCGTGTAATATCGACTATCTTGCCGAAACACAATTGGCATAAACCCTTCTACGAAGTAGTTCTCATCTGCTTGATCCACAAATGTGTGCCAGTAATAGCGCCCATAACCGACGGCACCTTGCCTGAACTCTGGTGTTGAGTTCTCCGCCTGTCCAATGCTGGAGAGTATTCCAATAAACACCCAGTTTGAGTAGTCGAAGGTATCCTGCGTAGCTTCGAGCAACTTATCCTTCGCTGATTGCGGCGGCAGGAGGACGCCTGCAGAGATCGCTCTAAAGTTCGGAATAATATAAAGAATCCGCTTTGTCTGACGTCCATATTCAGGAGAATCCACGACGGAGGCGGGCTGATCTTTGCGCTGGACCGATGGAATTTCATCCGGCAAATCCAAAGAGGCGATGGACTCGTAGGATCGCTCGAAATGTGGTTCGAATTCTCCCGACGCAGAGATGCATGCGGGAGCTTCAACATTGAAGGAAGTGACATGCAATTGTGCAGCAGCAGAGGAACAAGTTATCAAGGTGCAAAGTGCGTATTTGAGCATTGTTTGAGTTCCTCGGCTTTCTTGTTTTCCTCGAATCCACTTATGGAGAAGGAGATTCGGAATATTCGGTGGTGGCAGGGACACTTTCGTCGTCTGCATTGATGACAATGCCGCTCATGTTTCCCGCGGATAAGGCATCGCAACCTGCTGGGCAATTGCCGGAGTGTCGATAAGCACGCAGCCCATGAAGACATTTAGCAATTGAGCGATTCTTATCTCAGACGGGGAACTCCAAACAGAGCGCCTGGGCTATTCGTATGAGGCAAACGCCAACGAATGCGCTGATCGCTCCGCGTGTGTTGGTTTTTGATGCTGGGTTTCAGAGTAGTCCGAGGTGTGAACGGCATATCCCATGCGCTTCTTTGCAAATCTGCTCAGCTGATCGACATTGGCGTCGCTGATTCCAAGGAGGAGCGCGGTATCCCGTCGCGAATAATAAAGTACTTCGCGCAGAAAATGAGCTGCGCGCTCAGCCCACGGAAGCGCCTCCAAGGGCTGAGGCCCGGAGCGCTCATACGAAATCGGACCTGACGATGCTGTGAGGATCCACGAATCGATGTTTGAATAGTTGAATGCAATCGCCGCTTTGACTACGGCGCGGAGAGCGGAGGTCTTTCCAAATGGCTCATTGAACGGTTGGTGTTCTAATTCCGCAAACGCCGTTTGGAGAATCTGCTCCGGGGAGCCGGATCGGTGCAAGAGGATCTCCGCGACCTCTGCGAGCTGTGAATGCTGCTCTTCGAACAGGGCTCTCCACATTCCTTCGTGATTTGTCTCTCGTGTCATGGCTTCTCCTTTTCTGGACGCATCGAAATCAACTGAGCCAGAGCGCGTCTCCATGCAATGAAAGAAAGTGCACGTTGGCTGCCAAATTAGCCAAGCTCATAAATTACTGATTGCAAAGGATCATTCACGGGGATCGCGTCTAATTGCGCGCACAAGTCAACATTCTGACTACAGATGTCAACCGGCTGGCGAATATCGCCGTTTTCGTTATTGGTGCCTCACGAGGCGACGTGTCTTTTCAAACCAGCTCAGGCAAGATTGCCGCGAAGAGCGCTTCCCCCTGGTGTGAGGCGCGGACGAGGCGACCTCATCCGCAGATACGAAATACCACAGAGAGCGTCTCAGCGTTCCTGTCACACTTGGCCATTCTGACGATGCGGACTCTTCTGCCAGTTGAGACCAGGCCGGCAAATCCCAAGACCACAAATTGATCGGCCCCAACGATTGAGAAATGGCCGTCGACGTGCACCAAGTTGTTTCACGAGGACTCTCGTTGGAGAACAATTATGACGTTGGAATCGCAAGTAATTGCGGTGGGCTGCGCGGCATTGTTCCTGCAGTTCTTGATAAATATCAGGAGAAATACCAGCGAGAGGTCCGAATCCGTGGATGATCGGGGCATGTTGGCCGAGGAGGGGCCAATTGCGAAAAGAGAGGGTGGTTCCTAGGCGGAGCAGCTCTCTTGCTGAATGACTCCGTGTTCTGGCGCCAGAGGAAACTACTGCGACTCGGCGATCTGGCTTTGCCGGGAGCAATTGGAGGCGACTTTTGTCTCTTCCGGGATCTGTTATCGGTGGCATCGATGAATGAGAACGGCTGCCCCAGTGTCAAGAAGTGAACGAAAGCGTGCAACATTCGACATTTGACACTGACCAAGTCCTGTATTATTGGCCATTTTTGAACAATTGCTCTGCAAATTGGATTCGGCGCACCAGTTGCTTGAGATGAGGGTGAGGTCACAAGAAATCGCCATTTCAGCCTCGGGGAGGATTTCGCACCATGGAACAGGCACATTCTGCGCCCAATCCAACTAATGCTGGTGCGCTGGTGGAGACAACCGGCGAACACGGGTTTTTGAATGGCCCATGGTCTCGAGACCATGATGAGGAGATCTCCTCACCTATGGGGGCGTTGATGCGCTTCAGGGAGCCGCATGAGGAGCCGCTTGCAAAAGTTCGAGCATACGATGCGACCCCTGACATTGAAACTCAAGTCGCCAGACAGTTAGTCCTGGCAGGTACGAATCTGGTGAACGCTCCGATATCTGACTATAAGAATGCATCAGATCAGCAGCTGCTCGAGACAGCGAGATCCTCAAACGAACAAGCGTTTGGTGAGTTGATCGGCAGACACGCACAAATGGTTCAAAAGAAGATTTTCAGGATCCTCCGGAATCACGAAGACGCGGAGGACATTGTACAAGAGGCATTGTTCAGAGCTTACGCTCATCTGGGAGAGTTTCGTGGCGCCTGCGCCTTTTCTACGTGGCTAACCAGGATCGCAATCAACTTGGCGCTGATGCTGTTGCGGAAGAGGAGATTGCGTACCGAGGTTTCATTTGATCAACCCATAGATGGCTTTCAAACCTGGGGTGATTGGGAGTATCCGGATTCATCTCCTAACGCCGAACAGGCGTACGCAAGTCGGCAGACTGCCGAATTACTTGCACGCGCAGTCAAGCGGCTTCCCTCGCGTTATCGAAACGTCGTAGAGCAGTACCATGGGAAGGAGCAGTCGTTGCAGGAAGCTGCGGATAATCTTGGAATCACAGTTGCTGCCGTCAAGTCCCGTCTTTTGCGGGCAAGGCTTACCATTCGTAACATCCTCGAAGAAGACGCGTCACCCCGGCGGAAGCCCATCGCGGCTCAGCGCACAGGATGACACGATCGGTTTCGTAACCGCGTCATCCTTGAATCGCCATTACTTTGTGAAGATGTCATGGTCGGTGTCGTAACGTTTTTCCCTGAGTCGTGCTTTCTTTGCGGCCTTGTTAGCAATGAGATTGAGTCTTTCTTGCACGGGCTCTTGGGACTCGGTGGGCTCTTCTTTCTGTTCCGGTAGATCTTGGCGATCATTCGTGTTGGTCATTGCGATTCCTTTCTTGTCTATCACGCGAGCAATCAGAATGCCAAAGTTGGTTCTGGTGAGCACCCCAGCGGCGTGCTGAATCAAGGCATACTCCTCAACAAACGTGAAAGGATGGGATTCGACAATGAGCGCTGCGAGCAAGACATTATGACAGGCGCTCTCTGGCTTCGATGCGTCGCGACCGGGTGTGTGCTTTTGCCGTGATGCCGAATGGGATCTCTTCGATCGAGTCCGATCGGGCAGTTTTCCCGGCTCGCTTGAAAAATAATTAGACTGCCTTCAGCAAAAGCGAGCTTCCTCGGCCTTGCTCAAAACTGAAGCTTGAGGGCCAGTTGCATCGATCGCGGGCCGCCGATCAGGTAGAGCGCATTGAGGTCTCTGCCTTGGCCGCCGCTGCTCAGGAGGCTGTCTGCGAGTGCGCCAATTGCTCGAATAGTTAGAACTCAAGCGATTCGGCCGACTTCCAAAACTTGTTGGCCTAGAAGTTGATCCGCAGACTGAATTGAATCTCGCGGGGTTGATTGACCTGTGACAAAATCTGTCCAAAATTCGAGGAGCCCTGCTGGTTCACGGGAGGGGCAAACTGCACGCGGTTGAAGATATTGAAAAACTCGGCGCGGAACTGGACGTTGATTCTCTCGCCTGAGATGTTCGTCGACTTCATCGCAGCGAAGTCGTAGTTGTCGATGCCCTCGGAAGTAATGTTGGCATCGACACGGGGCTCATTGCCAAAGGCGTAATTACCTGGGAATGCAAAACAGGATGTGTTGAACCATCCATTCAGGCGATTTACTGCAGAGCCGGCAATCTTCTTCTCACAGCCAGGGAGCACGTTCGGACGCAGTGTTCCACCGCCGAAGAACTGGGTCAGGGCATTGGATTGCGCCTCGGTAAGATACACCGGGAATCCAGACTGAATGGTGGTGATACCGTCCACGTTCCAGCCGGAGACCAGCTTGTCCACGGGTTGCGCGAGATGATTGGCGAATCTGTGGTTCTTGCCCAACGGCAAGTTCAGCACGTAGCTGATCACCGCGCGCTGATTAACGTTATAGCTGAGCAGCGAGTATTCGCCATTTAGGTTATTGTAGTCTTGGACCGTGCCTTCTCCGTTGGTGGAGCCCTGCGCAGATGGCTTGGGTTCCACAAAGCCGGTAAGGGTATCGGTGTTTCCAAGGTTCTTCGACCACGTGTAGTCGGCGAGCAAGGCCCCGCCCGAGCCAAAGCGCTTGATCAGCTTCGCTTGGAGCGAGTTGTAATCGTTGCGGGCATAGAATGCCGCTGTATCGCTGACGTTGCTGTAAAACGGGTATGGCCTAAGGCTTTGACCCACGGTCATTGGAATCCCGTTCAGGGTCGTAGAGTTCAACAGCGCCGACGCCATCGAGTAGTATTGGCTGGCAAGTTCGTCCAGGGCGCGGCTCACTCCGGGTAGGTTCGTCCCTTTCAGACCGGCATAGCCGATCTCAGCCATCCAGTTGTCTTCGAATTGGCGACCCAGTGTGAAGCTCCATTCCTGCACCCAGGGATAATCTTGTTGTGGAATCGGTCCGCTGATACTCTTCAGGCTCGCAGTGCAGCAATATAAGGTCATGAAGCTCGGGTCGGTGCGCCCAATCGGCTGGTTAAGCATGGCAGGGTAAAGATCGTGCAGAGGCGTGGGCGACGCGCCGGTCACGTTGATTTGAGTCGTAGCCGCGTTGACCAAAGAATTATTTGCCAACAGGCCAGTCTGAATGTCCTCGGGGAGGTAATTGATGCCGTAGCTGCCCCGGAATACCGTATCGTTGTTCAAGCGCCACGCAAAACCCACGCGCGGCGCAAATAGGTCGTGTTTCGGAAGCACCGTGCTCCTGCTGCGATAGAGAGGAGAATCCACGAGCGCGAGCGTTCCGGTAACCCCCGTATAAGGATCAACGGCATGCGGCAATAGAACAGTATCTTTGTTGTTTCTTTCAGCGACCGCTCCCGGCAATTCAAAGCGAAGTCCGAGGTCAAGAGTCAGGTTTGACCTCGTCTGCCAGGTGTCGGTCAGGTAGTACGCCTGGTAGTAGTTGTAATTAGCAGTCGAACTGACTGTTCCGAACTGGATCTGACTGGGATAGCCCATAAGAAACGAAGCCCATTCGTCTCCAGTATAGGTTGTGCCGTAAATGTACTTACCGGAACCGCCTCCATCGAAGCCTGTACCGCTCTGGTCCATCAACCGTAGCTCTGTACCAAATTTCAAACTATGCGCGCCGACGATTCTGATCAGGTCTGCATTTGCAGCATAGGTATTCCACCAGGTTACTGAGTACCCCGTGAAATTGCCTAGGTTATAGAAGTTATGAATTCCGTTCAAAGTAAAGGCAGGCAGAACATGGATGCTCATCTGCGGAGCTAGAGTGGCGTAGGCCGGACCGAATTGGGATTCATCGACTGCAACATCATCGGGATAGCTCGGCGAATACTCCCGCAAATAGGATGCGCGAACATCGAGCACGGTATGGGGACCTAGTTCGTCAGCATCTCCCAGCACCGCCTGCTGAGAGTCGTTAACCACGTGGCCATTGGTGGTAGGCCAGCCGCCGGCATTTTTGAACTCCGAAAACCCCGTATCGTGCAGGGCCCAGTAGGTGTAGCGGCCAAAGAGTCGCTGTCTGGGACTGACGTTGTAGTCGACTCTCGCATTGAACTGGTTCTGATGGTTCGTAATGGGTGCGGTCAAAAACCAATTGGATGCTCCGGAAGTGTCAGGCAACGGATAATAGTTCATGAGGATATGGGCCAGCGAGTCTCCGCAGGCTCCCTGCCAAAGGTTGGTGATGGTCCAAGTGCCCGCACCCGAATTACTCACGATGTTGCAGCTTCCCAGAGGATCGCTGATGGGGTTCGTGAAGACCCCATTGCGCATAGCTTGGGTCGGGACATTTGTAGGCGCACTCATGCCAATGATCTTTGCCAGTCTCTCCCAGCTAAAGAAATAGAATGCTAAGTCCTTTCTGACCGGCCCGCTCATCACAGCGCCATACTGATTTTGATTATCCTCAGGCCGCATTGCCCCGAGCCGGTTGTTAAAGAAATTGTTCGCGTCCAGATCGGCATTTCTGAAGTATTCGTATGCCGATCCATGCAGTAGGTTTGTGCCGCTCCTAGTAGTCATGTTCACAACGCCGCCTGCAAAGCGCCCGAAATCGGCGCTTGCGCCGCTGGTGGTGACGCTGAACTCCTGAATTGCGTCCTGCGTCACGACAAGAGCAACCGTATTTCCACCGAGAACGTTGATCGGGGAACCATCAACATACTCGGCACCCTCGGCCTGAATGGCGCCTCCAATCTGGTAGTTCCCCCAACCCTGATTGCCGGACCGAGTGCCCTGATTGAGGCCAGTACTACCCGCGCTCGAGCCCGCCGGTACCACGCCCGGAGCGAGGGCAATCAAGTTCATGATGTTACGTCCATTGAGCGGCAGTCCCAGCACCTGCGCTCCATCGATCTCTTGGCTCATAGCGGCCGTATCGGTTTGGAGGAGCGGTGCTTCTGCCTTTACTACGAGGGTTTGCTTCACTGCGCCCACTTCGAGTGACGTGTCGACCCGGACAACCCCGCTAATCGGCAGGGCCACGTGGTTGATCTGGAATGGCCTGAAGCCGGATTTCCTGACTTCAACGTTGTAGATAGCTGGCAGCAAATTCACGGCGCTGAATTTGCCGTTTCCGTCGGATTGAACGCTTTCGATCTGGTTTGTTCCGGTGTTCGTCACGGTTACCGTTGCGTCTGGAACAAGCGCCCCAGAGCGATCAGTTACTGTTCCCAGAATCGATCCGTAGAAACTCTGCCCTTTCAGCGAAACGGGGGCAAGAATCGCCACAACGCAGACCACTTTGACCGCAAACTCTGCCAACGGGCCGCGGATGGACGCATTTCCTTTGAGGAAGTGGAGCGGGAATGACAAGGAGGCGGCGTTCAGCCAGCGATTCTGCGACGCCGGAGCCCGGAGACGATTCGCCCCGGCAAAGCACGGACTGTGCCGTTCTGCGTCCATCGTTCAGCCTCAAGTTCGAATTCGTTCATCCAGCGTATTTGACTATTTTCCAACCCAGTTGTGAATGACAAGGATGGCAAGCAAACGCGCCCCGTCATCACGCGCGCTAGATCAGATCCTCGCCAATTCGCTGCGCAGGTCGGATTCTCCCTAGTGCCTCAAAACGTACTATGAGTTACAGCGTGCAATTAGTTTGGAACAGGCATTTTGAGGATTCGCGGCGTGGCCCCGACAGATAATACACTTCACGGAAACAACAGGCCCGCAGTTCGCAGTCGTTTGGCTGCGAATATACTACCGCGTATGGGAATTGCGCAAGCCAGAACGATTGTGGGCCACTTGGTCGTGCTGACGTTCGCCGCTTCCGCCTTTGCCTTAGATCCCTCACTCGACGTTAGCCAGTATGCGCACACAGCGTGGAGGGTACGCGACGGTTTTTCCCAGGGACCTATTCACTCCATTGCTCAGACTCCCGACGGTTATTTGTGGCTGGCAACGGAATTCGGATTGCGCCGCTTCGACGGCGTTCGCACGGTGCAGTGGCAACCGCCTGCCGGTGAGC
>Ga0335078_10002181_pt1 | contig 29680 bp, 27 predicted proteins | sample Lox_Sample_32_FD_206711 | JGI IMG/M metagenome (GOLD analysis project Ga0335078, IMG submission 206711) | Soil microbial communities from Loxahatchee National Wildlife Refuge, Florida, United States - Lox_Sample_3.2 | ecosystem: Environmental > Terrestrial > Soil > Wetlands | place: USA...
AAGGAATTCGCGCGTGGAGTGAAATTTGCTGGGGGCGCTGAGGACCGGGCCGAGGCCGCCGGCTTTGCGAGTGATCCACCAGAGAAGCAAAAGTCCGACGCCGAGCATGAAGGGCGCGCCGATGCCTTCCAGAAACTTGATCGTTTCGATGCCACGCCAGATAACGACCATGTTGAGCAGCCAGAAGGCGAAGAAGCAGATCCAGCTCACTCCGGCATGATGCGCGGCGGAAGGAACGAGAACCAGGAGCATGGAATAGATGGCCTGGCCACCGATCCAGCTCTGAATGCCGAACCATCCGCAGGCGACGAGTGCGCGAAGAACGGCGGGAATGTTGGCGCCGCGCACGCCGAAGGAGGCGCGGACGAAAACGGGAAACGGGATGCCGTATTTGGTTCCGGCGTGGGCGTTGAGGATCATCGGGATGAGAACGATGAGATTGCCCAGGAGAATCGTGAAGATGGCTTGCTTCCAGCTCATGCCGCCAGCGATGAGACCCGAAGCAAGCATGTAGGTGGGAATGCAGACGCTCATGGCGACCCAGAGCGTGGCGTAATTGTAGGTTCCCCAGGTGCGGTGCTCGAAGGGGATCGGAGCGAGATCTTTGTTGAAGAGCGATGGATCGTGAGCGGTGGCGGAGTTCACTGCCACGCTCCGCCCTTGGGCGTGCGGCGAAGATAGGCACCGCGGCCCGGTTTGCCGAGGAATTTGCCGGCATCCACGATCAATTCTCCGCGGGAGAAAACCTGGCGGGCATTGCCCTTGACGCGGAAGCCTTCGAACATGGAGTAGTCCACGCGCATGTGATGGGTTTTGGCGCTGATGAGGTGATCGGCGTTGGGATCCCAGACGACGATGTCGGCGTCACTGCCCGGCGCGAGCGTGCCTTTTTTCGGATACATGCCGAAAATGCGCGCGGGAGCGGCGGAAACGATTTCGACGAAACGATTCAGCGAGAGCTTTCCTTCGTTCACGCCGTAATGATGGAGAAGTTGGAGGCGATTTTCGATGCCGGGGCCGCCGTTGGGAATTTTCGTGAAGTCAGATTTGCCAAGAATTTTCTGGTCTTCGAAGCAGAAGGGGCAATGATCGGTGGAGACGACCTGGAGATTATCGGATTTGAGGCCGTCCCAGAGCTTGGGGAGATTTTCTTTTTCCCGGAGAGGCGGAGTAAAGACGTATTTCGCGCCTTCGAAACCGGGGCGGCGAAGTTCGTCAATGGTGAGAAGAAGATATTGCGGGCAAGTTTCCGCAAACGCCGGAACGCCGCGGCTGCGGGCTTCGCGGACTTCATTGAGAGCGGCTTCGGAAGAGAGATGCACGATGTAGACGGGAGCTCCAGCGATTTCCGCCATGGCAATGGCGCGATGAACCGCTTCGGCTTCAGCAGTCGTGGGGCGAGTGAGCGCGTGATAGACGGGCGCGGTTTTTCCCTCGGCGAGAGCCTGCTGAATGATGACGTCAATCACACTGCCGTTTTCCGCGTGCATGCAGATGAGCGCGCCATTTTTGGCGGTCTGCTTGAGGGCTTTGAAAATCGTGGCGTCGTCCACCATGAGGACATTGGGATAGGCCATGAAGAGTTTGAAGCTGGCGACGCCTTCGCGAACCATTTCGTCCATGTCCTCGAGGCCGGCTCCGGCAAGATCGGTGACGATCATGTGCAGGCCGTAGTCAATGCAGGCGCGGCCTTCGGCTTTTTTCCACCAGGTATCGAGGGCTTCGCGCATGCGCGTGCCGCGCGGCTGAATGGCGAAGTCCACGAGGCAGGTCGTGCCGCCAAACGCGGCGGCGCGCGTGCCGGTTTCGAAATCGTCGCTGGAAGTGGTACCGCCGAAGGGCATGTCGAGGTGCGTGTGCGCATCAATGCCGCCGGGAAGAAGCAGCATTCCGGCAGCGCCGAGCGTTTTATGGGAGGCGGTGGGAATCCCGGCGCGAATTTCCTTGATGGTTTCGCCCTCGATGAGAATGTCCGCGGGAAAAGTCTTTTCCGGAGTGACGACAGTGCCGTTCTGGATGAGAAGTCCCATCAGCCCGCCTTTCGCTCGCCGGATTTTCCGGAGGTGCGCTCTTCCCAGGATTGTGGGGGGAGATGCGTGTCAATTTCCTCCATGGTGATGCAGCCTTCCACCGGGCAAACAAGATAACAAAGATTGCAGCCGACGCATTCTATTTCGTCCACGCGGGGGATGCGCGCGAGCGGAGTGGCAAAAGGTTCGTGGCCGTTGCCGGGCGGCGCGTGATCGAGCTTGGGGATCGGAGTGACCGTGATTTTTTCGCAGCTTGCGCGTTCGTGCATGGCAGGTGTGGCATGACCGCTGTGCGCGCCGGAAACACGGTCGAGGTGAATGCACTGGTGCGCGCCATCCCAACAGGCCGTATAGCAGAGCGCGCAGCCAATGCATTTTCCCTCATGGATGCGCGCGACGATTTTGTAATTGAGATTGAGATGCTTCCATTCCTGAACACGGGAAAGAGTGAGTCCTTGAAAATCAGAAATGCGCGAGAAATGTTTCTCGCGCATCCAGTTGGCGAGGCCGTCGGCCATTTCTTCAACGATGCGATAGCCGTAATGCATGACGGCGGTGCACACCTGGACGGAAGAGCATCCGAGGAGAAGAAATTCCGCGGCGTCACGCCAATCGGAAATGCCGCCGATTCCGGAAAGCGGAAGCTCGGATTCGGGATCGCCCCCAATTTGCTGGGCCATGTGCAGCGCGATGGGCTTGACGGCAGGGCCGCAATAGCCACCGTGCGAGGAATTGCCGTCCACGTTGGGACGCGGAGTGAACGTATCGAGATCAATGCCAGTGATGGAATTGAGCGTGTTGATGGCGGAAAGTCCGTCGGCGCCGCCGCGCTTCGCGGCCCGCGCGATAGCGCGAATATCGGTGATGTTCGGCGAGAGCTTGACGAGGACGGGCGTGCGTGCTTTTTCCTTGGCCCAGGAAGTGATCATCTCCGTGTATTCGGGAACCTGGCCAACGGCGCTGCCCATGCCGCGCTCGCTCATGCCATGTGGACAGCCAAAATTCAATTCGAGGCCGTCCGCCCCGGCGGCTTCCGCTTGCCGCACGATCGTGTGCCAGGCTTCGCGTTTGGATTCGACCATGAGAGAAGCGATGACGGCGTGCTTTGGATAGCGCTTCTTGACTTCGGCAATTTCGCGGAGATTGACGTCGAGCGGACGATCGGTGATGAGCTCGATGTTATTGAGGCCCATCATGCGCTGGCCGTTCCAGTCCACGGACGAATAACGCGACGAAACGTTGACGATGGGTTCGCCGATGGTTTTCCAGACGGCGCCGCCCCAGCCCGCATCGAAGGCGCGCATCACCTGTTCGCCGCAATTCGTGGGGGGAGCGGAGGCGAGCCAGAAGGGATTTGGAGAATAGATTTTTCCCGCGAAGAGGATCGAAAGATCCGGCGCGGCATTCTGGTCAGGCATGAGCGGCCTCCAGGGCGCGGGCGATGCCGACGGCGGCGCGTTTGCCGTCGCCGACGGCGTCCACGACTTCGCGTCCGCCGTTCACGCAATCGCCGCCGGCAAAATAGCGCGGATTCGAGGTCTCTCCCGTTTCGCGTTTAATTTGCACGCGGCCGTTTTCGAACTGGACGCCGCGGCAAGTTTGCAGAAAATCAGAAAGCGCGGATTGGCCGATGGCGGGGATGACCATGTCGCAGAGGAGCGAGAATTCGGAGCCGGGGACTCTTTCGAGCGAGCCGTGCGGAGCGGAGTGCACGCGAGTGAGTTCGAGCGATTCGATTTGGGAGCCCGTTGCAGAGCGCCGGATCGCGGTCGGCTGAGACCACCACAGGAAGCGCACTCCCTCCTCATGAGCTTGCTCATATTCGAAGGAGAATGCGGACATCTGGCGATTTCCGCGGCGGTAGATGAGATGGACAGTTTCCGCGCCAAGTCGAATTGCGGCGCGAGCGGCGTCAATGGCCGTATTCCCTGCGCCGACGACAACGACATTGCGGCCAACTTCGAGATTGCCGCGCGTTTTGTAGCGCTCGATGAAATCGAGGGCGTTGATGATGGAAGGATGGTCTTCGCCGGGAATATTCAGCTTATGCATTGCGCCTAAACCGATTCCCAAGAAAATGCGGTCGAATTCCTTTTCGAGACCTGCGAGCGCGGCTTCATTGTCTATGGGAGAGCTGAAGCGAAATTCGACGCCCAGTCTCCGAATCATCTCGATTTCGCGGAGGCTGTCGGCGGGGCGAAGCTTGTATTCTGCGACGCCGTGGGTGTTGAGACCGCCGGGAAGCGCGCGGCCTTCGAAAATCGTCACGGGAAAACCGCGCAGACGAAGTTCGGCGGCGCAGGCGAGGGAAGCAGGACCGGCGCCGATGCAAGCGATTTTTTCGCTGCGGGGCGCGGCGGATTTGCGAGGAATCTCGGCGCAGTTCTGAAGGAAATGCTCCATTGCGTAACGCTGAAGCCGGCCAATCTGGATGGGCAACTTATTGTAGCGATGGTAGACGCAAGCGCCTTCACAGAGCACTTCGACGGGGCAGACACGGGAGCAGCTCGCGCCGAGAATGTTGGCATCCAGAATCGTCAGCGCCGAACCGCGAAGGTTCCCTTGCGCGATTTTCTTGATGAAGCGCGGAACATCAATATGCGTGGGGCACGCGGCCGTGCAGGGAGCGTCGAAACAATACAGGCAGCGATTGGCCTCGGCGAGCGCGGCCTGGGGGCCGAGCGCTGGATGGATTTCCGGAAAAAGTTGCTGAAGTTCCGGAGATTCCTGATGAGACCCGGGAATGGACAATTCACGCTCCTCGGAAAAGTGTAATGGAACGTCGTTTCAGCGAGCCCCGCTTGCGGTCAGGGCTTGACCAACACGTCATACATGTCCGGACGGCGGTCGCGGAAAAACTGCCAGGTCTTGCGGACCGTGGCAATCAAGTCCAGATCGAGATCGGCGGTCAGTACTTCGTCCTTGTCGCGCGAAGCCTGCGCGATGATCTGCCCGCGCGGATCGCAAAAATAACTGGAGCCGTAAAATTCTCCGATGTTCCACGGAGCTTCCGTCCCAACGCGATTGATTGCCGCGATGAAATATCCGTTGGCGGCGGCGTGCGCCGGCTGTTCGAGGCGCCAGAGATATTCGCTGAGGCCGGCGACCGTGGCGGAAGGGTTGAATACGATTTCCGCGCCATTCAAGCCGAGCGCGCGTGCGCCTTCCGGAAAATGGCGGTCATAACAAATGTACACGCCGATCTTGGCGAACCCTAGATCGAACACGGGATAGCCGAGATTGCCGGGGCGAAAATAGAATTTTTCCCAAAAGCCCGGGGCCACGTGGGGAATGTGCGTTTTGCGGTATTTGCCGAGGTACGAGCCGTCGTTGTGAATGACCGCGGCGGTGTTGTAATAGATGCCCTCGGATTCGATTTCGTATACGGGGACGATGAGTGCAATGCGCAGCTCCGCGGCTAGCTTGCGAAGGAGTTGCGTTGTGGGGCCGTCGGGGACAGGTTCGGTGAAGTCGTACCAGCGGATGGATTGCTCCGCGCAAAAATAGGGGCCGTAGAAAATTTCCTGAAGGCAAACGATCTTCGCTCCCGCCGCCGCAGCCTGGCGAATCATGGCGAGGTGCTTTTCGGTCATGGACTGCTTGATCTTTTCCAGGGGGCTTTCGGGCGACTCGGAATTCTTCGCCTGAATCAAAGAGCATCGAACGATCCGCGACATGGTTTCCCCTCAATTGAGTTTCCGGAGACGGTTGCTTTCCGCGAAACGTGGTCCTCAGCGGTATACCATCAACGCAATTCCGTCTTGCCTCAAATATACTCTGGCCGGGATTGAAAAACCTGCAGAATTGCTCAAGGTCCAACAGAAATTAGCTCAATGGCGAGCGGTCGCATCTTTCAATGCTAGGGCCATGGAGTGTAAAGCAGGAAAAAACCGGTACAGACAGAACCCAGATGGAGAACGGCTTCGAAGTGACTCAATTGTTCGCCGGGAGGCCTGGACTCTTTCGTAGGGCAAATCAGAAATCTCAGAAAAGATGGTAAAAACTAAACTCAACACTGTCAATCGTGGAATCTGTGGAAAATCGAAATACCAATGAAATTGGAAAAACCGAAACATCAAAAACTAGTCGGTGTCTTAGGACAAAACTTAGGAAGGAGTGGCAGCAGGGCTCGGCTCCCGTTGAGTACGAGCGGGCAGGTCTTGAGGCTTCGAGATGAAGTTAGTCCGGGCAAAACTCAAAATTCTAGTCAACGAAGTTCCTTGAATCGTTGAGCCCGGCTCAATCATTGCGTAATCTCGTTCACGTCGGATGCGAACCAGGAAAGCGAGCTTTCAGTGAACAGGGGCTTTCCCTGGTTTGTCGTGATTTGTCGCGTCAGATCGCCTTTTTCAAAACAGTTGAACAGTTCCTCTGACCGCGATAGTGTGGAAACCCACCCTTTTGGTGCAGCCCACCTTAGGGGGTGAGTTATGAAGACCTCGGCTCCCATTTCTTTTGCGGGTTCCCAACTCGCAGAAACCCGCCACGTTTGCGCATTCTTTAACAGCGACGACGAAGAGTATCGGGTACTTCTCCCCTTTATTAAGGATGGATTCGAATGCGGCCACAAGGCAGTTCACGTCGTCAACCCGGACCAACGGAGCGAACACCTCCAGAGGTTGATCGCGGCAGGGATTGACCCAGAAGCAGCGAAGCGTACTGGCCAACTCGAGCTTCGAACTAACATTGAAACATACCTTCGCGAGGGACAATTCGATCAGGATCGGATGCTCCATGCGTTCGAACAAATCGCCAGTGGCAATACTCCCGGAGAGTTCCCGCTCAGCCGTATCGTTTGTCGAATGGATTGGGCGGCAGAAGGGCATTCCTATATTGACGATCTGATCGAGTTTGAATCCCGCGTCAATCACGTATGGGAACGCCATGACGACGCTGTGATTTGCACCTATCACCTTGGGAAATTTGGCGGTGACACGGTGATCGACATCATGCGCACGCATCCGATGATCGTCGTTGGCGGCACTCTGCAACGAAACCCATTCTTTGTTCCCCCAGCGGAGTTCCTCCGAGAGATTCGTGAGCGACGAACTCGTCGGAGCGCATCAACCTCAGCAAGCAGCTAATATGGCGGTACAAACGAACAGCCCCGCTGAAGAGATCAAGGGGCTCCGGCGCTGCATCAACGATTTGGTGAGCATCGTTGCGCTCCCGGCCGTCTGGGCAGGAGGAACGCCGCCACAGATCGTCGGAAATTTACTCGATGCACTCGTAAGCATGCTGAACCTCGACTTTATCTATGCACGATTGGGCAACTCGGGTGGTTCAGAACATTTGGAAATGCTGCGGATTGGACCGACGTTAGAGCCAAAACCGCAGGCTGAGGAAATCAGTGAGAAATTGCGACATTGGTTGACGGATAACTCTCAAAAAATCCCTCCAGTTGTGAGCAATATCATCAACGGGCGCAGCATCGCGCTAGTCTCATTGCAACTGGGATTACATGGCGAGATGGGACAGGTTGTCGCGGGTTCCGGAAGATTGGACTTCCCCCAGCAAAACGAGAGACTAGTTTTAGATGTGGCGGCGAATCAAGCATCTATCGGGCTGCATGAAGCTAGCGTTTTAAGAGAGCTCGATCAGAGGGTCGCACAACGGACCGCGGAGCTCACCTCCGCGAACAAACAGCTACTCGAGGCCCGTGCGGCCTTGGAGAAGGCGTTCGATGAAATAAAAAGATCGGAAGCCAAGCTGCGCCAGGTGATCGATGCAATTCCCACAATTGCCTGGTGCAACTTGCCTGATGGATCAAACGAATTTCTGAATAAGAGTTGGCACGAATATACCGGTCTCTCCCGGGAAGAGTCGCATGGTTGGGGGTGGCAGGTCGCGTTTCATTCGGATGATCTGGCGCCGCTGATGACAATGTGGAAGGAGATGCTGGTCACAAGAGAGCCTGGAGAAATCGAAGCGCGTATTCGTCGCCATGATGGTCTTTATCGTTGGTTTCTCATCCGAGCCGAGCCGTTCGTCGAGGATGGAAAACTTGTCAGATGGTACGGCACAAGCACCGACATTGGCGACCGCAAGCGCGCAGAGGACGCCCTCCACAAAGCGCGAGCTGAACTCGCCCATGTGGCGCAGGTTACGACGTTAAGCACGTTGACCGCATCGATTGCTCACGAGGTTAATCAGCCACTGTCCGGGATCGTCACCAATGCCAGTACATGCCTTCGGATGCTGGATGCCAACCCGCCGAACCTGGAGGGTGCGCGCGAAACGGCGCGGCGTACGATTCGCGATGCAAACCGAGCTTCTGAAGTCGTCACCCGCTTGCGGACTCTCTACAGCAAGAAAGATCTCGTTCCTGAGCCGATGGACCTGAATGAGGCCACACGGGAGGTAATTTCGTTGTCGCGGAGTGAGCTGGAGAGAAACAGGGTGGTTCTCCGACAGGAGCTTGCTGAAGACCTCCCACGGGTCTTGGGTGATCGCATTCAGGTTCAGCAAGTCATTTTGAATCTGATACGAAACGGCTCGGATGCGATGAGTGCGGTCGATGATCGCCCAAGGGAGCTGCTGATCAAGACAGAACTCGACGAAGGCAGCAGAGTGCTCCTCAGCGTCAAAGACACGGGAGTGGGATTTGACTCCCAGTCAGAAGAGAAACTGTTCGAGGCCTTCTACACGACCAAGGCTGACGGCATGGGAATCGGACTGTCCCTTAGCCGATCGATCATGGAGAGTCTTCGAGGGCGGCTTTGGGCAGTCCGGAACGAGGGCCCCGGCGCAACGTTTTTGTTTTCTATTCCATGGGGCACCAATACCTAGGTCCAATAGACGCACTTCCTTGTCAGCCGCATTCTTGTTTTGTGAAGTTCCTGGATAAGGGGGCGCTGTTCAACGTCCTCCGGTGCTTGCCTCGGCCGCACTCGACACCAAAGTATCATGGACTCCAGCACGTAGACCGCGCTGGCCTTAGTCTTGAGCTCTTGCCAAGGCCGGGCTCCTTAAGGGAGCGACCGCGCAGATGGAGATGAAACCGTGATCGAGACGAAGAATGACTCGACTCTCGAGGCCCCAATTCCCACAGTCTCTCTGGAGTCGATCCTGTGTACAGAGGAGTTGCAGAAGCGCCCGTCACGTCCGCCCGATTATGAGAGGGAGAATCGCGCGCTCGTGGCGCTGATGACCGTTTTGGCGGACTCGCCAGACGCAGTTTTTCAGACACTGGCTGATACGATTCTAGATGTTACTCACAGTGATTCCGCTGGCCTTAGCCTGTTGACGCAGGATGGCAAGAGATTCTATTGGCCAGCTATCTCGGGCTTGTGGAAGCCGTACGTCGGTGGCGGGACACCGCGCGATTTCGGGCCTTGCGGCGACGTGCTTAATCGCAACTGCTCCCTATTGTTTCGGCACCTCGAACGACGCTACACATATTTCCCGCCTCCGATTAACGAGTGTTTGTTGGTTCCGTTTTATGTTGAGGGGAAAGCAGTCGGTACGATCTGGGCACTCGCCCATGATGAGCGACGCAAATTCGACGCTGAAGATAACCGACTCATGGGCTCGCTTGGGAAATTTGCCTCTTCAGCGTATCAAGCACTGAGGCACATAACAGACCTGAAATTTCAGGTGGCCGAGCGCGAAAAGGCAGAAGCCGAAGTCCGCAAACTAGCAAGCGGTTTGGAAGCCAAGATCCGGCGCTTAGTCGAGGCCAATGTTGTCGGAATTGTTATGTTTAATCTCGGAGGCGAGATTACAGAGGCCAATGAAGCCTTTCTTCAGACGGTGCAATACACTCGCGAAGATATCGCCTCAGGTCGCGTGCGCTGGACTGACCTCACACCCAGCGAGTGGCGCGATCGGGACCATCGGGCAATCGCTGAGCTGAAGACGTCTGGTATCCTCCAACCGTTCGAGAAGGAGTACTTCCGTAAAGACGGGACCCGCGTGCCGATCCTGCTCGGAGGCGCGCTCTTCGAAGGAAGTGCGAACGAAGGTGTGGCTTTCATTCTCGATTTGAGCGAGCAAAAGCGAGCGGAGAGGGCCTTGCGACGCAGCGAGGCATTCCTCGCCGAGGGCCAACGTCTCGGCCAGATAGGCAGTTACTCCTGGTGCGTGGCAACAGACGAAATCACCTGGTCAGAGCAGCTCTATCGCATCTACGAACTTGAGGTCGGCGTGCCTGTGACGCTTGACCTGATCCGTACCCGGGTCCATCCGGAAGACCTCACCTTGTACGAAAGAATGGTCGAACAGACCCGAAAGGGCGGTAGCGACTTTGCCAGCGACTTTGAATGGCAGTACCGCCTGGTAATGCCTAACCACTCGATCAAGTTCCTGCACGCGGCCGCTCATGCGACCCCGGACCGGGATGGTCAACTGGAGTACATCGCCGTCATTCAGGATGTCACGGCGCGCCGCCTCTCGGAGGAGGCCCGCGACATGGCCATATCGGAACTCACACAAGTGGCCAGAATGATGAGCCTTGGAACACTGGCGGCATCAATCGCTCACGAAATCAACCAGCCGCTGGCCGGCATTGTCACGAACGCCGGCACCTGTCAGCGTATGCTGGCCGCCGCACCTCCCAATATTGAGGGCGCTCTCGAGACGTCGCGCCGAACGATTCGCGATGCCAACCGCGCTTCCGAGGTGATCACCCGGTTGCGTGCACTCTTCAACAAAAAGGAGACTGCGACCGAATCGGTGGATCTGAATGAGACCGCGCGGGAAGTCATTGCGCTGTCGTTGAGCGGACTTCAGAGAATCCAGGTGGTCGTGCGAGTAGAACTGGCTGATCACCTTCCTCCTGTCATAGGCGATCGCATCCAGCTTCAGCAGGTCATCCTTAACCTGCTTCGAAACGCTGCGGACGCAATGTCCGGAATCGATGATCGCGCAAGAGTGTTGCTGGTTAGAACTGAAAGGAACGAGGAGAATCAGGTCCGACTAAGCGTGAAAGATTCTGGAGTTGGTTTCACGCCTCAAGCGGCGGACAAGATCTTCGAGGGGTTCTACACCACCAAATCCGACGGCATGGGAATCGGGCTTTCCGTGAGCCGCTCCATTATTGAGGCGCATCATGGACGGCTGTGGGCGACACCGAATGATGGGCCCGGCTCTACATTTACATTTGCAATTCCTTGCACGCCCAAGGCTGTGGCTAACTCCTAGACTTGTGCCAATCGCGCTGATCTTTCGGTGGAAGCCGCATAACATGATTCGCCGCTCACAGCCAGTCGCCAAGCAATACCAAAGTACAATGGACGTCCCTCTTAAAATGCGGCATTGTTTTGTCATGGATTCCCTGACGGACGGGCGCCAGGACAAGCGTCAACTTCTTTCCGTAGTAATCGATGACGATGAGTCGGTGCGCGAGTCGCTGCCAGACCTGCTTAGAGAATTCGGTTTTGCTGCTCGAGCTTTTTCGTCAGCACACGAATTTCTCTCATCGGGTTGTGTCGATCAGACTAGCTGTTTGATCCTCGACGTTGCGATGCCCGGCATGAGTGGGCCTGAACTTCAACAGGAACTGAAGCGTTTCGGACGAAAGATCCCGATCATATTCATTACTGGCCGAAACGACGAGAGTATTCGTACTGAAGTGCTTAAGCAGGGCGCGGGGGGGTTTTTGGTCAAACCGTTCAGTGACACAGCTCTGCTCACAGCACTTCATGCAGCTCTCGGTTTGGATTGAGGAACATCCGCAGTCTTGGGACTTGAGCAGTAGAATGAATTTGACGGAAGCGCCAGGTCATGAATTGGGGTCATTTTCTATGGCGCAGCTCACTTCGATTGTCTTTGTTGTAGACGATGATGTTTCGGTGCGTGAATCCATGGAGTTGTTGATCCGGTCCGCGGGTTGGCAGCCGCTGACTTTCTCGTCGGCGCTGGACTTTCTCTCCCATACTCGAACACCTGTTCCCAGCTGCCTGGTGCTCGATATTTCCATGCCTGGCCTGAATGGCCTTGAACTGCAGAAACGTATCGCGGCTGAACATTCTGACATGCCCATTATCTTCATAACGGGGTATGCCGATGTGCCAAAGACGGTACAGGCCATGAAAGCGGGCGCTGTCGAATTCCTTACTAAACCATTCAATGATGAGGTGCTGCTTGCCGCCATTCGGCAGGCCCTCGAACGCAGCCGGGTTGTTCTTGACCAGGAGGCGGAAATCAAGGAACTCCGGGACCGGCATTCTTTACTTACCCCTCGCGAACGCGAGGTGATGGCGTTGGTCGTGTCCGGCCTGTTGAATAAGCAGGTCGGTGGCGAGCTTGGCATCAGCGAGATCACGGTTAAGGCTCATCGAGGTAAGGTCATGCAAAAGATGAAGGCCAGTTCTCTCCCCGATCTGGTGAAAATGGCGGGTAAGCTCGGTCTAGTTTTGTCAAAAGCCTGACCAAGATTTCACAATCTCCAAACTCCTTTTCAGGGAGCTACAATACGGCTCCACTTAATCCACTTCGAAGATCAGCTCGAGGGCGACAGGAGTGCCGAGAGGCAGACTGGCGACACCATTGATAAGACGACTCGGATTTTTGTCTTTACCGAAAACATCTTGCAGCAAGTCGGAAGCGCCGTCAGCAACCTTTGGGTGCTCGCGGAGCTCTTCCGTTGTGGCCAAAGCCACGCCTAGGCGTACGACACGCCTGATTCTGTCAAGCGAGCCAAGGAATTCGTGTGCGACCGCAAGGCCATTCAGCGCCGCCGGGCGAGTCGCTTGTCGGCCTGTCACCACATCAACTTCTGCACCCACGCGGCCAAGAAATTTGGCCAAAATCCCCTCAGTGGGGAGCATTCCGCTGAGGAAAGGAAGATTACCGGTGCGGACCGCCTCGGCATAGGTTCCAAAAGGCTGTGGCAGTGACGGAAGTCGCACGCCTGGCTCCTTCAGGCGCTCCTCGGCGCTTGGTAGTCTTCCAGGGGTGCCCACATTTCGAGCAGGTTCGGTGGCGTTTGAGACTCCTTTTTGCATCACGTGTTCCCCTTCCATCCAGTCTTCTCATCCAAACACGAAACGATGAGAGTAAAGATGCCCGTGGAAAACAATCAGACGATGGCATTGAGAGCGCTTCGATGCCAAACGCCACGGTTTGAAGAGCCACAGCTTGAGAAAGACCCATGAGAGAAGTTTGATCGCGTCTAGGAAGCAAAAACTTCTGACCACCACTTGGGAGGCGCTTAGATTCAGTTCCTGCGAAATCTTAGGTCGTACCAATCCCGCATGGCGCGTCTTTGCATTAGGACTTACCTGGCCGGAGCCGGCCCATGCTCAAGAATGGAAAGTGTTGATCGGCTTTTGCTCTTGCTTTGACGCGAATCATGGCTCTATTCCTTAACCGCTGATAGCGCCCCCATCACCTATTTCGTCGTGGATTGGGTAGCCGCGAATAGTAAAGGATTCGTTTTCCTTTGCCCGCGTCTGCCTTCCGATGCGAAGGTATTGCCGATACCTTCGTTCAATTGTTTCCTTTCCGTCCTGCTGGTTCAATTGCGAATGTTCAAGGCGCGGTCGAAGGAAACGACATGGCACGGAACCAGACGGCAATCGTCAACGGGGCGCTGCAGGGAATTGGCGCGGGGCTGGTGGAAGGCTTCCTGAACGAAGGTTACAACGTGGTTGCTACGTCGCTTCTAGCGAGTGAATCGCTGACTCCCTCTTCTCGTTTGGTACTTATAGACGGCGATATTCGGGTTTACGAAACTGCCGTGAAAACAGTTGACGCAGCCATCGGGCACTTCAAAACAATCCACGTTTTAGTGAACAACGCCGGAACCTATTACACCAAACCGTTCACCGAATTTACGACTGAAGACTTCGATGGCCTGATTTCGGTAAACCTGTTCGGATTTCTCCACATGACTCAGCTCGCCGTGAAACAGATGTTGGAACAGAGGTTCGGCAGTGTCGTGACCATCACCGCTTCGCTTGCTGATCAGCCGATCGCCGGTGTGAATGCCTCGGTCTCGATGATCACGAAAGGCGGCCTCCAAACGGTGACGCGTCAACTCGCAATTGAATATGCAAGAGAAGGAATCCGCTTCAACGCCATAGCGCCTGGGGTGGTGGATACACCACTCCACAGAAACAACCGCAAGGACGATCTCGCGCGCTTACAGCCAATGGGGAAAATCGCCAGCGTGAAAGACATTGTCGACGCAGCCCTGTATCTCGCCCACGCCGACCAGGTAACTGGTGAAGTGCCGCACGTGGACGGCGGCGCCCACGCGGGGCGTTGGTAAGTTCGAGCGATGAAGAGTAGGCACGTCATGTCAAAGTTTCTGATTTTCGCGGGAGATTGCGCCAAGTGGTATCGCGTATTGCATTACGGCAACGGATTTGGACTTTTCGAGTCCCTGCGCTTTGCTTTGTAGCTGGCACGCGGGTGAATCGAATTCGCGCTTATGCGGAATTGGCAGGTGACCACGAGAAAGGAGCAACTATGAATATTGAGGAAACTACACCACGAGCTGCGCTGCGCCAGAGCGAAAAAGGCGTACTGAGAGGCGACCAGGCGCTGGTGCTGCAAGCAAAGTCGGGACACTCGGGCGCCTTCGGAGAGCTGTACGAGCGTCATCGGTTGAAGATCTATCGTTCGGTTCTGCCCATCCTTCGCAACCAACAGGATGCTGAAGATGCGGTTCAACAGTCCTTTCAACACGCATTTACGAACCTCCATCGATTTCGTGAGGAATCAGCATTTTCAACTTGGGTCGTCCGCATAGCGATTAATGAAGCGTTGATGATATTGAGGCGCAGGCACGTAACCACGTCGGCTCTCGAAACCAACAATGATGACGTCTGCGCGACTCCGCTCTTTGACCTCGTCGACGAAGGCCCGACGCCAGAACAAGCTCTCGCCCAAAAGGAGCTCCGTGGCTTGGTGACTCGTGCCATTTCCAGGCTCCGGGGAAAATTGCGATCGGTGGTTCTCCTCCGCGAATTACAAGGGCTCACGAGTGCCGAAACCGCTCAACGCCTCGGCCTGACGATCTCTGCCGTCAAGGGCCGGACATTCCACGCAAGACGTCATCTCCGGAGGCACCTTGAAGGTAGGTACAGAGCTCGTCATCGCGCGGATCTCGATCGCAGTAGAGCATTTGTCAACTCAACAAAAAGGTTTTCGATGACGGTCGGTTACACGAAAGTATCGCCAATACCTTCGTCCAATTGTGACGCCTCCTGAAGTTTGATTTGATCGCAACAATTCCCGCCGCAGTTCTTGAAAAGAAGCGGCGTGAGCAAGGAGAAAGCCGATGAAGATTTTGATGGCGTTAACCTCCCACGATCAGCTCGGCACGGCTGGACGCAAGACGGGTTTCCGGCTTGAGGAGTTCGCTGCTCCATACTTTGTCTTCCGAGACGCCGGCGTGGATTTGACGCTCGCTTCACCGAGAGGAGGCCAGCCCCCAATCGATCCGAAGACCGACCTGCCGGAGAATCAGACTCCCGCAATGGCGGGTTTCAAACAGGATAAGCGGGCTCAAGAAGATCTTTCCCAGACTATGAAGCTCGCCACGGTAAGAGCGGAAGACTACGACACAGTGTTTTACCCAGGCGGCCACGGCCCCATGTGGGACCTCGCAGAAGATCCCGCTTCAGTCGCCTTGCTCGAATCATTCTACAATTCAGGCAAGCCGATTGCTCTGGTGTGCCATGCCCCCGGTGTTCTCCGTCATGTCACTTTCAAGGACGAGCCTCTTGTGAAAGGGAAGCACGCAACAGGATTTACGAACGGGGAGGAAGAAGAGGTTCGGCTCACGAGGGTCGTGCCGTTCCTTGTCGAAGATGAATTGCTGCGCCTCGGAGCCACCTTCGAAAAAGTCCGCAACTGGCAACCTTTTTCTGTCGTGGATGGCCGTCTGATAACCGGTCAAAACCCTGCATCGCTCACTTTGGCTGCCCAAGCCCTCAATAAGATTTTCGAGCAAAAAGCTGTTGCTGCAGCCTCCTAGTCCATCGAATTCGCTTCACGGAAGCCACTGGTTGAGACAACGCTGGGGCATTCTGTCAAACGTTCACGAGGAAGGAATCGGCTCTGCACGAAAAACGAGGAAGTAATCGTGAGGTTTCTAGCTTTGAAGAAGTTGGCCGGTGATCGCGCGAAGCTCCGCAGCAAGTTGCCCGCCCTCTGCCTTGCTCTGGTCGCTGGAGCCCCGCTTTACGGACAGTCTGAATTGACCGCTGAGAATCAGCAGAAGGTCTCCTATAGCGCCACCGGTGTTTCCGTTGAGGCCAGTTTCGCCTCAGAAATTCAGCCTCAGAATCCCTACTTGGGAGCAGTCCCCACCGGCAAAAGCACCTCAACGGCGATCCCGCTTTCCCTGGAAGGGGCCGTAGATCGTGGCCTGCGGCAAAACCTTGGTGGGCTGCTTTCCTCGGATGCGGTATCGGGCGTGCGAGGCGATCGGTGGCGGGCACTCAGCGCGTTGCTGCCAAATCTGACCACCGCGACTAGCTTTGGCGTTCGGCAAAATGATTTGAAGGCGATCATTGGCATCACTGTCCCAGGCGAGCCACCCGTAATTGGCCCATTTGGAGTTTTTGACACACGTGGTTACCTTGATCAATCTCTTTTTAACTGGGAGTCGATCGAACGCGCAAGGTCCTCCGCTGCCCAAGTGAAATCGGCCCATTACAGCTACCAGAACGCACGCGAACTGATAGTCCTTGTGGTGGCGTCAAATTATCTGCTGGTCATTGCCGACCAGTCTCAAGTCGAGTCCGCTTTAGCTCAGCGCGACACTGCAAAAGCGCTCCTCGATCAGACGACCGACCAGAAGAAAGCGGGGCTTGCGGCTGCGGTTGACCTACTGAGGGCCGATGTGGAGCTTCAGGCACGCGAACAAAGGTTGATCGTCGCGCGGAATAATTTAGCAAAGCAAAAGCTGGTTCTGGCGCGGGCCATTGGACTTCCGGCAGGACAGACGTTCGACATCACCACGAAAGTTGCATATCAGCCGCTGGCGACTCCAACTCTCGATGATGCGTTGCAGCAGGCGTACAACTCTCGCGCAGACTTTAAAAGCCTAATCGAGCAAGTACGTTCGGCAGAGTTGCAAAGAAAGGCCGCTTCAGCTGAGCGCTACCCCACACTGTCCGCAACTGCGGATTACGGAGCGATCGGCACCAACCCCGCGTCGAGCCATGGCACGGTGGACGCCGCCGTGGAGCTTCGATTCCCTATCTTCCAGGGGGGGAGGGTGCACGGTGACAACCTTGTCGCGGATTCCCTCCTAGCAAGCACGAAGCAGCGATTGGAGGACCTCCGCGCAAGCATCAACCAGGAGGTTCGTGACGCTTTCTTTGACTTGCAAGACACCGCTCAAGAAGTGTCTGTCGAGCAGCATGCGGTTCAACTTGCTACGGAGACCTTGCAGCAATCACGCGATCGCTTCGCCTCGGGAGTCACAGACAACATCGAGGTGGTCCAGGCGCAGGAATCCCTCGCGGACGCCAACGACGCGTATATCGCCAGTCTTTATAAATATAACATCGCCAAAATCTCAATGGCGCGAGCGATGGGTGTCGCGGAATCCAAATACGCTCTGTATTTGAAAGGAAAATAAAATGACCGACCAAGATGCGTCCAAGAGCCCGGAGAGTTCATCGCCCTCAATGCGCAATACCGCAGGCGAAAGCCCCGCCGAAAAGGAATCCGTCGTCTATCCGAGTCGGCGTTCTCACAAGCGCTGGATCATTGTCGCTGCCACAGTGGGAGTTGTTGCCGGTGGCATCTTTCTTTGGCACTACTTTTCGGGTTTCGAGACCACCGACGACGCGCAAGTGGATGTCCACCTCTATCCGGTGAGCGCACGGATCTCAGGCTACGTACAAGCGGTGCGCGTGGCAGACAACCAGTATGTGCAGAAGGGCGCCGCACTGGTAGAGATTGATCCAAAAGACTATCAAGTCGCTTTGGCAAAGGCGCAAGCGAACTTCGACACCGCGCAGGCGGCCGCTCGTGCCCTCAACATCGATGTGCCCATCAGCTCGGTGGACACCACCAGCCAGCTGAAGTTCACTTCTTCGGACATCGAAAACGCCAAGGCCGCCATCGCCGCCAGTAAAAAACAAGTTGCTGCCGCACAGGCACACATCCTGGAAGCCGAGGCTCAAAACGTGAAGGCCCAGGACGACGTCCAGCGCTACCACCTTCTGTTGATTAAGGACGAAGTACCTAAGCAGACTTACGACTACGCCGTAGCTGCGGCACAAACGGGCACCGCGGCGGTAACCGCCGCCAAAGCCGAAGAGGCGTCAGCTGAACAGCATGTGGACGAAGCACGCAGTCGGCTGGTTGAGGCGATGGCACGGCAGGAATCCGCAGAAGCGGGACCGCAACGCGTGGCGTCCACACGCGCTCGCGCTCTTTCAGCTGTGGCTGATGTGGCGGAGAAAAGAGCGGAACTCGAGCGGGCACAACTGAACTTGAGTTACACCAAAATACTGGCACCCGTGAGCGGGGAAGTGACCAAAAAAGTGGTCGTGGGATTGAATGTCGACCCCGGCGAGCAACTGCTCACGGTGGTTCCCCTGGATCAAGTGTGGATCACCGCAAACTTCAAAGAAACGCAACTCAAGCACATGCGGCCGGGGCAGAGGGTGGAGATCACCTGCGACGCCAATGGCCGCACCTACCAGGGCCAAGTTGACAGCATCGCCGGGGCGACTGGTCCCGTGTTCAGCCTCCTGCCGCCCGAAAACGCCACGGGAAATTACGTAAAAATCGTGCAGCGTATTCCTGTAAAGATCGTCCTGGACCCGGGCGAGGATCGTGATCATCAGCTTCGTCCTGGGATGAATGTTGAAGCAAAAGTCTTCGTGCGATGAGTGCCGCCGCGCAAACTCTCCCAGCGGAGAGGGTTGCATGGATCCCCGAGGTAAATCCTTGGCTGATTGGGGTCACCGTTTCGCTGGCCGCGTTTCTAGAAGTTTTGGATACCAGCATTGCCAATGTGGCTCTGCCATACATCGCGGGGAATTTGGGCGCCAGCTATGACGACAGCACCTGGGTTCTAACGTCGTATCTGGCTGCCAACGCCATCGTGCTGCCGATTAGCGGATGGTTAGCCGAGGTAATCGGTCGCAAGCGATACTTTCTGCTGTCGCTGGTCGTGTTCACGGTCAGCTCCCTGCTCTGTGGCTTGGCCCCGAGCCTGCCTATGCTGCTCCTCTTCAGAGCCATTCAAGGAGTCGGCGGGGGTGGACTCCAGCCCATGGCACAGGCCATTCTGAATGACAGTTTTCCGCCGGAGAAGCGTGGTCTCGCCTTCGCGTTGTACGGAATTACGGCAGTCCTGGCGCCAACCCTCGGGCCGATGCTCGGCGGGTGGATCACGGACAACTACTCCTGGCGCTGGATCTTCTTTATCAAGATACCTGTGGCGGCACTCGCACTGTACTTCACCTTCAAACTCGTCGAGGACCCGCCATTTCTTCGCCGGTTGAAGCGGGGCGGCATCCGCGTGGATTACATCGGAATCGCAATGCTCACTTTGGGCGTTGGTTCATTGCAGATTCTGCTGGACAAAGGCCAGGAGGACGACTGGTTTGGTTCTCACTTCATCGTGACGCTGATGGTGAGCGTCGCGGTTTGTCTAACCCTGCTGGTTGTTTGGGAATGGTTCCGTAAGGAGCCGATCATCGACGTGCGTCTGTTCAAGAGTTTCAACTTCGCTGCGGCGAATCTGATGATGTTCATGATGGGGGTGATGTTGTTCAGCACGCTCGTCATGATTCCGGAATTTCTCCAGACGCTGATGGGTTACACGGCGGAATTGGCTGGTCTCGTCCTTTCCGCAAGTGGCTTCGTGCTGCTGCTCATGATGCCGATCGTGGGACGACTCACGGCCAAAATTCAATCTCGATATTTGATTGCTGCGGGGTGGTGCGCTCTCGCGATCGGTTTGTACTATTCGGCCTATCGGACAGATCTCCTGATCAGCTTTCGGTTCGCCATGTGGCTGCGCGTGGCCCAGGTGGTTGGGATCGGCTTCCTTTTCGTTCCCATCACGATGGCGGGCTATATCGGCATTCCCGCGGAAAAGGGCAACAGCGTCTCGGGCATGGTCAATTTCATGCGCAACATTGGAAGCAGCATCGGAACAACAATCGTAACGACCATGATCGCTCGGCGTGCCCAATACCACCAACAGATCCTGGTCGGCCACCTGACCCCCGGTACCACGGAATTCCGAGCGGCGCTCAAAGCCCTTACGACGAGGATTGCCCATTCGGGTCTGAGCGCCTACGACGCGCACGCTCAGGCAATCGCCAGGCTCTATCAGTTGCTCAACCGGGAGGCGCACACTTTAGCGTATGTGGACACGTTTTGGGTGCTGGCGGTTCTCTCGGCGATCATGTTCGTTCTTGCATTCTTCCTCAAGAAGAATGATCCCGGAGCGGACGGCCAGGTTGCGGTCGGTTAGGAAATGCCATGACGATTCGAGCCATTACAATCGAGCGCGAGTATGGATGCGGCGGTTCAGAGATTGCTGCAAGGCTGGCCGAACTTCTGGGCTGGAAGCTGTGGGACCAGGAACTAACTCAGGAGATCGCGCGGCTAACCAACAGCACGCCGCAAGCGGTTGGGCAGCGGGAATGGAAAAATGATACTGCGGTTTATCGCGTTTTTAAGTCCTTCCTTAGAGGCGCATTCGAGGGGGCCCTACCTCCAACACATCGGCTAGAGTTGCTCGATGCGCGTCGCATCGCAAGCGTCTCCGAACTCGCGATCAATCACGCACTTTCGGGTGGCCCGTGCGTAATCGTTGGCCGGGGTTCGCATTATTTTCTTCGCAATCGCAAGGACGTGTTTCGGACGTTCCTGTATGCTTCACGCACATCCAAGATCAACAGACTGATCGCGGCGGGAACACCCCAAGAAAAGGCAATCAGGGACGTTGACACAATCGACAGAGACCGCGCTGCCTTCATCAAGAAGTACTTGAAGCTGAACTGGCCAGAGCGCCACCTCTATAACGCAATGCTCAGTACAGAAATGGGTGATTCCTATGTGGCTGGGATGCTCGCTCATTGTGCTCAGCAGGTAGTCAGGCGTGAGCAGATTTCAACGATCCCGAATTCTTATTAGTTCTTCCCGTTATCACAAAGGGTGATTATGAAGGCCATGCAGGCAAACAAGGCAGACCAGGGACCAATGCTCCGCTTGGCAGAGCTGCAGAAACCGAAACCTCGCTTAGGCGAGATATTGATTCAGGTTCATGCCGCCGGGGTTACCCCAACGGAATTGCTTCGGTATCCCACGACGCATACGAAATCAGGAATAGCGCGTACGCGAGCTGTCCCGGGGCATGAATTTTCAGGAGTCATCACAGAGATCGGCAAAGAGGCCCAGGGCTTTAATATTGGTGAAGAAGTCTATGGCATGAACGACTGGTTCGATGATGGAGCCACCGCGGAGTTCTGTACTACGCTGCCCTAGAATATTGCGCGGAAGCCCTCAACTTTGAGTCACGAACTTGCCGCTTCAGTGCCGATCGGAGCCTTGACTTCATGGCAAGGGCTGATAGATCGCGCAAAGCTGGGGCCAGGCGAGCGGGTATTGGTCCATGGAGGCGCGGGCGCAGTTGGCCTTTACGCTCTGCAATTTGCGCATATCCGCGGCGCCCACGTCATCACTACCGTCTCAGCTCAGGCCACCGACTTCGTCAAACAGCTCGGAGCGGACGAGGTGGTTGACTACAGAGCCTCCCGTTTTGAACAAGAGCTTCGGGACGTGGATGTTGTTTTCGATACTGTCGGCGGTGACACGCTCGAGCGGTCATGGGGAGTCCTCAAGCCAGCTGGACGCATGGTCACCATTGCTGCGGACATCGAAGGCACAGCCGACCAGCGATTAAAAGATGCTTTCTTCATCGTCCAGCCGAATCAAAAGCAGCTGGTGGAAATAGCAAAGTACCTTGACGCTGGACAGCTCAGAGCATTCGTCAAAACCGCCGTTCCCCTGAATGAAGCTTCCGCCGCGTACAGTGGGGCGCTTTCGCGCACGGGCGGATACGGAAAGATCGTAATCAACGTAACTGCATAACGAATTAAAGTATATGGAACACCTTCGTCCAATTGTTTCCTTCTCACAGTTCTGACTCAGTCAGAACTGTGGAAAGCACGGGCGTGCTGAAATTGGGGGCAAGCCTTGGCACAACAAGCGACAGGGCTCGTATCCCAGAACGAAGAACGGGCGCACAATTGACAGTTGATCGTTGTTGTCGGGGGAGGATTCGCGGGATGCCGCTCCCAGTACCGGTAGATATCGATCTGGTAAACCAGGACCGCTCGATGCTCACCGCCGTACCCAGCGAAGTCGCCTTGGCCATCGCCGTCCACGTTGAGCCGCCGGACCATGCGCCTGCCTTGCACTGGCTCTTTCCACACGCCAGCAAATACTCTCTCGCCCCACCACGAAACGTTGCGCGGGAGACCGACATTCACTGGTAACAGCCGAGCCATTTTTCAATCTGCCTCGTTTGCATTTATTGCCGCAGTTTCTTAGGGCCGCTCACGTGTGCATTGCCGCACTGGTAAAAACGCAACCGCCGATGAATGTTCCGGCTGATGCCGATGCGCGCACTCTTGCCGATCCTGCCAGTCCATTGCTGCGAGGCCGCCAACCAAAGCGGGCCGACAGCGCACAAGTCCAGTCCGTCTTGTCTGAGGTCGACCTGCAATGCCTTGGTCAATCGTCCCGGACCCCTGCCGATGTCCGGCAGTCGTGTCGTTCGGCGTGAACCGACCATGCATTCGATTCCTTCCAGCGGCTCCATGGCACGCAACAGGACTCCGCCGCCCACCCCGGACGACTCGCTGGTCACATTCAACAGGAACGATGAGCCATATATGAAATGCACGTAAGCGTGTCCACGTTCCAGAAAGAGAGAGCGATTGCGCCGCGTCTTTCCATGGTATGCATGTCCGGCTGCGTCGCCGACTGGATAGGCTTCCGTTTCGACAATGCGTCCGCTTAACCTGCAAGCGTCAGTGTCATGAACCAAAATCTTCCCAATCAGATAACGCGCCAACTCGACGGTATCAACAGGAAGTTCCGCTCGTCTGAGGCGTCGCAGCGGGCGATCGGACCGCGTCTGTTCTGGGACCTTCAATTTTGGCCTCCACAGTTCGATGCTTCAACCTAGGCACTGGTGCTGCGACCCTGCATGTTCGAAAGTTTGATGCGACCAAGATGTTATCTGACAAACCCGCGTGCGTGAAAGGTGCGCCCCGCAGCCGCGCCCACCGTCAAGCTAGGAGGTTTGGCGGTTTCAGCTGTAGTCAGGCCTAGTTGCTTAGAATTCATGGACGGAGGATCTGCTACTCCATGAGTGCTCGTAAATTGTGCGTTGGTATTGGCCGGCAATACCCATGGAGACGTGACCATTGTTCTTATGCAATGCGCGCATCAGCGACGAAGTGGATTGCCAATCGCGCGCCAAGTGATACGAAAATATCGGCGATACCTTGGAATAGAGAGGCAACTGTGAACTCGTTGTCCATCTACTGATAGCAATGCGTGGCCAATACCTTCGTCCGATTGTCCTGCTCCCAGATCTGTGTCTCAATCGTAAGTATCGAAACATAGGAGAACTGCATGGCGGTCATTGCGGAAATCGCGCCGAACATTTATCGCATTTCGATCTTCGCTGAATTGGGCAACCTCCAGTTCAACCATTTCCTGATACGAGATGATGAGCCACTGTTGTTCCACACCGGGCTGCGGGGAATGCACGCAGAATTGCGCGAAACAATCTCGAAGCTCATCAACGTTTTCGACTTGCGCCACTTCAGCTTCAGCCATTTTGAATCAGATGAGTGCGGTTCACTCAATGAGTGGCTGGCCGCCGCCCCCAAGGCCGACGTCATTTGCAGCCAGCTCTGTTCGCGCGTCTGCGTAAATGACTTCATCGGCCGGGAGGCGCGGGCCCTCTCTGACGGCCAGACATTTACGACGGGAACATACCGCTTCCGCTACTGCCAAACTCCGCACCTGCCGCACGGCTGGGACGCTGGCGTGCTCTTCGAAGAAACACAGAAAACACTGTTCTGCTCGGATCTCTTCCACCAGAACGGCAACGTGGAACCGCTGACCTCTACCGATGTCGTGGACCGCTCGCGTAAGGCCATGAAGGAATACCAGGCTGGCATTCTTGCGGAGTATGTTCCTTATACCCCGCTCACGGCGCAGAATCTTAAGAAGCTGGCTGACCTGAAACCAAAGACGCTCGCCGTTATGCACGGCTCGAGTTTCACAGGCGACTGTGCCCGCGCACTCGATGACCTAAACATGGTGTTCCGGGAAGTCTTCGGCCGGCAGAAGTAGCAACGGCGCCTCTGCTAAAAGGATGGGGAAAGTGAAGGTTTCAGGATTTCGATTTCCTGAGAACACTCCATTAGGGAACGGGCCCGGGATCAGTCTACAGCTCGCGGACAGGCCTGCGCGCACGAGGCATGCCAAAGGTGGGGGCCGGTCCCAACCGGCAAACGCAGGGCCACGAAACTAGGGCGAGTGTTGGAACGGGCCTGCCGGAGTACCGTTCGTATTCCAGCGAATTGCCGGACAGCAACGCGTGCTGTTGGCGCTGCGCTTTCAAGGCATCGGAGCCTGCGGGAATCCATTGTCCGGCGCAGGCTAGATAGTAGCCGCCCTCCAGGTGTTTCTCCTCTCTGCCTCCGACGGTCACGATATCGGGCTTAATAGTGTGATTGGCGTAGAGTGCCGCTCGGCAGTAACGCCAAGAACCGCCTTTGAAGCGAACATATTTGTAGATGGTGTATTTTGCTTGGGCCATGCCCAAATCCTTCGAAACCTAATACTGTACTAAGACACCTGAGTGCAGAAGATTTCTTAGCAGGTCCTCTTAGGAAGGAGCCTAAGCCCTAGAAACTAAAAGGTTGGCTGGGAGGCCTGGACTCGAACCAGGATAGCCAGATCCAGAGTCTGGAGTCCTACCAATTGGACGACCTCCCAACCGAGGGAGCTGACCGCCCTGCTCAAGCGAAAGAGTTGATCGGTCAACGGTCAAGCGCGGGGCGAACAAAAACGAATCGCGGCAGTTTCCCGTTGATCGGGACAGCCGCGATTCAACGTTCCTAGAATAAGCGGGATTCGAAGGTGCGTCAATCCGCCCCGCCACACGGGGGTGGGCAAGGGAACTGCTTAGGCGATTGCCGCAGTTGGCACGACTTTCCGAAGCGGCTTGATGCCGGCGCTGGGGAAGTGCATCTTCCAAAAGTTGACCTGCGTGGAAGTAAATTCAAAAGCCACCGATATTCTGCCGTCGCGGCCCGTCCTCACGGCGACGACGCGGCATTCTGCCTTCTGCCCGCTAAAGTCGTTCGTTAGGAGAAGCGTCTGGCCGACAGTTACGGTTCTCTCGAGCATCATGGAACCGCCATGGCCGCTTACGGAGTGCGAGCGCGTCCTGCTCCTGAAGTTTTCGTTGTCCTGCGTAACTCCCTGGACGATCAAGTCCACAAAGAGAGCGACTCGAGGCGTGCGGCGGCGATCTACCCGGCGAAAGTGGATGGTTGCCATTGGGACGAGTACCTCACGTTCCTGCAGAATTTTGACCTGCGGTCATATATGACCGCCGGTCACCATGGCCAAACGAAACAAGCGAACTTGTAACGAACCCAAGTGAACTAGGGAGAGAAGCGAGCTGAGGAGCACAAACCACGTCCACATTGCATGTAGCTTAGGTTCTAAGTGACGCAGGTACAATAGATTGGCGGTACCGAAATGGGACAATTCTAGGGGTACCAGGGTTCTAGCACTTTTTTCGTTCAGACCGGGTGCCCTCTGACCGGAATGGGAAGAGAGAATAGTATCGGGGGCTACTTCCTCTATCTAATACAACATAAATGACTTAAAGACACATTAGAGATTTCTTCAGACTGTGTTACGGCTCCTTACGCCCGTGATCAGGGTACTGGGAGCAGTCGGCCTTTGTCCGCGGTGTATTGGGTCGTCCCCCAGACTACCCGGTTCGAGCCAAAGCTGGCCATCCAGACGATGAAATGGATCGCATCCCAGATGGGCACGAGCCAGAGCTTCCTGCGCAGGGTCTCATCGTGGACACCCCAAACACCAACGGTGACTGCCATCAGGAGCCGCAAGCTCAGATAGGCGCCCAGGTACGCCCCTGCAATCATTCCGGAGCGAGCCACGAAAGCCGCGAGCAGTACCCACGGCAGACCATGAGTAAACAGAAGAGCGGCATAGGAGCCCGGGCGGCACAAACGTATGGTTTTTGCCCAGCGCACTTGATGCTGCCAGAAACTCCGCAGCGACTGCGCCGGATACATCGTGGCTACAATTTCACGGGAAATCTGGACGCTCCCGCCGGCCTTGGCGATGCGATTCCCAAGTTCATAGTCGTCCGCCAGCATGTTCGCAAAGGACTCGAAGCCACCAATTTTTTCGAGCCACGGCTTGGTGGTGGCGATCGAAGCGCCGAGAGCAAAGCTTACGCCTTCTGTGGACGATGCGAGAAGGACGCCGGCACAAAAATCGCCGGCGGCCCCAACGGCTTCGAGCTCCGCCCAAAGATTCCGCTGGACCATGCCGCGATAGAGGGAGGTGACTGCCCCCGTTTGCGGGTTGGCAAGAGGCGCAACCACTTCCCGCAGATATTCGGGCCCGACGCGGACGTCGCCGTCGCTCACGACCAAAACATCGTAAATGGCCTCGCGCGCCAGCAGGGCAAGATTGTTGACTTTCTGGTTCGTTCCGAGCTTTGGAGCCCCACTCACGAATCGTATTTGGCGTTCCGGGAAATCCCGCATGATGCGGCGAATGACAGCCACGGCTGGATCCGATTCGTCGTTCACCGCAAAAAGAATCTCATGTTGTGGGTAGTCTTGTTTGCAGAAGCTCGAAAAATTCTCGTAGGAGCCAAAGTCCACTCCATAGACGGGCTTGATGATGCTTACAGCCGGGGTGAAGACGGGGAAGGAGCGCGCGCGTTCGCGGCGAAAAAAACGCCACGCCGCGAATGTCGCGGCAAGGTAGTAGACGAACGGCCCGATGGCGAGAAGGAGAACCGCGTCGCGCCAGGCGGCCAGATGGAAATGGATGGTCGCGAGAAACAATGAATCCTTACCCTCCGGAAATTGTTGAACTTTTTGCTTGCCCAATCAATGTTGAGGCCCGGAACGCGTGGCGGGAATCAACAAGCCTTTCTTAACGCGATAACGGATTCCCCGCCAGGTAATTGTGCTCGCGAAGAATCCTGCGAGCCAGACCATAAAATTGAGGGCGTCGCGGAACGGAACCATCCACCAACTGCTTCGCGTGATTTCATCCTTGAGTCCCCACGCTCCCGTGATCCACACCTGTCCAAGTCGGAGGAGCAAATAGGAGAAGGCGTATCCTGCCGCGCACCAAACTGTGGGAGCCAAAATCGCCGCAAGGACCGCCCAAGGCAAGCCAAACGTAAGCAAAAGGCCGATGTAGCCCAAGGGACGAACATTTCGCAGACCGATGGCCCAACGCAATTCGTGGCGGAGAAAATCGGCGAACGATTCACGCGGATAAACCATTTCGACGGGCGCGGGCATCAACTCAATCTTCAACCCGCGGGCGGCGATGCGGTTGCCCAGCTCGAAATCATCCGAATGATAATTCACCATGTCCTCGAAACCGCCGATGGAATCCAGGTGCGGCTTCGTTGTGGCCATGGTCCAGCCGAACGCAAATTGCACTTTGCCCTCGATCTTGCGGGCGACGAGCGCGTTGGGAACCGTTTCGCAGGAAATGACGAGAGCCTCGAGCTCCGCGCCGAGCGAACCATCCGTGATTCCCCGAAAAAACGCCGTAACGGCGCCGGTGTTCGGGTCAGCGAAGCGCGATGCAACCTCGCGCAAGTAGCCCGGTGTGGTGCGGACGTCGCTATCGCTGATCACCAACAAATCGTATTTCGCTTCCCTGGCGAGCCTCGCGAGGCTGTTTAGCTTGCGGTTGGCGCCGAGCGTTTCGACTCCGGTAATGAATCTGATGGAAACTTCCGGAAAATCCCGCTGCAGTTTTCCGATAACCGGAATAACGGGATCGTCCGCGTCCGCGACTGCGAAGAGAACTTCGTACTGTGGGTAATCCTGGAGGCAAAAGCTCGAGAAATTTTCATAAGCGCCTCGATCCACGCCGCGCACGGGTTTCAAAATGCTGGCAGGGGGTGCGAACGACGGATCAGCGGGCTTCGCCCTTTTGGCCTGGGAGAAATAGTCCCAGGCGCAGTAAATGGCCAGAAGATAGTAGGCGAGAGGAGCAGTGGCAATCAGGAGCAAAGCCCAACGCAGTGCGTGGAGCGCCATGACATCACTTCCGGGTCACGAGAATTTTGGGAGCCGGGGAAAGCCCGCCGCTCGAAGAATTTGACGACTGATTCGAATAGACCGCCTTGCCGCCGCTTCGGGCGATCAAATACGTGCCGGAGGCGGGCAGACGTTTGGACGCGTCTTCGCGTTTGTTCTCCGGCACAAAAAGAAAAGCGCGCTGAGGAGCACGCCAGAGTGCCAGAAACTCGGGATCGGTCAGAAAAACGTGTGGCGCATCGGGATAGTCGGAACCCGGAAGCAGATTGTTGTATCTTCCGTTCCAGATCAGCAGACGGCGGTGGGTGTAGAAAGCAACGCTCGAACTGGCATCAAATTCTCCGTAGATCACCACGGCATCGCCCGGCTGAATCTGGGCCAAGACCTGATCCACAAGTGGCTTCGACGACAGGTACGGGCTGAATACGCCCAAAGCGATATTTGCGGCAAAGAAAAAGACTGCCATGGTGACGGCCATGGAGATGCTCGAGGCCAGTGGCCGCTTGGTACGCCGCAGCCACCATGCCGTGCCCAAGCCGATGAGAAACGCCGCGGCCGCAATTGCGGCGGGCAGACGAAGGTAGGCAAACGCTTTCGGAGTCAAATCGAGAAAATGAGCCATGGAGACGCGATAGAAGCTGTTTTTGTGTTCTTCGAGCGCCGAGGAAATATCGCCGTGGACCTTAACTTTCGCGGAGACGATCAGCATCGCCGTCAAAACTCCGGCAAGGGCCACCCCCACAGCAGCTAGACCCGCCTGCATCTTCGTGAGCCAACGCTCCCCTGATTCTTCGGCTTTGGCCAGACCGATGCCCAGCAGCATGGCGATCGCCGGCCATCCGCCAAAACTGTAATACTCCATCCGCGAGCCGAATGTCAGGGAAAAGAAAAAGAGGACGAAGCCACCCCAAAGCAGAAGCATGAGGCGCGCCTGCTGTTCGACGCTCAGCATCTTCCAGTCGCGAGGGCGGGGCAAATTTTTCAGCGCCGTGGGTAGGAAGATGCTCCACGGAAAAAACCAGATCAAGTGGGCCGCGAGCCATAGCCAGAGCGGCACGGCTTCGTAGTCCGGAGGAAAGCGCGTTCCGATGGCACGTTTGAAATGTTCATTGACAAAATAGGACCAGAGGAACGTATTCGCGCGCAAGCTGGCCAGGACATGCCAGGGGAGCGCAATTGCAAGAAAGATCAGGGTACTGGAAATCAGACGCAACTCGCGGATCCGCCCCCAGCTTCCCGTCAGGACTATGAACAGCGCGATGATTGCGACCGGAAAGATCACCCCAATCAACCCGCGCGTAAGCAAGGCCAGAGCCGTCATCACCGCTGTGCCCCAGTAGGCCACGCGCG
>Ga0335078_10002182_pt1 | contig 29671 bp, 23 predicted proteins | sample Lox_Sample_32_FD_206711 | JGI IMG/M metagenome (GOLD analysis project Ga0335078, IMG submission 206711) | Soil microbial communities from Loxahatchee National Wildlife Refuge, Florida, United States - Lox_Sample_3.2 | ecosystem: Environmental > Terrestrial > Soil > Wetlands | place: USA...
CCATGTGCCGGAATGACTCGCTGGCCATGGGATGGATCAGCGTCATGGGAAGGTACTGGTTGTAATTGGCGTTTCGCGCCGCCCGCGAGGGGACAGACAGTTCCATGAACGCGCCGCTACCGTTGGCGGCGTCATATTCTTCCTGGGAAACGCCGGTGCAGTGAAAGATGTGGTCCGTGAAATCGGGCGCGATATGGCAAGAGGCGCAATTGCCGGCGTGCTGAGAGCCGTCCGTAGCTCCCGGAGCACTGCTCAGGAAGACCTTCAGGCCAGTCAATTCCGCACTGCCAAAGACGAAGGGCTGCGAATGATAGAGGAACGATCGGTTGGCTCCGGTAATAAACGTTGGATTCTGCAGAACGTTCAGCATACGCAGGAGCTGTTGGTTGTACTGCGCGGGAGTTTCGTTACTGGCGGGCAGTCGGGGCAAGCCGTTGGCGGCCAGAAAAGCGTCGTAGGGTGATCCCGTGTACACGCCCCGGCTTTGATGAAACTGCAGCGCCTGCATATAGGCCACGATGAAATTGGCGACCGCATTGAGCACCTGCTGGTCCGTCGCCACCTGCACATCGAGCTGGTACAGTGGGGGGACATCGAACTGCACGGGAGTGCCGGTGACGGTTCCAAGGAACAACGTGCTGTACGAAAGCCCACCGGTGCGTTGCATGGCCAACTGGCTGCTGCCGTTGTCTTCCCGGATAACGCGCGCGATATGGGCGATCGCCTGACTTTGCTGGTCGGGTGACCAGCCCAGGTTGCGTCCCGTCAAAGTGCTTTCCACCAGACCGACCGGATCGACGAACTCGCCATCAGAGTGCAGAAACGTCGCGCCGGGACCAGACCTCAGCGATCCCACCATGACCTCGGCGTTACGCGGCGTATGGTCAAAGCCGTTGATCGCCCGCGGCAGCGGACTACGAGTAGTGAAATCGGCATAGGTGCGGTTGCCGGCTCCCGCAACACTCTCGAACTCGGTCACAAGATGGCAGGAGCGGCAGTTGATGGATTGCCCGGCGAACGGCCCCGGCAATGGGTTGGAGGTGGTTGGTACCTGCGAAACCACAGGATCACCAGCCGGCAGCGGATCGTTGATGCCGGTCATGTGGGCGGCAAAATATTCGGCGAAGCGCGTCTCCAGGAACAGCCGTTCTCCCACCGTGACCTGAGGCAGGGGATAGTTGGCCGCCTGTTGCGTGGGCGCCGGGTCGCTGTTACTCGACGTGGAGGAAGAGGAAGAGCCGCTGCAAGCCTGCGTGATGAGCACAATTCCTATGCCCAGAGCGCAGACCGCCAGCCACATGCCGGCCGCAAACCGTGATCGCACGAAACCAATTCTCCTAGGACAGATGACACCATAACACTGAAACGCGGACCCGAATCAGTGGAGGGATTGTAGCAGTAACCTGCCGCACCTCCCCAGGGCGTTCTTCTTGGCGATTCACGTATATCGAATGATTCGCCCCTTCGCGCAACAGTTCGCAGCCCTGCCGTTCCAGGCGGCGGACCAACTGGCACTGTTTTCAAGCATCGACCTTCAACGGTTCGCGAATCCCGTCTTGGCCTGCGGCTTCCTGGGCCAGGGTCCTGTTGGCTTTTAGAATAAGGACGACAGCTTCTTGCAAATTCGCGCGCGCTTCTTCGAGGGTTGCACCTTGCATGTTCGCACCGGGCAACTCTTCGACGAACGCGATGTAGCCCTCGGGAACACGGCGAAAGACGGCGGTGAGGTGGAAATCCATGCCCTTATCGTACGCTGCAAGAGGCAGCCAGGACGCAAATGCCGGCAGCGCAAATCGCAGCCGCCAACGCTTAACCCTTTTTTTTCACCTCCGCCAGCACCTCTTCGGCGTGGCCTTCGGGCTTTACCGGCGAGAAGATGTGGACGATCTTGCCCGCGGGGCTGATCAGGAACGTGGTTCGCACGATGCCCATGACCTTTTTGCCGTACATATTTTTCTCTTTCAGCACGTCAAACTTTTTGGCGACTTCTTTCTTGTCGTCGGCCAGGAGGGTATACGGGAGGGCCTCTTTTTCCTTAAACTTGAGTTGTGTCTTGGGCGTGTCCGGCGAGATGCCCAGGACCACCAGTCCGGCTTTTTGCAGCTTGCCGTATGCGTCGCGGAACCCGCGCGCCTCGATCGTTCAGCCGGGGGTGTTGGCTTTGGGGAAGAAGAACAGGACCACGTTCTTGCCGCGAAACTGGTCGAGCGAAACCGGGTTTCCGTTTTCGTCGGGCAGAGTGAAGTCGGGAGCTTTGCTGTTGATGTCGGGCATGGAATATCTATATCGCATCTGCCGCGCGCTAGCTACACTGATGCAGGTGCGCTTGTCGTTTATACGGCGAGCGCAGGCCTTGAAGCCCGCGTTCCTGCTGCTCGTTGTGAAACCTCTCGGCTCGGATTTTGGACGCGACCCAGCGCTGAAGCGCTGGGCTAAACTTTTTCGCGCCTCCGGCGCTCGATCATGCCGCATCCCTCTCCAATTCGAAAATGAGTATTTAACGCAGACGCTCGCTGTGAACGGCTGGGCTAAACTCATTCGCCCGTTGCGCGCTGGTTTTTGGCAATGTGTAGCAGTAGTGGGGGTCGCACTGCTTCTCCTCGGGACGTTCGCGAGCGCGCAGGTGCTCAAGCGGCCGCATGATGACTCGCAGAACACTGACCAGAATCAGTCGAAGATCAACGCCAAGAAGGCGAAGAATTATCCGCGGGCGATCGCCGTGGTCGAATTCCTGCCCGGTGGCGGTACGCGCCTGGTACCGGTTGCGTTGTGGATCAATGATCACTTTTACGATGCCAGCCTCTACGGGGCCAATCCTGAGCCCATGGCGGTTGAGCCGGAAACCGTGTACGAAGCCACCAATTACGGCGAGCCGGTGGGATTCTTCACTGTCACCTCGCCGCAAGAACTCAAGGGCAGTTGGATCGCGTCTGGCCAGTGGAAGCCGCGCCGGGTGATGGATGAGACGCTGGCACAGCAAGCCGCAAACCAGCCCAAGCCAAAGCCGGCCGCCGACTTCGATAGCGACCGTCCGACCCTGCACCGCGCCGGATCGAGTGGATCGTCGAACAGCGATAGCGCGAGCGGAGCGGCGGCGAGCACAGCTTCTTCCTCCGGCACGCCGGCAGCGGCAGAGGACGATCCCAACCGCCCGACGCTGAAGAGATCGGTGGCTTCGTCGCCCGCGCCGGCTTCTGCGTCTTCAACCCAGGTTGCCGGCACGAGCGATTCATCCCTGAACGCGCCCTCGCCCGACGAGAACGATCCCAATCGGCCTGTGCTTCGTCGCGGCAAACCGGCGTCACAATCGTCCGCACCGCAGCCAGTCTCACCTTCTGCATCCGGTGAACCGAAGACTGCGCCAGGCAAGGTAATCGCCACAGGCACAGCGCTTGTCCGGCACTCGTATCCCGCCGTTTCGGATGCCGGGCCTTACGAGCCGCGCTCGCTGCTCTACGCCATGACCGACAGCGAGCGCGCGTCCAAGTCTCAACAGATGAGTGCGCTGGCGCTGGATGAGATTCGCCGGTTCATCGCCACGCGGCACACGCCGGTGCTGCCGAAGACTGCGGCCATCACCGACTACGATCTTCGCTCTTACGACCTGGACTTCAGCAACTCGCCCACGCTGGTGTTCACGGCCAAGCTGCCGGTGCCGGGGGCGAGGGCGTTTCGTACGCCTGAGTTCGACTACTTTGTCACCTTCGTGGCACGCGAAGACTTCAACGGTCAGCCGATCAAGATCTTCACCTCAGTCACCGACAGCAATCACCTCGATGTGTTTCCGCGCATGGAGATCATCGACGCCGTGGACGCCGACGCCAATGGTCGCGGCGACTTGCTCTTTCGCCAATACTCCGATTCCGGGATCAGCTACAGTCTCTATCGCGTGTTCCCCTATGACATGCACAAGGTTTTTGAGGGTGGCGCCGGGGTCTGACCCGTGCGGATACGATAGCACCAAAGCTGTAAGGCTGTGAAAAACCTCTTGGGAATGTTACTGAATTGGCGAACTGTCCGAAAGCCGCCGCCAAGACTAGGACAAACTACTTATCTCACTGATTCTGCTGTACATTGCAGTGTGCAACATGAGATGGGCAAATTGTGTAAGTATCTGAAACATTGAGTTCTGCCTAGGTGAATACGCGGTCTTCCACATAGTTTTCCACAGAACTGAGGAATTCTCCGGCACCGCCGCGACTGTCTTGCTGCTCCCGCGTTTCTATCCGAAATTCGCAGCTCATGATGCTTCGCTTTGGAACGAACTAGGTGTACATTGTTCTGTCCAATTCTTGTCCTAACTTCATAACGGAGTCAAACCACTTCAACCTAGGAGATTTCCATGAGAAGAGCCTTTGGCCTACTGTTGATCTTCGTTCTGATGTGTGGAATGTGCGCCGTGGCGGCGGCACAGGAGCAGTCGGGAGTGCAGAATCCGCCCAAGGTGCTCGTCATCGGCCGCGAGTTCGTCAAGCCGGGACGCAGCGGCATGTCGCATGCAAAGACCGAGAGCGCATTTGTGCAGGCGATGATGAAAGCGAATTGGCCGGTGCATTACGTCGCCATGGATTCGATGTCGGGCAAGAACCGCTCGCTGTTCCTCACCGGCTATGACTCGTTCGACGCTTGGGAGAAGGACATGCGGGCGACGGAAAAGAACACGGCCCTGACCACCGCGCTCGACCAAGCCGGCGTGATTGACGGCAACCTGCTCGACGCCACGGACCAGAGCGTCTTGGTTTATGCCGATGAGATGAGCCTGCGCCCGGCCGTGGACATTGCGCATATGCGCTATATGGAAATCGAAGTCTTTCATGTCAAGCCGGGACATCGTCAGGAATGGACGGACGCGGTGAAGATGGTGAAGGACGCGTACGAAAAATCCGTGCCGGACGCGCATTGGGCGATGTACCGCCTGATGTACGGTGGCGCGGGCGGTACCTTCGTGGTCTTCACGCCGATGAAGTCGGTCGGCGAAGTCGACCAGATGATGACAGCCAGCAAGAAGTTCGGCGCGGCGCTGGGCGAGGATGGCATGAAGAAGCTATCGGAACTGGAAGCCGCGGCGCTCGATTCGTCAGAGATCAATCTGTTCACCTTCAACCCGCGCATGAGCTACGCCCCGCCGGAGTGGATCAAGGCCAACCCCGAGTTCTGGAAGCCGAAGACCATGGTGGCCAGCGGGAAGGCAACTAAGAAAGAGGAAGCCGGCGTTAATCCCGCGGCGGCGAAGTCAACGACCGGGCAGTAAGAGCTCGCTAGCCATGTTGGCTGGTGTGTCGTCCATCAGCCTTGCACATTGTCGCTGCTGAACCGTGTCGCCCCGCACGATCTACGCCGCACATGTGCAAGGCTGTGCCATATCAGCGGCGGGCGGTCCGTTCCGCGATGCCGAAATCTCCGAACCAGCCGCTGAGCAATCCATAACTACTGCTGCGGCAGTGCGGAGTTCACGAACTCTGCGTAGTCTTTGTGCATTTTGTCGTGCGCCTTCGAGTCCAGGTACACCATGTGACCTGATGCGTAATAAGCGAACGAAATGTTCTTGTGAATATCCGGCGTCACCGTGAGATGGTTCATGGTGTATTGCGCCGCCAGAAATGGCGTGGCCAGGTCGTAATCGCCCTCCATGACGAGGATTTTGAGATAAGGATTCTTGATCATGGCGGAGCGCAGAGCGCTGGCCACGTCGGCATATCCCATTTCGAAGCCGCCTCCCGGGAAGTTGCGCTGCGGATTCTCCCATTTCCACTTGAAAAGGTCGGGGCCGACCATCCCGGCGGACGTGTAGTACGGCATGTCCACCTTGTAGTTTAGGTCGCGGCGAATGTAGTCGTTGAAAACGGCCGTAAATGGACCCTGGATCGCGGCTGAGGTGGGATCGAACCGGTCCGGCTCCAGAGCGCCGTGCGGAGCCGGGCGGGTGTAGCGGCCATCGAGACGGCCGACCACTTTTTGCTGGTCGGCGAGCAGCCACTGCATGAACGTGCGCACATCGATGCGCAGGTTGGCCATCTGCACCACATTCTTCGGCAGCCCGGTGTACTCCGAGACTTTGTCGATGAGGCTGGCGCGCTCTTCGGGGGTGAGCGCGTCGCCTTTATTCAGTGCCTGCCAGTACTGGTCCATGGCAAAGTCGCTGACTTCCTGACGCGTGTGTTCCATGTCCTGCGCAAGGTTGGCCGGCAGCTTATGGTGATAACCCGCAATCATCGCCATGGAGGGCAGAATGAGCGGGTACGGCACATCGTTGATGGGAGCAAATTCCAGGCTCTCAAAATTGAGCACCATGGAGAGCAGACAGATGCCATTGAAGTTGATGCCCTTGTCGGCCAGGTATCCTGCGACCCCCGCCGAACGCGTGGTGCCGTAACTTTCGCCCAGCAGGTAGAGCGGCGACGACCACCGCTCATAGCGCGAGATGTACATCCGGATGAATTCGCCGAACGATTCGATGTCGCCCTGCAAGCTCCAGAACTTGCGCGCTTGTTCCATATCGGCAGGACGGCTGTAACCGGTACCAATGGCGTCGATCATCACGATATCGGTCACGTCGAGCGGAGTATCGGGATTGTCGTGCAGGCGGTACGGCGCTTCAGGCATCCAGCCTTCGGGTTGCAGCACGACGGTGCGTGGGCCGAGCGCGCCCATGTGAAGCCAGAGCGAAGCCGATCCGGGGCCACCGTTGTAGGAAAAGGTCACAGGCCGCTTGGCGGGATCGGCGCCATCCAGTGTGTACGCGACGAAAAACATCTCGGCGTTGATTTTCCCCGTGGGATCTTTGATGGGCAGCCGTCCGGCAGTCGCCGTGTAGTGTAGTGCTTTGCCGTTGACGGTGATCTGATGATGGGTTTGAACCGGAGGCGTCTCGGTCATGTCCCAGTGGTACTTGGCTGCTTCCTCCTGGGCGGAGCGCTCGCCTTGGGGCCGCGCCGTAGCGGTCGCCTCCTCATGCTGAGGTTCCTCCGCTTCATGTTCGCGGCTGGGCGCCGGAGGCGTAGTCGCTTGCGGCGGAGCTTCCGCGGGAGGCTGTTGCGTGGAAGCGTTTGGGTTGTGTGCTCGTTCCCGAGGCGACTCGGGCTGCTGGGCCACAGCGCCGGCCGCCAGAATAGCCAGTGCTACCACAAAGCGAAAAGCTGTCTTCATGATTCTGCCTTCCCCGAATTTTGCGGTTGAATTGCTCTGCCGGAGCTGCGGACGGTGCTGTATAGCGTGCATCACGGGTCCTTACGGAGGCATTCTTACCGCTCGCGGCGGCTTGTCCCGGTTATTGTAGCCTTGCGCCACAGGGCTGCGGTACCGAGCTTCTGGGGGAATTCTCACGAAGCCAATGAAAAAGGCCGCCAGCGATTGGCGGCCCTGTTGGCTGCAGAGATTGTTGCCCTACGGCTTGGCGGTCGTCGAGGCCGAGGTAGTCGGCTTGGTGGCTCCGGCGGGAGGGGTTGCCGATCCCACGGGCTTGCCGGTGGTCGCGCCGGGAGCGCCCGCGGGCTTGGGAGCCGTCGGCGGAGGCGCAACGCCGGACTGCGCGTTGTACGCGTCGACGATGGTCTTGGTCAGGTCCACACCGGCGGTTGCCCAGAGAAGCGGCCCCTGCGGCCACGGGTTCGACGAGTCGAACAGCAGGCCGTAGCCGTTAGATTTGGCGTACTTGTCGATGACCGGCGCCATCTTCTGCAGGATGCGCTGTGCGATCTCGTTCTGCTGCTGCTGATATTCGTTCTGCGCGTCTTCCACCGAGCGTTGCAGGCTCTTCTGCTTGGTCTCGATCGACTTGACGAGGCCGGCGCGCGCCTCCTCGTTCATCTTGTCGCCCTGGGTGTTGAGCTGCTTCTTCAGGTTCTCGACTTCGGTGTTCAGATTGGCCAGCTCGGTCTTCTTGGGCTCGAACTTCTTCTGCAGCGCCTCGAAGTCGCGCGCGCCTTCATTGGTCGCAACGATGGCCTGCTGGATGTCGATGATGCCGACCTTGACGCTGGTCCCGGAGGAACCGGCGGCAGTGGTGGAAGAGGCGGTTGCTGGCGTGGTGGCTGCCGGCGCCGATTGCGCCAGAGACGCGGCGACCAGAACCAGGGTGAGCACGGCTGTGCCTATGAACGTGCGCTTCATTGCGTTGGTGTAGCTCCTTGAACTGCTCCGGGAATTCTTCTGCTGTTCCAGCGATGACGGCGGTGCTGCCTGCCTCTTTCTGGACTGCCGGGTAACAGCGCTCGGCTCGGACTTCGCCCAGAACGCTTCCCCCGACCGGAAAATTCGGCGGTGCGGATTGTTCGATTATAGGGAAGGCAGCTTCTCAGCGTCAATGCGACGAATACCACTTGCGAGGTATTCGCAGTTTTGTACCGCCCCTGAAGGGGCTCTGGAGATGTACAGACCGCGTGTATCCAGAGCTCCCGCTCTGAGCTACAACACCGCACGTGGGCTGAGGACGGTCACGTGTGAATTGGAAACGGTTCGGTGTGCGAGCGCGGAGCGGTCAGGTGTGTGGCTTCGGAACCGTCAGGTTCTACAGGTTGGCGCCTGAGCTTTTGTAGCCCAGGACGGCAGCGCTGGGTATCGGTCGGGAATGAATCCTCCGAGCCCCTTCAGGGGCGGCCGAAGCGAACGCGAACAGCGCCCCCTCAGAACGTGGTCGCAACGCTAAAGCGGAATGTGTGCAACGGTTCCGCCAGCAGATATCTCGGCTGGTAGATGGAAATTGCCTGCGCGTAGGTGTAGTCCCCGGCCGCTCCCGCCGGGAACATAGAGCGGGTTATGGGATTCGGGGAGTTCGCGTATTGGTCGAGGCGCAGCGGGTTATACGCGTAGTAAATGCGGAAGGGAGCGTTGATGACGGGCAAGACGACCTGCAGTTCCACGCCGGTCGACATGCGCGGTTGATAATTCGTCCCGGAGATGATCGGCAGCTCATTCGTGAAATGCAACATCGTACCGCCGACGCAGTTGAAGCTGGAATCCCTTGCCGGACAACCAAACACCGTCGAATTGAGATCCGAAATCTGCGCTGCGGAGACCTGTAGTTGCCCGGATTGGGAGACGAAGTCCATCCCTGTATCCACGAAAGGCGCCAGCGTCACCGGTCCGGCGATCGGGATGCGATATTCCAGGTTCGTCACCAGGTTGGTGTCGCCGCCCGGAAAGATGATCTGCTCCACCGGGATGTTGATGCTGTACGGACCCGAACGCGGGTTGGCCGGATTGACTGGAACCGTACTTCCGTCGGGATTCTGCAATGGAATGCTGACCGACGTGGGGAAAAACGACACCGGCGAGATGGCGCGAATGTCGAAGCCGCGGATGTCGGTGTCGCCGCCCATATAGAAGCGGTCAAACGGGGGCGCGACCTGGCCGCCGAAGCCGGTGATCCAGGAACCCAGCACGCGGAAGCCAATCGCGTTGCGGCCTTTGTTGACCGGCACAAAGCGTTTGTACTCGGCAACCGGTTTCACGTACTTGACATTGCCGCCTAAGCCGGCAAATTCGGTAGCGAAGTACACGCTCTGGCCCTTATGCGGGCGCTGCGGGTTATCGAATTTGGTGTAGGAAAAATTGGGAACGATCTTGCTGGTGATGATTCCGTTGAGCGCGTTGGGACCGGAGATACCACGGAAATCCAAAGCCTCAAAGTAATCGGTAGAGGCGGCGCTGAACGTCTGCACCGAGGAATTGTCAAACCCATACGTGATGCCGACCCGTTTGAAGGAGCGCTTAATGGGATAGCTGAGCGAGCTGGTGAATCCCGTGCTGGTCTGGGTGAAGTTCTGCAGCAGCGCCTGGTAGCTCGCCGGCAGATTCACAGTTTGGTTGAGCTGGATCTGGGTGAGCGCCGCCTGGTTGTAGTTGTAGCTGTTGTGGTACACCGACCAGCCGAACTGCAACGGGCGGTCGAACAGATAGGGCTGGGTGAAAGACAGCGTTTCGTTGCGCTCGTACTGGCCGACCTGGAACTGCAGCGACAGGCTCTCGCCTTTACCGAAGAGATTATTGGTCGTGTAGTTGATGCCGATGAAGGCGCCGGCCAGTCCGCTGACGCCGCCCGTCAGGCCGATGCTGTTCTTGCCCTTTTCTTTCACCTTAAGAGTGATATCGACCGTGCCGTCCTGGGGATTCTGCTTGATCTCGGAATCCTGGTCTGGCTTGAGCTGGTCGAAATACTGGAGCTGATTCAGGCGAAGCAAACTCAGCTCCCAAAGATTGCCGTTGTAGACCTGACCTTCTTCCAGCGCCAGTTCGCGGCGGATGACCTTGTCGCGGGTGGTGGTATTGCCCTGGAACTCAATGCGGCGGACATAGAACTGCTTGCCTTCGTCGAGGTCGATGCGCAGGCTGATCAGCTTCTTCTCGTCATCGGCATCGGTATTGGGCACGGGCGTGAAGTTGATGTAGCCGGCGGCGGCGTAGAGCTTGCGCAGCGCTTCCAGACCCTTGCGGATGGCCTCGGTATCGAAGATGTCGCCGTCCTTGATCTTGAACTGTTGGCGCAAGATCCTGGTGTCCCGAATCGCCTTGCTGCCGGTGAACGTGATCTCCTTCAGCCGGTAACGCTCGCCTTCCTCCACCGGAATGGTGATATCGACCGCTTTGCCGGGCGATGACTTGAAGGGGAAGTACCACTTGACGCCGCTGGTGTCGTGGATCTGGGTCTTGGGGTCGCCGACCAGCGCCTTGAAGTAGCCCTTGGTCTGGTAGTAGTAACGCACGCGCTCGGCGTCTTCGGTCAGCTTGGTGGAGTCGTAGGTGCGCGCGAACAAGTTCTCCAGAAAGATGGAATGCGGAATACCGATGGGCTTCAGGTTCTTCATCGCGCTTTGCAATTCGCGTTTTTTCAGCGCGTGATTGCCTTCAAAGGTGATCTTGCCGACCTTGACCTTGGGGCCTTCCTTGATCACGAAGGTCAGCGACACGGCGGCCGGCGGGATGGGCCGCACCTCGGAACGCACGGTAGCGAACTGACGGCCATGCGCCGCCAACAACTGCTTGATGACCACTTCGGCGTGCTTCACTTTGGTCGGATCATACTGGCTTTCCTGGGTGAGACCGACCTTCAGTTCCTTGAACTTATCCAGTACGTCGCTCTGCGAAACCGAGCTCAGGCCCTGATACTTGATATCGCGGACCGTCGGCTTCTCTTTCACATAGACATGAATGATCCAGCCGCCACCGGTTGCCGGTTCGCGCTCGATGCGCAGGTCGTCGAAGTATCCGGTATTCCACAGCGAATTGAAGTCGCGCTCCAGCGCGGCCTGGTCGTAAACGTCACCCTGCTTGGTGAACATGCGCGCCCGGATGGTGTCGGCGGGGATGCGGCGGTTGCCGTGGATCTCGATCTCTTTGATCACACCTTCCTGCGCGAGGCAGGAGACGGCAAGAACTATGAGTGCCAGAACAACACCGACGACCGTGGCGCAACCACGTGTCCCGCGAACCAACACATTCGCGGGTCTTACCTGAAGAGGGCAAGAAATGACGAAAACCTCGACGCAAGTGTTAATGAAAGCGCAATTATACGGTACAGTGGCTCGGGTTCGGCAACCAAAGCACTGCCGCGCACTGGGCGACGGCTACGCTAACCCTTGCCGTCGATGGAAGTTGCGAACAGCAGTGACCGGTGGCCAGTAGTCCGGGCTCGAGCCCGGGGAAAAGCGCACCCTCCAAACTCGCTTTGCCGCCGCTGAAGCCACTTTCGTTGCGCACTCGTTCGCCGGACTGACGTCCGCCGTCATGCGCGCTCCACTTGGACTAGCGTGGAATAAAACGTAGCTCCTCCGCCGAGGTCGGTCAGCCGTGCCGAAGTCAGCACGTTGATGTTGTCTCCCGCATTCGACAGCTTTGCCCAGCCCAGGCGCGCTCCCACCACACCCGGCTGCACGGCGCCATCCACGCGAGCTCGCAAGAAAATCTCACCGCGCTCGTTGTAGACGCGCACCCGGTCGCCCTCGACGATGCCGCGTGCGCGTGCGTCTTCGGAAGAGATTTCCAGATCGTGCTGATGCGGTTCCATTTTCTGCATCGTGGGCAGATTGTCGAAGGTTGAGTTGAGAAAGTTATCGGACTTGCGCGCCAGCAGTTCCAGCGGATAGCGCTCGGCGGCCGCAGTGTGCCGCGACTCTTGCGGCGCCACGAAAGCAGCGACGGGATCCATGCCATGCTCGAGCAGGGCTTCGTCGTAAAGCCGCGCCTTGCCGGTGGGCGTCAGGAATCCGTGCGCAAACGGCAGCCAGGCGTCATCATTCCCCGCGCTGGTCAGATTCAGCCGCACATACGGATCGCCTTCGAGGCGTTCGCGCGTGATGCCCGCCAGTTGCGGCGCGCCGGACGATAGCGCGGTGTCGATCATCGCCTCCACGCTGTCGCGGAAACACTCATCTTGGAAGCCCATCCGCTGCGCCAGCGCCCGAAAGAAATCAACGTTCGACCTGCACTCGCCCAGCGGCGCAATCGCCCGGTGCGACACCTGCAAATAATAATGACCGTACGCCGACACCAGGTCTTTCTGCTCAAAGAACGTCGTCGCCGGCAGGACGAGGTCGGCAAAATCGGTGGTATCGGTGAAGAACTGTTCGTGCACGATGGTGAAGAGGTCGTCGCGCATCAGTCCACGTCTTACCGCGTGCTGGTCCGGACACACGGCGGCGGGATTGGAGTTGTAAACCACCAGCGCCTTGATCGGCGGATCGTCGAGCGCGGTGAGCGCCTTTGCAAGCTCGACCATGTTAACGGTGCGCGCCATCCCCTGCAGCGGACTCTTCAGCATCAGCTCCGGCATTTCCAACGCGCCGCGGTTGAGCTGGAAACCACCGCTGGTGGAGAGCTGCAGTCCACCTCCGATTTCTTTCCACGATCCGGTGATGACCGGCAGCATGCAAACCGCGCGCACCGCCGCGCCGCCGTTCTCGACGCGCTGAATGCCGTAATTCAAGCGAATCGCCGCCGGCCGCGTGAGTGCGTATTCGCGCGCCAGGCGCTCGATGTCTTCTTTCGCAATACCGGTCCACTGCGCCACCCGCTCCGGCGGGTACTCGGGCAGGCGCTTCAGCAACTCGTCGAAGCCCTCGGCGTAGCGCGCGATGTAATCCGCATCGTGCCAGCCATCGCGCGCGATCACGTGCATCATCCCGAGCGCCAGGGCGACGTCGGTGCCGGGATTGATGGGGATGTGCCAGTCGGCCACGCGGGCGGTGCGCGTGCGATAGGGATCGATGACCACCAGCTTGGCGCCCGCACGACGCGCCTCTTCGATGAACGGCCACAGATGAATATTGTTGCCGTGGATGTTCGCGCCCCACGCGATGATGTATTTCGAGTGGCGGAACTGCTCAGGTTCGGTGCCGATTTTCCGCCCGTAGATCGAGATCATGGCGTGGCCGCCGGCCTCAGAGCAGATGCTGCGATGGAGCTGCGACGCCCCCAGCCGATGGAAGAAGCGCCGATCCATCGAAGCGTTGTTGAGGACTCCGCAGTTGCCGCCGTAGGAATACGGCAGGACGGCTTCCGGCCCGAACTCCGCGCTGATGGCTTCTAACCGCGTGGCAATCTCATCCAGGGCATCGTCCCAGGAAATTCGCCGGAATGCGCCATCGCCATGCGTTCCCTTTGCCGCAATCCGTCGCATGGGATAGAGCACGCGATCGGGCGAATAAACACGATCCAGATATTTCGCAACCTTGCCGCAGAGAAATCCGCGCGTAACGGGATGCTCGGGATCGCCCTGGATGCGCGTGGCCCGGCCGTCTTCAATGGTGATGAGCGTAGCGCACGCGTCGGGACAATCGTGCGGGCAGGCGGCGTGGACGGTTTGCTTCATGGTCGACCAGAGTCGATTATCCCATGAAGTCAAATGCAGCTAGTGATTACAACGTCACGTATCACTGCTTTGAAAGGGCACGGCTTCAGCCTCCTGTGCCGGTTGTCACCAGTTTGTCAGCGAAGCCTGTGATGAGCCGCTCGCAAAGCGTGACGAACTGCACTTTTGTGCGTTGACCCTATGCAGTTCCGGCTTGCAATTCGTCCCTCACATAGGAGTATGATCTAGCAACCTGTCTAGGCCGGCTCGCAGTTCCTGAGGAGAAGGCGATATGGCTCGCAGATTACTTGCCCTTCTTTTTGTGCTTGTGCTGGCGCTGTCGGTTCCGAGCGCGGCGAAGCTACGCAATCTGTCCGCACCGAACGAGGCCGAGCGCGAACGCGTGGTCGATTACGCGCGTAGCCTGGAAGAGCACCCGCTCGCCAAGGACAACCTGCAAAAGCGCATGTGGCTGACGGAGTGGATCGTCAACACTCCCGCCATCACGGTGGCGCCGTGCTGCGAGGAGCTGAACTCGCTCGACGAGGTGAACAACACGTATTCGCAACAGCTCCGCATGCAGGCTATATACTCGCAGGCTGCATTTCAACTGGAGCACCCGAAGGTGAAGGACCCAGCTGCGATACAGGCCGCGGGACTGGCCGGCACCTTGCGCGCCTATCGCGCCATCCAGCGCTTCGATCCTTCAGCTAAATATCCGGTGCTCGATGACCTGATGACGATTGAGCGCAAGGGCAAGCTGCAGAAATACGTGGAACGACGGACGCAGTGCTTGCAGGATTAGCCGCAGCCGAAATTGCTTTGCTGTAGGGCGCGCCAGTCGCGCCCTTTCGTTTTGAAAAAAAATTATGCATTACGATTACGTCGCCATTCCTCCCCAGGACGTGCCGCGCGCTGCCGAGCCGCTGTTTCAGCACCTGCTGGATACCTACGCCAGCGAAACCGACAAGACCATCTCCGTCTGGCGCAGCTTCGCACCGGAAGACCTGACGTTTCGTCCGCACCCGAAATCATCAACTGTTGAGCAGATTCTTAAGCACCAACTGCTCTCCGAGCGCCGTTTCTTCGGCGAGTTCGTTGGCACGCCCGAGCCACCCGCGGCAGAAGTGCTGCCCAGGACGCCGGAGCTCGCCGCCTACATTCAGCGCATGGAGGAACTGGGGCGTCCGCGGCTGGCGTTCTTCGCTACGCAATCGACGAAGTGGTGGATGGAGGAGGTTCCGTTCTTCGAAGTCCGGCGCCAGCGCATATGGGTTTTCTGGCGACGCGTGCTGCACTCCTGCCATCATCGCACGCAGCTCACCGTCTATCTACGCCTGCTGAACAAACCTGTGTTGTCGGTGTACGGGCCTACCGCCGATCAAACCTGGGACGGCGCCGATCCAACGACCTCGGTGGAAGCCGCGGGAAGAAGATAGTTTCGAGTTTCGAGTTTCCGGTTTCGAGAAGCCTTCGTCCTCTCTGGGTAGAGGAGCGAGGCATCTGCTTTTTCGCTGACTCGTAAGGACAGCAGATTCCTCGCTTCGCTCCTAATGACAATCTTCCGGTTCGAGCGGCGATTCACTTATCCGAACGGCATCCACGACAACAACACTGCCAGATGCAAACGTTGCCGCTCCTCGAAACTCGAAACCTGAAACTCGAAACGGCTTTACTGCGGCTGGCGATTGGCCGGATTCAACTGCTCCTGAAGCTGCTGCTGCTGTTGCTGCATCTGCTGCAGCTCCTGCATCAACTGCTCCGGCGTCTTGGCGCCATTGTTTTGCTCCTGCTCCTGGTCGGGAGCCGCGCCGTTTTGCTGCAGGGGAGGCTGAATCGGTAGACCGGGATGACGAAATCCTACCGGCGGACGCGGTGGTTGCTCAGGGTTCTGGTTCTGATATTCGGATTCGCTCTCGGCAACCGAGCTCTCATCCGGTTCCTCCGGCTCCGCCTGCAGAGTGGGATTGTTCTGCGCCGTGGTAGTCGCACCCGCTTGCCGTGGCGTCAGAATGACCCGCTGTACTGCGCCGGGATCGCCGGCCACGCCGAGGATTACGTAGTCAAACCTGGAGCCGTTCAGGAGTGTGTTCAGCACATCGCGTGGCTGGCCGGGTCCGATCCGCGTCGCCACGCGGTCGCTGCCGGCACTGCCGGGAACGTCGATCGACGCGCCGGTCTGTGCCTGCACGGCGCGCAAGACTTGCGCCAGGGTGGAATTCTGCGCGTCAATTGTCAGCTGCCCATTCTGGAAGCGCACTTGCGGCGGTGTCGGAGGTAGCTGATCGAGGGTCGGCGGTGGCGCAGGCGGCGCTGCAGGCACTTCCGCAGCCACAGTTTTCTTCGAGCCCGGCGATTTCCGGTGGGGTAAGGTTGAGCCCTGCGCAGGCGTCATTGCCGCCGGCTGATTCGGTGTCATTGCCGGATGCTGTCCCGGCGCGACTCCCTGTGCTGGGTTCGCTGCCCCGACCTGCGGCCGATAGGGTGCTGCCGGCGGTACGGCCTGCGGCGTGCTGGAAACTGTGCCCTGCGGTTGCGAGGGCGTTACGGGCAGCACCTTGTTGCCTTGCGCGCTCCAGTGCAGCGGCCCGGGAGCCGATGGCGACGGTGGTGGCGGCGGAGCCTGCGGCGCGGTCGCCTGTGCATTCGCAGGCAGCGCTGCCAACATCAATGCTGCTCCCAGCAGCGCAATTCCCGCCACGCTTCTGTTCAGGCGTACCATACAAGTTGGACGGCGAAGCTCCCCACTCGTTTCGCCGATACCCTATTCTAACCCGAGCGGCCGGCGCAGTTTCTTCCTGGCAGCGGAAGTTCTCGACTGCGGGCGGAAGCCGCTCCCGGCGGATTCAGCATCTTACAGAGAAAAGCCGTGCGCCAGAGGGCCAGGATAATATCATGATTTTCATCTCTCGTTGTCGCATCTGCCGCATCGTCTTTGCGCTGATATTCTTCATCTTCCTGCCCGCGGCATCATTTGTTCTGTCGCAAACCTGTTCATCCGGCCCCGATCTCGACAGCGCCACCAAGACCGCACTCGATACCGCAGCCAAACAGTATCTGGATATGTCCAAGAATGGCGACGTGGCCGGGCTGAAGGCGAATGCGATCCCGGGAATCGCGGGCGACTTTGGCGCCATCGAGCAGGCGGTGATCACCAACAAGCCCTACCTGGCGGAGGGTACTGCCAGCATCACCGGGAACTATCTGCTGGACGCCTCGGAGGCGAAAACGGCGCTCCCGCGTGCCGACTTCTACTGCGGCATCTACAACTCGCCTGACCGGCTCTCGTTTTCCATTCCTAACCTGCCGCCGGGAAAATATGCCATCGTGATTCAGAAAGTGAATGGCAAGGACCCGATCACGTTGTCGCTCGTCTTGCAGAATGTTGGCGGCGCGTGGAAGCTGGCGGGATATTATCCGCGGCTCGACGGGATTGGCGGCCATGATGGCCAGTGGTACTTGACGCAGGCGCACGCCTACAAATCCCAGGGCAAGGCGCTCGACGCCTGGTTCTACTATCTGACAGCGTGGGACCTCACGGCGCCGGTGAACTTCATGAGCACGCCGCAACTCGACAAGATTGCCGAGGAGATGCAGAGCGCACGTCCCGCCAACCTGCCCAGCGACAGCGCGCCCCTCAGCCTCTCCGCCAACGGCAAGACCTTCCGAGTGACCGGACTGACGGCGGTGCCGGTGGACAACAAGCTGGACCTGCGCGTGGTCTATCAGAATTCGAATGCGGCGGATTCCGGCGTCGCCTTCCAGGACAACATGGCCCTGATCCGGGCGATCGTCGCCAAATATCCCGAGCTGCGCGATGCCTTCGATTCGGTGATCGCGCGCGCCGTCGACGGCAGCGGCCATGAGTACGGCTCGCTGCTGCCGATGAAGGACATCAAATAGAGGTGAGGACGACGTTGCGATGAATTGCCGGTGCCCCAGGTTTCGGCCATCTTTTGGCCTAACCTGGGCCCAGGTTAGCGTCCAAAAGAAGGGCGCGAACCTGGGGCACCGCTTGTGGCAATCCCGCTACAATAGCGCGGTGACTAAACGCTCTCCGGGCTTATATAGGGGCGCAGCCCTGCTTTTACTCGCGTTTTTCTTCTTCTTTCTTGTTTATCTCGGCGCGCAAACCGCCAAAACAAATTCTCCGCTTGATGCAAACTCCACTACCTGGACCGACGCCGAAAAATCCGCAATGGCCGACCGCGTTCGCCACGATTTCCTTCATGCCTGGAGCGGCTACAAGCAGTACGCGTGGGGCCACGATGAGCTGAAGCCGCTGTCGAAAAGCTACCGCGATTGGTACGGTACTTCGCTGTTAATGACGCCAGTCGATGCGCTGGACACCATGGTGCTGATGGGCCTGACCGATGAAGCGAAGGAAGACCGCGAGTTGATCGACAAACAGCTCTCCTTCGACAAGGACATCTACGTCAAGAACTTCGAAATCACCATTCGCCTGCTCGGTGGGTTGCTCAGCAGCTATCAACTCACCGGCGACAAGCGACTGCTGGAGCTGGCCGACGACCTCGGCACTCGCCTGCTCCCGGCGTTCAACTCGCCGACAGGAATGCCCTACGTCTTCGTCAACTTGAAAACCGGCGCGGTGCGCGGCGTGGAAAGCAATCCAGCCGAGATCGGATCGCTGCTCGTCGAGTTCGGCACCCTCAGCAAGCTGACAAACAAGCCGGTGTATTACGAGAAGGCCAAACGCGCGCTGGTCGGGGTGTACGATCGGCGCTCGCCCATCGGCCTGGTGGGTTCCAGCATCAACATCGAAACCGGCAAATGGATCGACCCAACCAGTCACATCAGCGGCGGCATCGATTCCTATTACGAGTATCTGCTGAAGTGCTCCCTCCTCTTCGGCGACAAGGATTGCGAGCGCATGTGGCAAACCAGCATTGCGGCGCTGAACAAGTATGTTGCCGATCCAACCCCGAACGGCCTGTGGTATGCCCAGGTCAACATGAACACCGGGGCCCGCGTTTCCACCCGCTACGGCGCGCTCGACGCATTCTTTCCCGGCGTGCTGGCGCTCTCCGGCGACTTGAAGCGCGCGGAGCAGTTACAGGAGTCCAGCTACAAAATGTGGACCACCTTTGGAGTTGAGCCGGAGGAGATGGATTACACGACCATGAAGGTGACCTCGCCGGGCTACGAGTTGCGCCCCGAGATCATCGAATCGACGTATTACCTGTATTACTTCACCGGCCAGCCGCGCTACCTCGACATGGGCCGGACCTTTGCCGACAGCCTGGAGAAGTATTGCAAAACCGATGCCGGTTTCGCCGCGCTGCTCAATGTCGAGACGAAGCAGAAGCGCGATGACATGGAGAGCTTCTTTCTGGCCGAAACGTTGAAGTACCTCTATCTGCTGTATGCGCCGAAATCGACCCTCGACCTGCACAAGGCAGTATTCAATACCGAGGCGCATCCTATGCAGAAAACCTGGTAGCGCGATTACGAACATCTAACTTCTTCAGGTAAGCATGGCACTGGGAGCGCAGCAGAACACGAGCACACCGGCGACGAGCCCTACCACATCGACGCGCAGCTATCGCGGGCCGTTGGCGATGGTCACCACCCTGTTTTTCATGTGGGGATTTCTCACCTGCCTGAACGACATCCTCATTCCTCACCTGAAATCGATTTTCGACCTGAATTACGCCGAGGTCATCCTTGTCCAGTTCTGTTTCTTCTCGGCGTATGCGGTGTTCTCGATTCCCTCGGGTAAGATCATCGAGCGCATCGGCTATCACAAGATGATGGTGGCGGGCCTGTTCATCATGGGACTGGGCGCGCTGTTGTTTATTCCCGCGGCCAGCGCGCCTTCGTTCACGCTGTTTCTCACCGCACTCATCGTTCTCGCCGCCGGCATCACGGCCTTGCAGGTTGCGGCCAATCCCTATGTCGCAGTGCTGGGACCGGCGCGCACCGCCTCCAGCCGGCTGAATCTGACGCAGGCGTTCAACTCGCTGGGCACGACCGTCGCCCCGTTTTTCGGCGGCTGGCTGATCCTCGGCACAGTTGCCGCGCCCATGAGCGCGCCGGAGATGCTGGCCCTGTCGCCGCAGGCGCTGCACACGTATCGCCTGCAACAGGCCTCGTCGGTGAAGCTCCCATATCTCGGCATTGGGCTGGCGCTGATTGTGCTGGGGATTGTCATCGCCAAGTTCAACCTGCCGCACATTCCCGAAGCCGAGGGCGGCCACGCCATCACGAGCGACAGCCTGTGGGCGCATCGTAACCTCGTCCTCGGGGCGGTCGCGATCTTCACTTATGTCGGCGCGGAGGTTTCGATCGGCAGCTTCCTGGTGAACTACATGAACCTGCCCTACATCGGCAACCTGCGGGCCGAGGTCGCGGCCAAGTACCTGACCTTCTACTGGGGCGGCGCGATGATCGGGCGCTTCATCGGCTCGGCGGTGTTGCAGAAAATCAGTACCCGCGTGGTGCTGGCGTCAAATGCCATCGTTGCCGCGGTGCTGGTTTGCCTGTCGATGCTCAGCTTCGGACACCTGGCGATGTGGGCGCTGCTCGCCGTGGGACTCTTCAACTCCATCATGTTCCCCAGCATTTTCACGCTGGGAATCGAAGGCCTGGGGCCGCTGACCGGCGAAGCTTCCGGCCTGCTTGTGATGGCGATTGTGGGCGGAGCCATTATCCCGGAATTGCAGGGATTGCTGGCCGACCGCATCGGGCTGCATCACGCCTTCATCCTGCCTGTGCTCTGCTATCTCTATATCCTCTTCTTTGCTACGAAAGGCCAGCCGCGACAGCGGATTCGGAAGGCTTAGAGCGGTTTAGGAAATGGTGTGCCCCGGCGAGCGGGTAGAGCGGCGCTGAATAAAATGCCGCTCTACCAGGACACACGAAGGCCGGAAGCACTCTGGCGGAATGCTTGGCGAAGCGTCATTGCTCGGACTCGAAACTTGAAACTTGAAACTGTTATACTCGCTTCCCCGACATGAAGGTCATTGTGATCATCCCGGCCGCGGGGCTCGGCACGCGCATGTCCGCCGCGCACGGAGGTCCGCGCGACAAAAGCAAGCAATTTTTTGAGCTGCAGGGTACGCCGATCGTGGTGCACACGTTGCGCAAGTTCGCGCAATGCGATGCGGTCAGCGAGATCATGGTCGCGCTGCGCCATGCCGAAGTCCCGGCTTTTCAGAAGCAGATCGAGCGCGAGAATTTCCGCAAGCCGCTGCGCCTGGTCGAAGGCGGCGAGCACCGCCAGAACTCCGTCGCCAACGCAATCGCCACGCTGGGCGCAGACGAGGATGACATCGTGCTGGTGCATGACGCAGTGCGGCCGTTCGTCGATCAGGAAACCATCGTTAATGTGATCGAGGCGGTGAAGAAATACGACGCGGCTATCGCCGGCGTTCCGGCAGTCGACACGGTGAAGCAGGTGGATCGCACCGCCGATGGCGCGGTGGTGATTGCCACCGTCCCGCGCGAGCGCATGGTGCTGGCGCAGACGCCGCAGGGCTTTCGCTTCGGGCTGCTCAAAAAGGCTTTCGATGAAGCGGCCGCCGACGGCTTCATGGGAACGGATGAGGCGTCGCTGATCGAGCGCAGCGGCGCACCGGTGCACGTGGTGATGGGTTCGCCGCGCAACATGAAGATCACAACGCCGGCGGACCTGGAGTTAGCAGAATTCTTTCTGTCGCTGGAGAACCGCCGCGAGGTGAGCCTGAGCGGGTGAAAGAAACTTAAATCGTTTCTTGAAGGGCACGGCTTTAGCCGTGCCGTTCCGTTAGGACGACAAGCCTGCCGTCGCTACGCGACTCGCGTTTCATTTTTCTGAGCGCACCCAGCCTTGAAAGGCTGAGCTAAGCTCTTCCGCCCCTTGGCTCGATCACCACGGACGGTAGTTTCGGCCTTCATTCGTGGCAATTTCACCTGCTTGTCCAAATAGAACTTCTGGCGTAAGTGTAGTAATGACGTGTCCACTTCCCCCATTTTCCGCATCCCTCGCATCGGCTACGGGTGGGACTCGCACGAGTTCAAGTCCGGCATTCCGTTGAAGATCGGCGGCCTCACCATTCCGCACCACAGCGGTCTCGCCGGCCACTCCGACGGCGATGTCCTGCTGCACGCGCTTACCGACGCCCTGCTGGGCGCGGTTGCCGCCGGCGATATCGGAACATACTTTCCGCCCAGCGATCCCAAATGGAAAGGCGCCGACTCGGTCGTCTTCGTGCAGCAGGCGCTGAAGCTCATCGATGAAGCCGGCTATCAGGTCGGCAATTTCGACAGCACGTTGATCCTCGCCGCGCCCCGCATCGGCCCGCACGCCTCCGCGATTCAACAGAACATCGCCGACCTGCTGGGCATCGAGCCCTCTCGTGTTGGAATCAAGGCGAAGACGCCGGAAGGTATGGGAACCGACAACGCTGCCATCGCGCACGTCGCTGTGCTGCTGTGTGAAATTAGCTGGCCGTAGTCGTAGTCAGCTAGAGCAGGCCTTCCGAGCCTGTGTCGCAACCCTGGATCAATTTGCGCGGCGGGAAGAACCGTCAGAATTGCGGCAGAAACAGCCGCGCAGCGGCGGAATGGTGTTAGCCCGGCGTGTCAGAGGCGGTTACGAAACGCTGTTGTCGCAGGCATCGGTGGGACCAACTGCGAGCCAACGAGTGCCGTAGGCACGGAAGAGCTTAGCCCAGCACGTAGCCGAACCGGGGTCCCCGACTTGCGCTTCCTGTGCGCGAATTGGCGTGCGATGGCGGAGTGCTGGGTCGAGCGGCAAGAATTGTCGGAGTCGCGTGGCGACGGCAGAGTTTCGTAACAGCCGCGTAAGCGCCGGGTGTGAGTGGGAAAACAACCAAGCCGCGGCAGCGGCGACACCACTCGCCACACAGTCTCTTCAGGCCTGCGTCACTATGCTCGTAGTTCAGGAAGCCAGTGACGCGGACCTGAAGGTCGGCTCTACCCTACAACCATCGCCGCACGCTGCTTTTGTAAGTCAGATAGTCTTCCCCGAAGCGCCGCTCCAGGTAGGACTCTTCGCGATCGATCACGGCGTCCTGCATGATGATCACTACTCCTGGCAGCAGCATCAGCGGCCACACCGCCCGGCGCAGCAAGCTCGTGCCGACATAGATGGCGGTCAAGCCGACATAGATGGGATTGCGGGAGATGCGGAAGGGGCCGTCCTTGACCAGCAGGGAGACGGGCCGCGTGGGCAGTATGGTCGTTCCCCGTTGCAGAAAAAGAAGTCGCGTCCAAAGCACCAGCGCCACGCCGCCAGCGGCCAGACCGGCTCCGGCGAGCCGCGCTTGGCGGCGCCGCAACGGCGCATATTTCTGCAACAGCATGCCGATCGCAAACGCTCCCGCATACAACAGCGGCGGCGGGACCTTCACCCCTGGCGAACCGGCATCGATTGCAGTCATGCGAGTCTTCTCCAACAGCCGCCACCGGCGCCAGAGCGCGATGTGCCGACAGCCGCTGATTCTGCCATCCGCGTAGAATAACCTTTTCGACGGAATGCGGCCTGGGCTGCCGCTCGCCGGTTCTTAGCGAGGCTACACCATTATGGCAACATCAACGCGGGACGAGGAAACCATCGCCACGGCCAAGCCGGGCGAAGCCAACGGTCATCCCTCGAATTTTATCCGTGAAATCATCCTCGAAGACCTGAAAACCAACAAATACAACGGCCGCGTGCACACGCGTTTTCCGCCCGAGCCGAATGGCTACCTGCACATCGGTCACGCCAAGTCGATCTGCATCAACTTTGGTTTGGCGGCGGAGTTCGGCGGCAGGACCAACCTGCGCTTTGACGACACCAATCCTGAGAAAGAAGAGCAGGAGTATGTGGACTCGATCGTCGCGGACGCGCGCTGGCTAGGCGCGAACTGGGATGATCGCATGTTCTACGCCTCCGATTACTTCGACCAGCTTTACGAATGGGCGATCAAGCTCATCAAGGACGGCAAGGCATACGTGGACGATCTCGATGCCGAGCAGGTTCGTCAATATCGTGGCTCGCTGACCGAGCCCGGAAAAGAGAGCCCATACCGCAATCGTTCGACTGAAGAAAATCTGGAGCTGTTCGAGCGCATGCGCGCCGGCGAATTTCCCGATGGCTCGCGCACGCTGCGCGCCAGGATCGACATGGCCTCGCCCAACCTCAACCTGCGCGATCCGGTGATGTATCGCATCCTGCACGCCACCCATCATCGCACCGGCGACAAGTGGTGCATCTACCCGATGTACGATTTCGCGCACGGCCAGTCGGACTCGATTGAGAACATCACGCACTCGATCTGCACGCTGGAATTCGAAGACCATCGCCCGCTGTACAACTGGTTCATCCAGCAGCTCGGCATTTTTCCTTCGCAGCAGATTGAGTTCGACCGCCTCAACCTGACGTACACGCTGCTCAGCAAGCGCCGCCTGCTGCAACTGGTGCAGGAGGGCCGCGTGCGCGGCTGGGACGATCCGCGCATGCCGACCATCTCCGGCATTCGCCGCCGCGGCTATACGCCGGAAGCGGTCCGCAACTTCTGCGCCGCGATCGGCGTGTCGAAGACGAACGGCATCATCGATCTGGCCATGCTGGAGCATTTCGTCCGCGAAGACCTGAACAAGCGCGCGCTTCGCGCCATGGCGGTGCTGCGGCCGCTGAAGGTCGTCATCGACAACTATCCCGAAGAGCAGGTCGAAGAGCTGGAGGTCGTCAACAATCCGGAAGATGCGAGCGCGGGCAGGCGCAAGGTGCCGTTCGCGCGCGTGCTCTACATCGAGCAGGATGACTTCCGCGAGCAGCCGCCGAAGAAGTTCTTCCGCTTATCGCCGGGACAGGAGGTGCGCCTGCGCGGAGGATACTTCATCCAGTGCACGAGCGTGGTGAAAAACGCGAGCGGTGAAGCCGTCGAGGTGCATTGCCAGTACGATCCGGCGACGCGCAGCGGCAACGCGCCCGACCATCGCAAGGTGAAGGCAACGATCCACTGGGTCTCCGCCGATCACGCGATTGACACCGAAGTGCGGCTGTATGAAAACCTGTTCTCGAAAGAGAATCCGGGCGATGTGCCGGAAGGGCACGACTTCACCGAAAATCTGAACCCGAGTTCGCTCGAAGTGATCGCGGACGCCAAGCTGGAGCCATCGCTTGCCAACGCCCAGCCGGGCGATCGTTATCAGTTCGAGCGACTGGGATACTTCTGCGCCGATCCTGATTCGAGGCCGGGCGCGCTGGTTTTCAACCGCACGGTTCCACTGCGCGACACCTGGGCGAAGATCGAGAAGCGTCAGCAGGAGTCGCGCTAGGTGCAGTTCACTGCTGCCTCTCCTGTCCGTCTTCGCTTCGCGCCGTCTCCTACCGGTTACCTTCACGTCGGCGGCGCGCGGACGGCGCTCTTCAACTGGCTCTACGCGCGGCACTACGGCGGCACGCTGGTTCTCCGCATCGAGGACACCGACCTGGAGCGCTCCACGCCGGAGATGGTCGAGGGTATTCTCGTTGGGCTGCGATGGCTGGGCATCGATTGGGACGAAGGCCCGTATCAGCAGACTGAGCGCATGGCGCTGTATCGCGCGGCGGCGGGGCGGCTGATCCACGGCGGACATGCGTATTATTGCTTCTGCAGCAAAGAGCAACTTGAGCAGCAGCGGGCGCAAGGCGTCGCCGAGGGCCGCGTGCCGCGCGATTGCTGTCGCACACTAAGCACACACGAGGCGCGGCGGCGAGTGGAGAGCGGCGAAGGCGCCGCGATTCGCTTCGCTGTCCCACAAAGTGGGAGTACCACATTCGAGGACGCCGTTTTCGGGCCTGTCGAATTCGCCAACTCCGATATCGAGGACTTCGTCTTGCTCCGGCCCGACGGCGTACCCACGTATCACCTCAGCGTCGTGGTCGACGACCTGGACATGCGCATCACGCATGTATTGCGCGGCGCCGACCATCTTTCCAATACACCCAAGCAGATCATGCTGTACGAAGCGCTCGGCCAGCCGCGGCCGGTGTTTGCGCACGTGCCGCTCATTCTCGGGCCCGACAAGACGCGGCTCAGCAAGCGCCACGGCGCCACCAGCGTCATCGCGTACAAAGACGAAGGCATCGTCCCCGAGGCCTTCCGCAACTTCCTCGCGCTGCTGGGCTGGTCGCCGCCGGATACCTCGCAGGAGATTCTGCACGACCGCGAGCTGATCGGCCTCTTCGACCTGAGTGGCATTCAGAAATCAAGCGCCATCTTCGATCGCACCAAGCTCGACTGGTTTAACACCGAATACATCCGCGGCACGCCGGCTGCGCTGCTGCTGCCGCTCCTTGAAGAGGAGTGGAAGAAGATCGGTCTCATTCCCTTTCAGACAAGCCGTCTCGCAATGGAAGCCGCCGTCGAGCTGGTGAAACCGCGAGCGCGCAATCTGAAGGATTTCGGGACGCTGTTTCGCGCCTATTTCAGCGATGATTTCGAAATGGATCCTGCCGCTCGCGAGAAATTTCTGAAGGATGACAGCGTGCGCCAGATGCTGGTTGAGCTCGCGTCGCGTTACGAGCAGGCCGATGAGTTCTCCCAAGCGAGCACGGAGAAAATCCTGCGCGATTACGCCGCTGAAAAGAATATCAAGGCCGGCGCGCTCATCAACGGCGCACGCGTGGCGCTGACCGGCCAGGGCGTCGCCCCCAGCCTATTCGCGGTGATGGCAAACTTGGGCCCAGAGCGGACGGCGGCGAGGTTGAAACGCGCAACTCGGTTATAACCTCAGAAAGCCTCGACCGCTGCTTTGGTCGGGCTGGGTTCAGGCCGCAGCGAACACACGGGTTCTACTTCACCACCGTGACCTGAAACTGTACCGGAAGGTTGCGCGGAGGATAGCAGGCGCTGCGGTCGCAGGCCTGGAAGCGCAGTTCGCCTTTGACGGGATAGTTGCCCGGAGGCGTATTCGCCGGCACTTTCAGTAGGGCGTCGATGCTGAAATCCCCGCTATACACATTCAGCTTCTCATCCGGCGAGAACGGGAAAGTTTCGTCCTGACCGGCGGGATACTTCACGTCCGCTACCGTCAGCGTCGCGGGGGGGTTGAGCTTCAGCGCCGTCGGGATCAGCAGCGGCGAATGCGGCGTATGCGAGTTGATGTGGTACTCCGAGCCGATGCGAAAATCCAGAGAGACATCTTTGGTCGCACCCGCATGGACCTGCACGTTGCCTACGGGTGCCATGATAACGAAGGGCTTGTCCTGCAGGTTCTGCGCCCACAGGCACGTGGTCAGCAGAAGCGCAGGCAAAATCCACGCAAACCTGGGCTGAATTGCACAGCCTCCTCGGTGAAGGTGTTGTTTGTCCTGCGCGAAATCTTGGGGATTTATTTTCATTTGCGATCCGGAACTGGCGGGCGCGCTCATGGAATCAGTGACTCCCACCAACCACGGTTCCCGCCGCGGACAGTTCGTCCGGGCCTGGTTCCTGCTCTTCCACCGGCTTGATGACGGCTGCTTTGTTCTCCGCTCGCGCCTGCCTCTGCTGCACGCTTGCCGGACGTGGGGCAGCGTTCAAGGTTCTCCTTACGGCTTCCTCGATGTCCTTGCGGTCGAGCAGCCCCGTCATCTTGTCCACAATGGTCCCGTCGCGGGCGATGTAGAAGGTCGTGGGCAGATACTGCACATCGCCGTAGGCATCGGAAATCTGGTCGGTTCCCAGCAGGACCTCATAGTTCACCCCTAACTCGCTGGCGAACTTGGCGATGGAGGCCGGGTCGGAATCATCCATGGCGACGCCCAGCACCACCAGACCGTCCTTGCCGTATTGTTTCTGCAGGTCTTCAAACCAGGGCATCTCAACCTTGCAGGGCGGGCACCAGGTCGCCCAGAAGTTCAGCAGGACGGCCTTGCCGCGAAAGTCCGACAGCTTCACCGTACGGCCGTCGAGTGAGGTCAGCGTGAAGTCAGGCGCGGGCACCCCCTGAACGTTGCCCACCAGCTTAATGGGGAAGTGCTTACGGTCTCGGCGGGCATAATTACCGAACGCCAGCATAGCCATGATGGCCATCACCAGGACGATAAAAACCAGGGCATTTCTTCTCACAAAACCTCTTCTACAACGCGAACCGGTTCAGAAACGAAAGATACCCGGACAACATACGAAGATTGTTCAGGAATATCAGCACTCCAATGGCAATGAGCAACACGCCGCTGAACACTTCCACCGTGTGCAGATGGCGGCGAAAGCGCCCATAGAAAGCCAGGAAGCGATCGACACCCAGCGAGGTCAGCAGAAACGGAACCGCCAGCCCCAGGGAATAAACCGCGAGCAGCACCACTCCCTTCCACACGGTACCCTGCGCGCTTGCCAGCACCAGGATGGTGGCCAGGATGGGACCGATGCAGGGCGTCCACCCGAAAGCGAAGGCGAACCCCACGGCGAAGGAGCCGACCGCGCTTGCTCCGCCTTTGACCTCATGCAGACGCTTATCGGCATAAAGCGCCTTGATCTTCAACAGTCCGGTCAGGTGCAGGCCGAAAATGATGACTACGATTCCGGCGATCTTCGACAGAAGCGAGTGATATTCGTTGACGATTTGCCCCAACCCGGTGGCCACTGCACCCAGCGCGATGAAGACCACGCTGAATCCCAACACGAAGGTGAGGGAGTGCAGCATGACGGTGCGCAGAATGCGCCGCTGCGACGATTGCAGTTCCTCGACACTGGCCCCCGAAATCAGCGACACGTAGCCCGGCACCAGCGGAAGTACGCATGGCGAGAGGAACGATAAGACGCCCGCCAGAAACGCAGCCAGGGGCAGAGGCAAATTGTGCATAGCCTATTCTAGCAATGTCGGCAAGGGCACTGTGCAAAAAGCGGTACTGATCTAATTCGATCAGCGCCCAAAAAAGGCCATTACCTGGGCCGGACGGTGCTACTACCGGCTGTAGTTTTAAGACGTTTCTCGGGGTAGAACCTTACACCAAAGTCCCAGATTTGGCCGCCGGTTTGTGAGGCAGAATAATGGTCGGCTTGCGCAAGCCCGACCAGGACTCGGAGATCACGATGGAATCGCCGGGATTGTGCGGGTCGTACTTGACTGATGCCGGCAAGCCCAGGCGGCATGAGTATAGATCGATGAACTGCCGCAGGTAAGTCACATCCTGGGAGGCCTCGTAGGTGACGCCGGCCACGTCGTAGGTGTAGACCAACAGGACCATCTGCCGTCCGGTCTCGTCTTCCTCCAACTCCAGGACATCGATGACATTGCCGTCGATGATGCGGCCGCCGCGCGTGAGTTCGGTGCGGCGCTCGCGCTCAATGTCCTCCTCAGGCTTTTTGTTCTTACGCGACAACAAGGCGTAGCCCACGATCGCGGCGGTGACGCCAAAGGCGAGCACGGGGTACAATCGCAACGAATTCATGCGGTGGCTGTGGCGATACGGCCTTGCTTCCAAGATAGCTGGAGTGCCCGCGCAAGGAAACAGGAAAATAGCCGGTGCGGCGGCTCAATTTCCACAGGCGGACGCCGTGCTGCCGCCTGTAGGGGCGTTTCGAGCGTTTCCGGATTGGGTGTGTGTCCCGGCAGAGTGGCGCTTCAGCGCCGCGTAAAAACCGCCGCCCTCCGATTCTTGGCGATGCACCGAACGCGAGCCTAAGGAGACTGTGTGTCGCGAGTGGTGGCTCCAACCTCTCCCACTCGTACCCAGGGCGCACGAGGCCGTTACGAAACTCTGTTGTCCCAGGCATCGGCTGGGACAAACTGCGAGCCAACGAGTGCCGTAGGCACGGAAAAGCTTAGCCCAGCACGTAGCCGAACCGGGGTCCCCGATTCGCGCTTCCTTTGCGCGAATTGGGGTGGGATGGCGGAGTGCTGGGTCGCTGGGAAGAATTATGGGAGTCGCGCAGCGACGGCAGAGTTTCCTAACAGCCTCTTACGCCGACGCCC
>Ga0335078_10002183_pt1 | contig 29661 bp, 29 predicted proteins | sample Lox_Sample_32_FD_206711 | JGI IMG/M metagenome (GOLD analysis project Ga0335078, IMG submission 206711) | Soil microbial communities from Loxahatchee National Wildlife Refuge, Florida, United States - Lox_Sample_3.2 | ecosystem: Environmental > Terrestrial > Soil > Wetlands | place: USA...
CTGTCTCCCTAAATGAAACCCTCGCTCCTGGTCTCCACCGCCAATCAAGTCTTTGCCCTTGCCCGCCGATAGCTTTCTTGCCACGCTGTTGGTGACCGGCGCCGCATGAAGAACCTGCCCAGCGAACACGCCAGTAGCTTTCCCGATCTGCCCCCCGCATTCGACCGGCGTCGCCGTGAGCGCGTCACCCTCAGCATCCCGCTGCGAATTCTCTCCTACGGCATGCTGGTGGATAAGGCGAACGACGGCATCTGCACCGACTTGAGCGAAGGAGGCGTGGCCTTCGATTGCCCCTCCGAGCTGAACGTCGGCGATATCGTGATTCTCGAATTCCATCAGAAGGGCGAAACCGCCTACCGCTGTCACGCCCGCCTCGCCTACCGCATGGGCCGTCGCTACGGTGCCTATTTCCTGGCTGGCGAATAAATACTTGCTCAAACCGTACCCGTCTTGGTAGTATATGTAATACTACCTATGGTAAGAAGAACGATCATATGTTCAGTGGCCCGCCGTCCCAGGCATCAGAAGAAGAGCTTCTCACTTTCCGAGGAGGCTCTAGCATACCTGGCGGCGGTGTCGGTCAATTATGGGTCGCAGTCGGAAGCGTTGGATGCGCTGATTCGGCAAAAGAAGCACGAATCGGAACGAGCTCACATCGCAGCAGGCATCGCCAATTACTACGATTCCCTGAGCGACAAGGATGTGCAAGAAGAACGGGCCTGGGGGCAGTTTGCGGAAACCCAGCTCGCCGAGGATTAACTATTATCGCTACCGTCACCCGACCGCCGACACGAGGGGAAATCTGGTTCGTCAAGGTTCCCACTGATCCCGGCGACAAACCGCCTCGACCTGTCGTCGTCGTGTCCATCGACCAGCGAAACACCCATCCCCGTGCCAGCACCGTCTTGGTCGTGCCCCTTTCTACCTCCACGGTGAAAGATGTTCCCACCCACATTTACCTCTCGCCCGGGGAATCAGGCCTCGAAGCCTCAATTCTTAAGGCCGAGGATGTCACAGTCGTCTTGAAGACAAGCTTGATCGAACCGCGAACCAAGCTCGGAAAACTCACGCACGCTCGAGTCTGCGAAGTAGCGGACAAAATCAGGATTGCGATGGGTTGTCACTAATACCACCACGCTTCTCCAATGCTTCCAGCACCAGCTTGGCAGATGCCAGATCTTCCACCGCCAATCCCAACGACTTGAACACCGTAATCTCCGCCAGAGGCTTCGGCTTCGTTCCCGCCAGCAACTCGCCCAGCTCGGCATAGATCTTCGCGTTGGCCAGCAAGATATCGCCCGATTCCTTCGCAGCCGCGTCGCGCGAATCGACAATCACCGCGCCGCGCATGGCATCGTCATCCAATTCGCGGGTCTTCGTTCCCACCGCTCCCACCGCATTCACCAGCGCTCCAGCTTTCAGCCACGCCCCGCGCAGCACCGGCACTGGCGATCCCGTCACGGTGACAACCACGTCAGCTCCTCGGACCGCTTCCTCTGCCGTCATCGCTCTGCCGCCGACCTCGCTCGCCAGCCTTTGCGCATTCTCCTGCGTGCGGCTCCAAACTCGTATGTCGTCGAATTTCCTCACCAGCGTCAGCGCCCGGTAGTGCGATCGCGCCTGCACGCCGCTGCCCAGAATCGCAAGGCTCCTCGCATCCGGCCTCGACAACAGCTTGGTCGCGACCGCCGAAACCGCAGCTGTTCTGAGTTCGGTGATCAGACGGCCATCCATCATCGCCAGCGGCTCGCCGTTTCGGGCATTGAACAGCGCGATCACGGCCTGATGCGTGGGAATTCCAAGAGAAATGTTTTCAGGATAGAGATTGACCAGCTTCGCGCCCATCACGTCGCCGTAGACCGCAGGCATCAGCCCCATGAATCCGCGATGTTCTGTGACCGGCACGATGCTGCGAACCGGTTGCACCACGTGTCCGGCAGAGAAGTCGGCAAGGGCGCGCTCCATCGCCGGGATCAAATCCTCCAGGCGCAATAGCGGACGGATCGTTTCTTCGTCTAAGAAACGAATGGACGAAACGGACTTGCCCTTCTCACTCATAGTCCGCCAATTTTAATGTAGAGTAGGCAGCAAGATCACATAGCTAGCAGGAGGCGCCGATGACAGCGTCGAGCGAATCGAGGCGGCAGGTCCTGACCTACCTATTGCTGGTGTTTGCCTTCAGCTCTGTCTTCTATTTCCTTATTCTGCGAACTGGCAAGCTTGCCTCGGCCGGCGGTCTCTACGTCGTCGGCCTGATGTGGTGTCCCGCCTTGGCGGCGTTTGCGACACTCAAGCTCCATCACCGCAGCCTCCGGCAGCTGGGCTGGAAATGGCCACAGGCGCGCTACGTGGCCATGTCGTGGTACATCCCGCTGCTCTACGCCGGCATTGCGTATCTCATCGTGTGGACTACCGGTCTCGGAGGATTTCCTAATCACGATTTCATACAGCATTTCGCCGTCAGCCCACGTCTGCACATGCCACCAGTCGTAGCCACAATTCTTTACGTAATTGTTATTGGGATCTTAGAAGTGGTTTTCGGCATGGCCGCTTCCCTGGGCGAAGAGATCGGCTGGCGCGGCTTTCTGGTTCCTGAGCTATCCAAGACCATGGGCTTCACCGCGACCGCGCTGACCAGCGGGATTGTCTGGGCCGTGTGGCACTTTCCCATCCTCATCTGGGGCGACTACAACGCAGGCACGCCGACGTGGTACTCGCTGCCGTGTTTCACGATCATGGTCGTGGAGGCGGCTTTCATCTTCGCCTGGGTGCGGCTCAAGTCCGGCAGCCTGTGGACTGCGACCATGCTTCACGCCAGCCACAATATCTACATCCAGGAAATCTTCACCCCGCTGACAAAAAATACCGGCAAGACCGCGTGGTTCATCGATGAGTTCGGTGCCGTGTTGCCGATCGTGCTCCTCTTCTTCGCGATTTATTTCTGGCGCCGACGCGGCGAATTACCGCAGAACTCGATCGCGGATCAGAAAACTTCAGCTGCTTTGTCTCCAGTTACCGCCAACGCAGGCGGCGCACAATAATCATGCTCAAAGTCAAAAAGCTCTCACCCGACGCTGTTCTTCCCTCCGTTGCTCATCCCGGCGAGGACATCGGCTACGACCTTTACTCCGCCGAGGACCTCACCATCTGGGCCCATTCCGCGGCCGGCGTCCACACCGGAATCGCGATTGAGTTCGTTCCCACTGCAGGTGGCATCGTGAAAACCCGCTCCGGTCTCGCCAAGAAGCGACTTTTGTGCAACGCAGGGGTTATCGACGCTGGCTATCGCGGCGAGATCATCGTGCTCATGGAGAATCTTGCAGACGAGCCCTACACCATCAGCAAAGGCGACAAGATCGCCCAGTTGCTGGAGCATCCGTTCCTCGCGGGCGAAGTGGTGGAAGGCGAGTTAAACGAGACCAGCCGCGGCGCAAAGGGCTTCGGCTCCAGCGGATCCTAGGATCCAGCTGTCTACGCGGTCGGCTCGCGAGTGCCGACAATCGAGCGCTGGAAGGCGCGGCGTCAGCTTCCTCCCGAGCTTTGGTCGTTTCGCAGCACCTAAGTACTCGCTGCGAGGAAGTCGACGTTGTCATGAAATCAGGACGAAGTCCTGGGTAACGTTGATAAGAACATCCCAGTCCCGGCAGGGACGTCAGCCCTGCTGCACCGCCGGTCGCTCCTTGTCCAACTGTGCCAGCAGATCGTCCACCCGCGCTTCCAGGATATTGCGGATCGAGCAGATGCCCAGCACCTTTCCTTGTTCATCCACGATCGGCATATGGCGGTAGTGGCGCTCCAGCATGACCTGCAGTGCCTCGCTTGGCGTCGTCGCTTCCGTCGCCATCTCGACAATCGAACTCATCATCTCGCGCACCGGCGTGGTCTTGGGATCGCGTCCGCTGAGCGCGAACTTCGCCAGCACGTCGCGCTCGGTGAACATTCCCGCCACAATCCCATGTTCGTCGATCACCGCAACTGCGCCGACCGTCTTCTCGATCATCGTTTCGATTGCCGCTGCAACGGTTGCCTCCACTGACACCGTCGCCGGACCTTCATCACACCACGTCAGAAGACTCATAAATCGTAAGATTCCTTTCCCCATGAGAAACTGCGAGCCTAGTTCTCCCCGCCGCTGGCGTCAAGTGAGTTGAGCACGAGGGGCCGAAAGGGGATAATCGCGATATGCTCTCATGCCGCGTTCGCCTGCTGTTGTTGATCGGCTTGACCATCACGTTCTCCTCGCTTGCTCTGATTGCGAAAGACAAAGACTTTGTTCCTCCGCACGCCGAGAACGCCAACACGTATCCCAGCAAAGACGCGCATCCCAAGGAAAAAGTCACCGCGGCCATCGATCTCTACAATGCTCCACCGAAAGACAGCATTTTTATCACGCCCTACAGCCAGGAAGGAATTCTGCCGGTCTTTCTCATCATCAGCAACGACGGCGATCAGCCCATCACGATTAACAATATGGAAGTGCAATTAGTCACCGGCCGCCGCGCCAAGCTGGACGGGCTGACCACCGACGACGTCTTCCGCCGCGTTGCCCACATCAGCGGCAGCAGCAACGCTCCCGTGCGCGTCGGCCCCATCCCGCTGTCAGGAAACAAGAATAAGAAGGCCCAGAAGGAATACCAAGAGATTCAAAATGCGAAGTTCGCAGCGCAAGCGGTCGAACCCCACACCACCAAGGCCGGCTTCATCTTTTTTGATGTCGAAGGCGTCAAGCAGCCGCTGGACGGATCGCACATCTACCTGACCGGGGTGCGCGACGCGGGTGGCGCAGAGATGATGTACTTCGAAATCCCCGTCATTCCATCGAACGCCGCGAGCCCCGGCGCGCAATAAGGCTCTAGCCCTGATGCGAAAGCTGTTCACCGATTCAGAAACTTGGCCAGCCATTAAAAAGCGCCGCAGGCGGGAACAAAGAGGATAGCCCCGCCCTTCCACGGCGGGGTAAGCGTCAACAGGATTCTGAGTCCGGAGGGACGACAGAGCTTCGCCTTCAGCGGCGACACAACCTTCCTGCCCTTTCCCGCTTCACATTTTAAGTTGCCGAACTGAATAATTCGCCGCAACTGGTGTGAGCGGTAAAGGAGAAAGATGCGTCCGTTAGCTTGGATCGGTTTGGTTGTTCTTGTACTTGGAATCCTGTCGTTTGTCGTCCTGGTGCCGCACAATAACACTCATGAATTGAAGGCCGGAGATGCTTCCGTCGATATCACTACTCACCACAATGAGAAGCTGCCTCCGATAGTCGGTGGTGTGCTGTGCGCCGCGGGAGTGGTGTTGCTGGTCGCCGGATCGCGCAAGGCGACCGCCTGACAATGTTGCCGATTATCGTGCCGGCTTAGTAGATGGCGAGACAGCCTGACGCTGCTCCTCACGCGCTACCTGCTCGCGCAGATCGCGGATCACGATCGTCCACATCTGCACATTCGTGCGCAGCAGGATCTGCAGGTTCTGATCCCGCAAAAACTCGATTTCGCTGCTCATGTTGAGATTCAAGCTCTCCAGCTTGTTCAGATCGTCCCGCATGCGCGCCAACTCATCATTGCCTGAGTTCGCCGGATTGGAAGACTGCCCCGCATTGCCCGGAGCGGAATTCTGACCCTGATCCGCGGCTCCTCGCTGGGCAAACGAACTTCCTGCCACCACCAACATCACCAGCATTACTAAGAAAATCTGCCGCACGGCACACCTGCCTCACGCGATACCCGGATTTGGCCGCCCCGATGAGCCGCCCTTCGCGTGGATTCAGTATGATCGGAATCAACTCTTTTGAGGAGACGATCTGTGCACCGAACCACACTCGGCGACTTCGAGCTGACCATCCTCTCCGACGGCATCTACCGCGCAGACGGCGGCGCCATGTTCGGCATCATCCCCAAAACCATGTGGCAGAGGCGCACCACAGCCGACGAACGCAATACCATCCCGCTCGGCCTGAATTCGCTGCTGGTGCGCACCGGCAAGCACAACGTCCTCATCGAAACCGGCATCGGCAACAAGCTCGACGAAAAGTGGCAGGCCATCTACCGCAATCAGGCCCTGCTTCTGCAGAGTTTCGAGTCTGCCAAAATTTCGCCCGACGAGATCGACATCGTCATCAACACGCATCTGCACTTCGATCACTGCGGCTGGAACACGCACTACAAGCAGGGCAAGCCGGTTGCGACATTCCCTCGCGCAACTTACTACATCCAGGAGGGCGAGCTGGAACATGCCCATGAGCAGCACGAGCGCGACCGCGTCAGCTATATGACTGACAACTACGATCCTCTGCTCGCCAGCGGCCAGCTCAAGCTCCTGCGCGGCGACAGCGAAATCGTTCCCGGCATCTCGGTGAAGGTTTATTCCGGCCACACCCGCGATCTGCAGGTCGTCATGATTCGCAGCGGGCATAGGATCGCCGCTTATCCCAGCGATCTCATCTGCGACGCCGCACACCTCGATCCCACCTGGACGTTAGGTTACGATCTCTATCCGCTGGAGAGCATCGCCAACAAACATCGCTTCTACCAGCAGGCGATTCCGCAGCGCTGGCTTGTCGTCTTCACCCACGGTCACGAATTGCCTTGGGCGCACCTTGAAATCGGCGAAAAGGGTCGCCCGGTAGCGCGCCCGATCGGGCAAAAGGTGGGCTGACTCGTCGGCGCTAAAGAGCCATTTACGACTTCAGTTGCCAGTCCTACTATGTGGGACATAAAAATTTTGAGCACCAAGCGAGGCTGGCATGGGCAAGAAAAACAAGAAGGACAAGAAGAGGAAGCACAAGGAAGAAGATGCGGTTGTATCCGAGAAGAGCGGTGCCCGGCTCGACCTCCGCGCGGTGGAGATTCCCGATCGTCCCAAGCCCATGAAGCCCAGCGATATTCGCGAGCTGCGCGAAAGCCTGAACGCCAGCCAGACTCTGTTTGCGCGCCTGCTGAATGTCAGTTCCAATGCAGTGGAGAGTTGGGAGCAAGGTCTTCGCGAGCCGCGTCAGGCCACGTTGAAGTTGCTGCACATCGTTCGCAAGAATCCCGAGGTGCTGCTGGGCCCGTAACCTAATTCACGTCGCAGCCGCCGTTCATCATGCAGCAGTTTGTCTGTCCGCAACCCGCCGCCGGCGCGGCGGAGTGCCCGCCTTTGCTGACCGCGAAGGTCGAAAGCTGTTTCTCCAGCTTCTCGGTGTGGCACTTGGGACATTCCGGTGTCTGCTCGCCAAAGAGGATGGCTTCAAACTTATGACCGCAAGCCTCGCAACGGTATTCGAAAATCGGCATGATCGCTCCCGCACTGACGAAACGCGGCCTTGACCTGAATGCGCGTAGCCGCGAATGTTAGAAACATTATTATAGAGGCAGGAGCCTGTACCATCCCACCAAAGGATCAACCGGTGTTGAGATCCGCGCGTGCCGCCGAAACTACGCGCGCGCACGACTTCTTTGGCGAGCCGTTTCACCCGCGCCGGCCATTTCTTAGCGGACACGCGCAGACCATCGTCGGCAATTTCCTGCCGCGCCGCAATCAGCTTCCTCCGCCGGAAGAGCGGCTATTTCAGGTTGAGCCCGAGGTCCAGGTGCTATGCCATTGCCACTGGCAGGCTGATCGCAGATCGGCGATGACGCTCGTCATCGTTCATGGGCTGGAAGGCTCGAGCGACTCGCAGTACGTCATCGGCACGGGAAGCAAAGCCTGGCTCGCGGGCATGAACGTAGTTCGCATGAACATGCGAAACTGCGGCGACACGGAGCATCTCGGCCCCACGTTGTACAACTCCAGCATGTCGGGCGATGTGGGCGCCATCGCGACAACGCTGATCGCCGAAGATGGCCTCAAGCAGCTGGCTTTCGTCGGATACTCCATGGGCGGCAATCTGGTTCTCAAGCTGCTGGGCGAATGGGGAGCTGATGCGCCGCGCGAAGTGAAAGCCGCGGTGGGAGTCTCGCCTGCGATCGATCTCGCTCCTTCCGCCGACGCGCTCCACCACCGCGCTAATCGCGTCTACGAGTGGAAGTTCCTTCGCGGCCTGCGACGCCGCATCCTGCGCAAAGCGGCTCTCTTTCCCGGCCGCTACGACGTCAGCCACCTGCGTGGCATGCGCAGCCTGCGCGACTTCGACGATCAGATCACCGCTCGCTATTCCGAATTTCGCGATGCCCAGGACTATTACCTTCGCGCTGCTGCCGCGCGCGTCGTCGACCGCATCGCGATCCCCACCCTCGTCCTGCACGCCCTCGACGATCCATTCATTCGCCTGCTGCCCGATACTCGCGAAAAGCTGCTGCACAATCCGCACATCAGCTTCATCGAGACCGCGCACGGTGGTCACTGCGCTTTCCTCGCGGTTGCCAATGGCTACGACGGCCGCTGGGCCGAGCGTCAGGCTATCGCCTTTACCCAGCGCATCGAAAACGGCGAGCTTATCGGTCTGGCAACGAACTAGGGCTCCTTAACACACGAGGCAGCGCCCTATCTCCTGCTGGTTTGCTTCTTCTCCGGTTTGGGGTAGAATGTGCCGCACCTGCTGTCTGCGCGTTCAGCTGCTTCACTCAAAGAATCTCTCCGAACAGCAAACGAACGAGATTCTGGTTGCCGTCATTAATCAGTGCAAGGTCGTTACATCAGCGCAAGAAGGAAGTAGCGATTCGTTGTGGGCGTTACTTCGGGGATGCAGGCTCATCATACTCATTGCGGCTTGCTTTGCACGTTCGAACTGGTGCTTTGACGGGGCACGAATTGAATACAGCAGCTAAATGAATTGAGGTCCGGATCATGATTCCACAAGAGGCACGCGACGCTTCCTCTGCCAAGCTCGATCAACTGGCCATCAACACCATTCGCACGCTGGCCATCGACGGCGTGCAGAAGGCCAACTCCGGACATCCCGGCACACCCCTGGGCGCCGCGCCCACCGCATACGCACTCTGGCAGCGCGTTCTACGCTACGATCCCGCCGATCCCTGGTGGCCGAATCGCGATCGCTTCGTACTATCCGCCGGACATGCTTCCATGCTTCTCTACGCGATGATTCATCTCACCGGCATCAAGGCGGCGAACGCCAGCTACGAGAAACAGGGCCGTGAAGCAGTGACCATCGACGACATCAAGACTTTCCGCCAGGCGGGCAGCCGCTGTCCCGGACATCCAGAATATGGCTGGACCACTGGCGTTGAAGCTACTACTGGACCGCTGGGACAAGGGGTTTCCAATAGCGTCGGCATCGCGATCGCCCGCGATTGGCTGGCCGCGACTTACAACCGTCCTGGTTACGACATTTTCAACTTCAATGTCTATGCGCTCTGCGGCGATGGCTGCCTGATGGAAGGCGTCGCCAGCGAAGCCGCATCCCTCGCCGGCCATCTCAAGCTCTCGAATCTGTGCTGGATCTACGACTGCAATCACGTGACGATTGAGGGCCACACCGATCTCGCCTTCACCGAAGATGTCGCGACCCGCTTCATGGGGTACGGCTGGGAGGTTGCTCGCGTCAGCGATCCCAACGATATCGAACAGGTGGAGCGTGCTCTTAAGCGCTTCCATGAGACCAAAGACCGCCCGACAATGATCATCGTGCACAGCCACATCGGCTACGGCGCGCCTCATAAGCAAGACACCTCCGCCGCGCATGGCGAACCGCTGGGCACGGAAGAAGTTCGTCTGACGAAAGAGTTCTTCGGCTTCAATCCCGATGAGTCGTTCGTGGTTCCGGCTGGGGTGCGCGAGCACTTCGCGGCGAACCTGGGTGCCCGCGGCTCGAAGTCAAGCGGCGAGTGGAATGCTCTGTTCGGCCGCTATAAGGCGCAGTATCCCGACCTGGCCGACAACATCGAGCGCATGAACAATCGCGATCTGCCGCCGGACTGGCAGAAAGCGCTACCCAGCTTCCCGACAAGTGCGAGTGGCATGTCGACGCGCGACGCCTCCGGCAAGGTTCTGAACGCGCTCGCGCAGAAGATCCCGTGGTTGCTTGGCGGCGCGGCGGATCTGTATCCCAGCACCAAGACGCGCCTCGAATTCGAATTCGCCGGCGACTTCGAGGCCAACCAACTGGGTAACTACAAGGGTCGCAACTTCCACTTCGGCATTCGCGAGCACGCGATGTGCGCGATCGTCAACGGCATGGTGCTGACCGGCTTACGCGCTTTCGGTTCCGGCTTCCTGATTTTCACCGACTATGCGCGCGGTTCCATCCGCCTCTCGTCGCTCATGGACATTCCCGCGCTGCACGTCTGGACGCATGACACCATCAGCCTGGGCGAGGACGGACCGACCCATCAGCCCATCGAGCAACTGGTCTCCCTGCGCGCTATTCCCGGCATGATCGTGATTCGACCCGCTGACGCGAACGAGATGGTGGAGGCCTATCGCGTAGCGATGTCGACCAAGGATCATCCTTGCGAGGTCATTTGTAGCCGGCAGGCGCTGCCGATCTACGACCGCACGAAGTTCGCCCCGGCAACCGGCTTGGCAAAGGGCGCCTACGTCATGGTCGACGCTCCGGACGGCAAGCCCGAGGTGATCCTGATCGGCTGCGGCAGCGAAGTCGGCCTTTGCGTCCAGGCGTGGGAGAAGCTGACAGCGGCGGGTACCAAGACGCGCGTGGTCAGCATGCCCTCGTGGGCGCTGTTCGATCATCAGGACCAGGCCTATCGCGATAGCGTTCTGCCGCCGGCGATCGGCGCGCGTGTCACGGTCGAGGAAGCGTCGCCGGTCGGATGGGATCGTTACGCCGGACGTACCGGAGTTGTGCTCGGCATGCGCACCTTCGGCATGTCTGCGCCCATGAAGGTTGTGATGGAGCATTTTGGATTCACCGTCGAGCATGTTGTCTCGGCGGCGAAAGAAGCGATCGCAAACTCGAAGTAACGAGAACCGCTCTTCGCTTTTCAGTTTCACCGCGAGTCGCAGCACAGGGGACACTATGTCAAATGGAATGTCGGATGCCTTTGTATTCTTCGGAGCCACAGGCGATCTTGCCTACAAGCAGATCTTCCCGTCGCTGCAGGACCTGATTCGCTATGAGGGATTCAACATTCCCATCATCGGCGTTGCCAAGGCCGGCTGGAATCTGGACCAGCTGAAGGCTCGCGCCAAGGACAGCCTGGAGAATCACGGTGGCCTGGAGCAGGCAGCCTTCGAGAAGATGACCAGCCTCCTGCGCTACGTCGATGGCGACTACGGGGACGCGGCGACCTTCACCGAGTTGCGCAAACAACTCGGCGCCGCCAAGGCGCCGCTGCACTATCTTGCCGTTCCGCCGAGTTTGTTTGGAACTGTTGCTAAGGGGCTCGCCGACTCCGGCTGCGCCACCAACGCGCGCGTCGTCATCGAGAAGCCGTTCGGCCACAACCTGCCTACGGCCAAGGCACTCAATCGTACGCTGCACCAGTTCTTTCCCGAAGAAAACATCTATCGCATCGATCACTACCTCGGCAAAGAGCCGGTACAGAACATCCTTTACACTCGCTTTGCCAACCCGATCTTCGAGCCGATCTGGAATCGCGACTACGTTCGCAGTATCCAAATCACGATGGCCGAGAACTTCGGCGTAAGCGATCGCGGCAAGTTCTACGACGAAACGGGCGCGCTGCGCGACGTTGTACAGAACCACATGCTACAGGTACTTGCCAATCTCACCATGGATCCGCCTACGGGCGAGGATCACGAAGCCGATCGTGATCAAAAGGCGGCGCTGCTCAAAGCGGTGCGCCCGATCACCCCCGACTGCGTTGTGCGCGGCCAGTACAACGGCTACAAGAAGGTCGAAGGAGTTGCTCCGGGCTCTACCGTAGAGACCTTCATCGCTGTCAAGCTCTACATCGACACCTGGCGCTGGGCAGGGGTTCCCGTCTACATTCGTGCCGGCAAAGAACTGCCGGTCACCTGCATGGAAGCGGTGGTGGAGTTCAAGCGTCCGCCGCGCGAAACCTTCCACGAAGTTGTCCCGCTGCGCTCGTCGCACCTGAGGATGCGCGTCAGTCCCGACATCAGCATTGGCTTGGGGGTTCGCGTGAAGGTTCCCGGCGAGCGCATGGTGGGCCAGGATCTCGAACTAAGCCTGAAGAATCATGCTACAGATGACATGCCTCCGTACCAGCGCCTGTTGGGTGACGCCATGCGCGGCAACGGTGAGCTGTTCGCTCGCCAGGACCTGGTGGAAGCGCAATGGCGCATTGTGCAACCGATTCTGGATAACGTCACGCCCGTGTACACGTATGAGCTGTGTACCTGGGGGCCGGATGAGACCAACCAGCTTATCGGCGCGGACGGTCCCTGGATCAATCCCATGACGCCACAGGAAGAGTCTCGATCGCAGGCCGCGAGCAAAGCATAAATGAGCACCAGGAAAACCAAAACGAAAGTGCGAACCGCACCGGGCAAAACGCATGACTTGGTGTTTCTGTTCGACGTGGACAACACACTGCTCGACAACGACCGCATGCAGAACGATCTGTTTCGTCATATGCAGCGCGAATTCGGTAAGCAGGCCCGCGCCCGCTATCTCGATATCTTCGAACACCTCCGCAGCGAGCTGGGATATGCGGATTATCTCGGCGCTCTGGAACGCTATCGTGTGGAAAACATGCATGACCCGCGCCTGCTGTACGTGGCCAATTGGCTGGTCGATTATCCCTTCTGGAATCGCGTGTATCCCCACGCATTCCAGGTCATCCAACGGGTAAAGCGATGGGGGCAGGTCGCTATCCTGTCGGACGGGGACGCGGTCTTCCAGCCGCGCAAAGTGGAACGCTCCGGACTATGGAAGGCATTTGGCGGTCACGTGCTCATCTTCATCCACAAGGAACAGGAACTGGCCGCGGTGGAGCATTTTTTTCCAGCGAAGCACTACGTCATGGTCGACGACAAATTGCGGCTGCTGCAGGCCATCAAGGATGTGTGGCAGCACCGTGTTACCACGGTTTTTGCACGGCAAGGCCATTACGCGCGCGACAGCAAAGCGAATGCGAAGTACCGCCCCGCCGACATCAGCGTTCGGCGCATCGCCGATCTGCTCGACATCAAACGAGAGGCATTTCCGGGAGTAGCGTAAGGAGGCTCCGATGAAAGCGACCCAGCAATTGCACGATCTCGGTCAGAGCCTGTGGCTCGACAACATCACGCGCGACATGCTCAATGACGGCACCCTCAAGCGCTATATCGGCGAGCTGTCCGTCACCGGTTTGACTTCGAACCCCACCATCTTCGATCACGCCATGACCCACGGCCACGCCTACGACGAGGATATGGCGAAACTGCTGTCCAGCGGGCTGTCGACTGAAGACGCTTTCTTCGAGATGGCGATCGCAGATCTTCGCCGCGCCGCGGACCTGTTCCACCACATTCACCTCCGCACTGGCACCGTCGATGGCTTTGTATCCTTGGAGGTTTCGCCGCTGCTGGCCTACGACGCAAGAACGACAGTCCAGGTAGCCAAGGCGCTGCACGAGAAGGCGGCGCGCCCGAACTTGTTCATCAAGATTCCGGGCACGCCTGAGGGCCGAACTGCGATCGAAGAAGCCATCTTTGCCGGCGTCTCTGTCAATGTGACGCTGCTCTTCGATCGTGACCACTATCTCGGTGCGGCCGACGCTTACATGAAGGGCTTGGAGCGCCGTGTTCAGGCCGGCCTCAGCCCGGACGTTCGCTCGGTGGCTTCGCTCTTCGTCAGCCGCTGGGATAAATCAACGATGGATAAAGTCCCCGGCGAGCTGCGCGACAAGTTGGGACCGGCAATTGGCGCACAGGCCTACAAGGCCTATCGCGACGTGCTGGAGTCGGACCGCTGGCAGCGGTTGGCGAACCAGGGCGCTCGCGCGCAGCGGCTGCTCTTCGCCAGTACCGGAACCAAAGATCCCAAGGCGTCGGACGTGCTCTACATCGGCGCACTGGCCGCCCCCAACACCGTTGACACCATGCCAGAAGAGACTCTGCTGGCCTTTGGTGAGCATGGAAGTGTCAGCAAAGTGCTGCCGCGCGACGGCGGCGACTGCGAGCAGACACTGTCTGCGTTTACCAAGGCAGGCATCGATCTGGCCAAGCTTGCCGCGGATCTGCAGTCCGAAGGCGCGTCGTCCTTCGTCGACTCCTGGAAAGATTTGCTGAGCTCGATCGAGAACAAGAGCAAAGCGCTGAAGTAGCCACGAGCCTGGTTCACCACGGAAAGCACGGAACACACGGAATGAATTTTCTTGTTTTTCATGTTTCCGTGTCTTCAGTGCCTTCCGTGGTGAACCACTGAGAGAGGACAATTTATGCCGGAAGCCAAGATGACCACCCAGCGACCCATCGACACCGCAGCCTGGAAAGCGCTTCAGGCACATTACGAGAAGATTAAGAACGTTCACCTCCGGCAACTGTTCGCCGATGACCCACAACGTGGGACACGGCTCAACGCGGAAGGCGCGGGCCTGTTTCTCGACTATTCCAAGAATCGCATCACCGACGAAACCATTGGCCTGCTGCTCCAGCTTGCGCGTGAGCGCGGTGTGGAAGCGCGGCGTGACGCCATGTTTCGCGGCGAAAAGATCAACATCACTGAGAAGCGCGCCGTCTTGCACGTCGCTCTTCGCGCTCCCAAAGGCACAAAGATCGAGGTCGACGGGAAAGATGTTGTCGCCGATGTTCATGCAGTACTGGACAAAATGGCAGCTTTTTCCCGGCGCGTGCGCAGCGGCGAATGGAAGGGCCATACCGGCAAGCCGATCAAGAACGTCATCAACATCGGCATTGGCGGCTCGTATCTCGGCCCGGAGATGGCCTACGATGCTCTGCGCGATTTCACGGATCCCTCGATGAAGTTTCGCTTCGTCGCCAACGTTGACGGCGCCGCTTTCACCGACGCGACGCACGATCTGGCGGCTGACGAGACGCTCTTCATCCTTTCCTCGAAGACCTTTACCACCCTGGAGACGATGACGAACGCAGCCACGGCGCGCAAGTGGATTGTCGACAAGCTGAAGAGCGATTCCGCGGTGGCCAAGCACTTCGTCGCGGTCTCGACGAATGCGGAGGGAGTTTCGAAGTTTGGGATCGACACAGCCAACATGTTTGGCTTCTGGGACTGGGTGGGCGGCCGCTACTCGATGGATTCGGCCATCGGCCTCTCGACCATGATGGCCATTGGTCCCGAGGGCTATTCGGAACTCCTCGCCGGCTTCCACGCCATGGACGAGCACTTCCGCACGACGCCGCTGGAAAAGAATCTGCCCGCGCTGATGGGGCTTCTGACAGTGTGGTACAACAACTTCTTCGGCGCGCAGACGGTCGGCATCATGCCCTACTCCGACAACATGAAGCGCTTCCCGGCCTATCTGCAGCAGTTGCAGATGGAGAGTAACGGCAAGCACGTCGATCTCGAGGGCAATCACGTCGACTGGCAGACCGGGCCGATTATCTGGGGCGAGCCCGGCACTGATGGGCAGCACTCGTACTACCAGTTGATTCACCAGGGAACCAAGCTCATCCCATGTGACTTTATCGCTTTCTGCCAGCCGCTGAGCCCGCTGACGGTGCAGCATGACTACTTGACCGCCAATGTTTTCGCGCAGGCCGAAGCGCTGGCGTTCGGCAAGAACGCGGAAGAATTGAAAGCCGAAGGTTCTCCTGATTTTCAAACGCCGTTCCGCGTCTGCGAAGGCAATCGTCCTACGAACACGATTCTGGTCGATAGGCTGACGCCGCACGCGCTGGGTACGCTGGTGGCGCTGTACGAGCATAACGTCTTCACCCAGGGCGCGGTGTGGAATATCGATTCCTTCGATCAGTGGGGCGTTGAGCTGGGCAAGGTGCTGGCCAAGCGCATTATTCCTGAGTTGGAGAGCGACGGCGCGCCGCAATTGAAGCACGATAGCTCGACCAACAACTTGATCACGCGCTATCGCAGGGCGTTGGGGCGCAAGAACTGACTTCGCCGCTCGACAACGGTGTGAGGGCACGACTTCACTCGTGCCGATTAGTGGGCTGTTTTGTCATCCCGAGCGGACTTTAGTCCGCGGGGGACCTGCTTTTCCAGTTCGAATCACGATGAACGCGGCTATCGAATCCCCGGATCCGCAGGCAGCCTTGAAGAAGGACGCGGCGGAGTATGCCGTCCGCTATGTGAAGTCGGGCATGGCCGTTGGTCTTGGCACCGGCTCGACGGCGATCTTCGCCATACGCAAGATTGGCGCTCTGCTGCGCTCAGGCGAGTTGCAGGACATCATCTGCTTCGCGACTTCTCGTGGGTCGTGGGATGCGGCGGTTGAACTCAACATACCGATGTTGACGGACGACCTGCCCAGGAGCCTCGATGTGACCATCGATGGCGCCGACGAAGTCGATCCACATCTCAACCTGGTGAAGGGCGGCGGCGGCGCGCTGTTGCGCGAGAAATTGGTGGCGCAGGCCACGGCCAAGGAGCTCATTGTGGTGGACGAGAGCAAGTTATCGCCGCGACTTGGTACGAAGCACGTGCTGCCGATCGAAGTCCTGCCTTTTGGCTGGCGCTCGCAGGTGCGATTTCTCGAGTCCCTGGGGGCGCGATATGTGATCCGACAAACGGCCGACGGCAAGCCATACCACACCGACCAGGGGAACCTCATTGCAGATTGTGACTTCGGCCCGATTGCTGACCCCGCCAAACTTGCGCTGCAACTCGAAGCCCGCGCCGGCATCGTTGAGCACGGGCTGTTTCTTGGGCTGACCAGTCTGGTCATCGTCGCGGGCGCGGACGGAGTGCGCGAGATCGCGCCGGCGTAAAAGCTGCTTTCAATATCGGACCTTTCAGCGCTATTCTTCTTCAACCCGAGAATCCCAAAGGATGTCGCATTCTCTGACCAACCATGCCACCGAAAGCACCGCCGACCTCTAAACCAACGACCAATGCAGAACGAACGCGCCTCGACGAGGCGGCGCACAACGTCAAACCATGGCGCCGCTGGGGCACATACCTGAGCGAGCGGCAGTGGGGAACCGTTCGCGAAGACTACAGCCCCGACGGATCGGCCTGGGACTATTTTTCGCACGACCATGCGCGCAGCCGCGCTTATCGCTGGGGCGAAGACGGTCTTGCCGGTTTCTCGGACGAGAAGCAAACTCTCTGCCTGGCAATCGCCCTTTGGAACGGAAAGGATCCGATCCTGAAAGAGCGCCTCTTCGGCCTCACCAATGGGCAAGGCAATCACGGGGAAGACGTCAAGGAGCTCTATTACTACCTCGACGCGACGCCGACCTGTTCCTACGCACGACTGCTTTACAAGTATCCCCAAGCCGCTTTTCCCTACCAGCAACTCATCGACGAAAACCGCAAGCGAGGGCTGAACGATTCTGAGTTCGAGTTGATCGACACGGGCATTCTTGCCGACGACCGCTACTTCGATGTGTTCGTCGAATACGCCAAGGCTGACGTTGACGACATTCTTATGAGAATCACGGTCGAGAATCGCGGCCCTGACGCGGCAGCGCTGGCCGTCCTGCCGCAGGTGTGGTTTCGAAACACCTGGAGTTGGGGACGGGATCCGCATAGGCCTACATTGTGGGAGTCAGAGGCGGGACATGTTCAACTGTCACATCCCACATTGGGGGACTATCAGGTTGATTTTGATCAACCTGGGGAGCTTATTTTCACCGAGAACGAGACCAACGCTCGCCGCGTTTTCAATTCTGACAATAGTAAGGGCTATTTCAAAGACGCATTTCATGATTATGTCGTTCAAGGCGCCAACAACGTCGTCAATTCCGACAAAAAGGGGACGAAGATAGCTGCGGTCCATCGTCTGAACATCGCGCCAAGAGCCAGCGCGGTGGCACGCCTGCGCATGCGTCCGGCAGGAGCAAAGAACGATCCCTTCGCCGATTTCGATCAGATCTTCGCCGATCGTTTGCGAGAGGCTGACGAGTTTTACGCCGGCATCCATTCCGGTATCGATGACGAGGATGCAAAGCGTGTACAGCGGCAAGCTCTCGCCGGAATGCTGTGGAATCGGCAGTGCTATCACTACAACATTTTCGACTGGCTGCAGGGCGATCCGGGACAGCCGCCTCCACCTGCCGAGCGGCTGAGTGGACGCAACCACGATTGGCAGCACCTGAACTGCGATGAGGTGCTGTCGTTGCCGGACAAGTGGGAATATCCCTGGTTTGCTGCCTGGGATCTTGGGTTCCACTGTGTCGCCCTGTCGCTGGCCGACCCGGAATTCGCAAAGCGGCAACTGGTACTGCTCGGGCGCGAATGGTACATGCATCCCAATGGGCAGTACCCGGCATACGAATGGAACTATGGCGATGTTAATCCGCCCGTACACGCGATTGCTGCGTGGCACATTTATCGTATGGAGCAGCTTCGCACGGGTAAAGGCGATCGTCTGTTTCTGGAGCGAATGCTGCACAAACTTGTGATCAACTTCGGGTGGTGGGTCAACCGCGAGGACGCGCAGGGCAGAAACATCTTCCAGGGCGGATTTCTGGGGCTCGACAACATTGCTGTTTTTGACCGCTCCGAACCGTTGCCGACAGGGGGCACCATCAACCAGTCCGATGGAACGGCCTGGATGGCGATGTACGCACTCAACCTGATGCGCATTTCACTCGAACTGGCGCGCGAGGACTACATCTACGAGGACCTCGCCAGCAAGTTCTTCGAACACTTCCTCTACATCTCCCGTGCCATGTCTGACATTGCGGGACAAGGAATTGGCCTGTGGGACGAGGAAGACAATTTCTACTACAACGTGCTCAGCTTGCCCAATGGGCAAAATGTCCCGATGCGCCTTCGGTCGATGACAGGACTGATTCCGCTGTTTGCCGTCGAGGTTATCGAGCAGGATCTGTTGGACAGCGTGCCGCATTTCAAGCAGCGCCTGGAGTGGTTTCTGGACAAGCGGCCTGACCTTGCAGCCCTGGTTTCACGATGGACCGATCCGGGATCGAAGAGCCGCAGGCTGCTGTCCCTGGCTCGTGCTTTTCGCATGAAGAAGATCCTGCAACGAATGCTGGACGAGAACGAGTTTCTTTCGCCTTACGGCATTCGCGCGCTCTCTCGCTATCACCTGGAACATCCCTATATCCTCGACATTCACGGCAAGCGCTACGAAGTGCGGTACGACCCCGGAGATTCGACCTCGCACATCTACGGCGGCAACTCGAACTGGCGGGGGCCGATCTGGATGCCGGTGAACTATGTCATCGTCGAGAGTTTGCGCCGCTTTTACGATTATTATGGCGATGACTTCAAAGTCGAATGTCCCACAGGGTCGGGCAAGTATCTGACATTGTGGGAGGTGGCTGAAGAGTTGGCGCGACGTTTGATGAAGCTGTGTATGCGCGACGAGAAGGGACGGCGCGCGTTCGCCGGCGACAACGCTAAGCTGCAATCCGATCCATACTTCAAAGATCACTTACAGTTTTACGAGTACTTCCATGGAGACACCGGTCGTGGACTGGGAGCGAATCATCAGACCGGTTGGACCGGACTAATTGCAAACTTGATTGCGGAGCATGGAAACGCGCGCCAGGTCAGTCCTTTCGGGTAGAAGCTCGACTTACTTCTCGCGGAATAGGTCAGCCCAGGAATCGTCAAGGTTGTCCCAGCGATCTCGTTCCAGCCAGTTCGCCTGCGAATCAGGAAGGTAGAGAACGCCATGCCCGTCAGGGCAGACCATCTCCGTTCCTGACCAGTCCAACAAAACATAACCGGGAGCGCCGATCTGGATGGGAGTTCCCAGCCGCTGCCGGCAAATGCGGCAGCGCCTCTGCTGGTCGTAGATGGCCCACGAGAGTGGCGCCACCGAAAGCACCAGGAAAAGCCAAACCGCGATGGCATTGGTCATGGGATGTATCGTCCCAACCAGATAGATAGAGAGCCAGCGTACCGTCGTCCACGCGAGCAACCCGGTAACAAGCAGCAGCAGAACAGACTTGGCGACGAAGAACGACCACCAGCGAAGGCGGTCGCGCAGGCTTGAGGGAGGACGCCCGATAGCCGAGCCCGACCGGGCATATACGATCAATGCGGCGCACCCTACCGCCATCAATATGAACAGCACAAACGAGACCACATAGCGACGCACCTCCGCCGTTCCTGAGGTCACCGCCAGCATTGACGCAGGGAAAACATAGCCCGCATTCTCGGTCAGGTCGGCGAGATCAGCCTCCACTTTCTGCTGGGTTGCTCCGGGTTTCATGCGAGCGACGGCTCCGATGCGCTCGACGAAGTTGCTGAACGGAGGCGAGTGCGAATCGAGCAGCGTCCAGACGGCGATTTCGGGCGAGAGAAGATGGAAGTTCCGGGGCAGTACGCCAACCACCGTTCTTTCGGTGCCGTCCAGAATCACAGCCTGGCCGACAATTGCGGGGTCGGAGTGGTATTGCAGTCGCCAGATCTGATCGCTCAGAACGACGCAACCATTGCAAGTCTGCTCATCTCCTGTACGCAGGATTCGGCCGCGCGTCGCTTGCACACCGAGAACCTGGAAAAATCCTGGGGCTACTTGTGCCGACAAGATTGGAATGGAGTGCCGCGATACCGTCAGGCTGTCCGGGCCCCAAGAGTAGGGAGCCACGGCTTCGATCAACTTGCTGCTTCTCCAGGCTGATGCCAGATCCAACAGAGTCTCCGAACGCACGCGGCGGAATTTTCCATTCAGGCTAACCACGCAAACGCGACCGGGATCCGGGGTGGCAGACGAGAGGAAGGATCCGGCCACCGGAACGACCCCGCTGACCAAGACCAAGACAATTAAGGTCAATGAGACCGCGCTGAGGCAAAAACTCGGAGACCGCTGCAGACGATCACGACGTTGTAAGAATTCCTCGCGGTCATATCGCAGCCAAAACGCCGCGGCAAATGCGCTCCAGCAAAACCGGGCCAGTTCGAGCTTCTTATCGCGATTGAGCTGCCGCGATTCGGCGAGAAATTGACACCAGTGCCATACCTGTTTCGTCCAGTTTTCGCGCCACCCCACCCGCTGCCCGCGAGGCACGATCCAACTGGCCAGCCAGATCAAAGTCCGGCAGCTGAAGAACGTCCTCTGCGCTGGATCAGGAACGGGCATAAAACCTTAGACAGTGAGATGAACAAAACAGTAACGCGTTGCAGCCAAATCGCGAAAAAGATTTTGCCCAGTTGTGGACAAAGTGTATTTCGCAGTCGCCTTCGATGTAGCACAATGAGCTATTGCAAAACTCCTGATTTGCAGGTATAAACCCAAACATTCTCACTGTCGCATTCCGACGCTGACGAAACAAAAGAATGTGGGGGCTCTGTTCGAGACCCCGTTGTAAAATTCCGCCTTTGCGCCAGGGGTTCCCAGCCTGCTGTGGATAGCAGTCCTTGCTTTGGAAACGGGACGCTTGCTCGACAAGCACGCTGAGGAAGCATTAACCATAGGTTAGCTTTCAGTCGGTAGTTCCCGGTCCCGTGCCCATGCGATCCAGGAATTGCGAACGACAGAATTCGAAGCCGCGAAGCCTTGCCAAGCGCGCCTTGGTGGCGATCTTTTTCGTGACGGTTGTGGCATGGAGCGCGACAGGGTTCGCTCTCGGCCCTTCCTCGACCCCTTCGATCTTCAGTCCCGATTCCACGCCGGCCCACGACATCTATCATCTTTCCCTTTTCGTGATGGCAGTCTGTCTGGGAATTTTTCTGGTCGTGTTCAGCTTGATTGCCTACTCTATCGTCAAGTACCGCAAGAAGGCGACGGATGATGATCGCGAGCCCCCACAGATCTACGGCAGCAACCAGGTGGAACTGGCGTGGACGGTCATTCCAATTCTCATCGTTGTCGTTCTGTTCCTGGCGGCGGCGCGGGTGATTCACGCCGTCGAAGACGCGCAATTTCCCCCCAACACGATTGAGGTCACGGCGACCGGCCATCAGTTCTGGTGGGAGTTCCAGTATCCCGCCTACGGTATCACTACCGCGAATGAGCTGCACGTCCCGGTGAGCGATCGGAGTCATCCTGCGCCGACACATATCATGCTGCTGTCTGCTGACACCGACCACAGCTTCTGGGTGCCGCAATTGGCGGGAAAGATCGACCTGATCCCGAATCGCCGGAATGAGATCTGGGTCGAACCTCACGACTTGGGACATTACGTCGGGCAGTGCGCGCAGTACTGTGGAATCCAGCACGCTAAGATGCTGCTGAATGTGTTTGTCGACACGCCGGAAGACTTCCACAAGTGGGTGCAGCAGCAGAAAGAGCCGGCGACGACGTCCGACCAGGTGGCCGCTGGACGCAAGGTGTTCGAGACCAACGCTTGTATGAACTGCCATACGATCACGGGGACAATCTCGCACGGCAGGTTTGGTCCTGACTTGACACATTTGATGAGCCGCACCACGATCGCGTCGGGAGCGGCGCCGAACACGCAGGACAATCTGACGCTGTGGGTAAAAAATCCGGACGCCATTAAGCCCGGCTGCTTGATGCCTGCCATGCAACTCGATGATCAGGATGTGAATGCGCTCGTCGCTTACTTGATGAGCCTGCACTAACGCACGGAGAAACCGATGGCCGAAGCACAACCTATGGTCCCGCCGCTGGTGATTCCGCAGGAACGCGAGGCTTCGCGGCCGTTCGTGCAGGTATTGCACGACTGGATCGTCACCGTCGACCACAAGCGGCTCGGGATAATGTACTTCAGCTACGGGATCCTGGCTCTGGTGATCGGCGGCATCGAAGCCTCGATCATGCGCGCGCAGTTGGCTAGGGCGAACAACCACCTGGTTTCGCCGGAGGTCTTCAACCAACTGTTCACCATGCATGGCACGACCATGATTTTCTTTGCGGCCATGCCCATCGTGTTCGGTATAGCCAATTATCTGGTGCCGCTGATGATCGGCGCCCGCGACATGGCATTCCCTCGCCTGAATGCCTGGGGCTTCTGGATGACCGCATTCGGCGGCATCATTCTCTACTTCAGCTTCATCGGCGGCTTCGGACTTTATGGGGCCGGGAGTGCGCCCGATGTCGGCTGGTTCGCCTATGCGCCGCTGACCTCACCCGCGTTCTCGGTGGGACACAGCACGGATTACTGGACCATCGGTCTGCTGATCAGCGGATTTGGAAGCATTGCTACAGGCTTGAACATCATGACCACGATTCTGTGCATGCGTGGTCCCGGTATGAAGCTGAGCCGTATGCCAATGCTGGTTTGGCTGTATACCGTGACGGCATTCCTGGTGTTGGTGGCCATCGGACCGCTGACAGCTGCTCAGCTGATGCTCCTCATCGACCGTTTCCTGGGGGGGCATTTCTTCGATACCCAGGCCGGGGGCTCGGCGGTCATCTGGATGCACTTCTTCTGGATATTCGGCCATCCTGAGGTCTACATCCTTGTGCTGCCGGCTTTCGGAGTTCTTTCCGAGGTGATTCCGGTGTTCTCCCGCAAGCCGATCTTCGGCTACAACATCATGGTCGCGGCCACGATCGCCATCGGCTTCATCAGCCTGAGCGTTTGGGCGCACCACATGTTCACCGTGGGGATGACCTCCTATGCCAACGCTTTTTTCGTCGCCTCCACGTCCGCCATCGCTGTGCCCACGGGAATCAAGATCTTTAATTGGATCGGCACGATGTGGGGCGGGAAGATCACTTTCACAACCGCGATGCTGTTCTCGGTGGCAGCTGTGGCTCAGATGCTGATTGCGGGATTGACGGGCATCATGTTGGCCACCGCACCTTTCGACTGGCAGCTTGCCAACTCATATTTTGTCATCGCGCATTTCCACTACGTGATCCTGGGGGTTATTGTCTTTAGCGTGTTTTCCGCGGCCTACTACTGGTACCCAAAAGTAACTGGGCGGATGATGAGCGAAACCCTCGGCAAGTGGCATTTCTGGCTGTTCCTGATCGGCTTCCATATGACCTTCGACTTCATGCATATTCCCGGACTGCTGGGAATGCCGCGCCGCATTTACACCTACGAAGCCAGCCGGGGATGGGAGACCTGGAATCTCATCGTGTCCATCGGCGTGATCTTCCAGGCGCTGGGCGTTCTGTTCTGGGTGTTCAACGTCATTAAGTCGTATTTCAAAGGCAGGGTTGCCGGAAGTGACCCGTGGGACGCTTGGACGCTTGAATGGATGACGACCTCGCCACCTCCGGATTACAACTTCGCAGAGTTGCCAGTGGCCACCAGTCGACGGCCGTTGTGGGATTTGAAACATCCGGAGGATCCGGACTGGAAGTACGAATAGCCGGGCCGAGGCACCATGTCTGACCCGGGAATGCTGATCGGAACTTAGGAGAACTAGCTTGGCAGCAACAACGATGAGCGTGCCGCAAAGCGATATGCCGTTGTCCGCGAATCTGCGCGGCAAGATAGGCATGTGGTGCCTGATCGTCGCGGAGTCGTCGATCTTCCTCATCTTCGTTGTCGCGTACTTGTACTATGCGGGCAAGAGCATCAGCGGTCCGACTCCCGCGCAGGTGCTGCACGTGCCTTACTTCGCGTCGGTCTGCTTGTTCGCCAGCAGCGGCACGATCATGCTGGCCGAGAGGGCGCTACATCGCGGCAATGTCAAACAGTTCGGGTTGTTCTGGTTCGTCACCCTGGCGCTGGGCGTGACGTTCCTGGTGGAAACGGGGCTGGAATGGTACCGCCTCATTTATCACGAAGGCTTGACGATCAGCACCAACCTGTTTGGAACTACGTACTACTCGCTGGTGGGGTTGCACGCGTTTCACGTGACTGTGGGCGCCATAGGATTGACGATCATTCTGCTGCTCACGTTGTTTGGCGGTGTGAAACACGAGCATGCGGAGCGCGTCAGCGTGTTTGGGATGTACTGGCACTTTGTCGACGCAATCTGGGTGGTGGTCTTGTCGGTGGTGTACTTCATTACGCGATAGCGTGCGAAAGACCTTGGAACTGACATGAGCGCAGAGACCCGAGCTAAGGACGGTTCGCAGAGGCCGAGCGTGCTGATGCCCGCGCCCACGGCGTGGCCGTTCGCCATGGCGATGGGGACAGCTCTGGTATTCACGGGACTGCTAACCGATGTCTCGGTTAGCATTTTGGGTGCGATCCTGAGCATCAGCGGGGCGATCGGATGGTTCCGGCAGGTACTGCCGCACGAGCACCACGAGGCGCTTCCAGTGCCCGCCCCGGCGCCCGTAACGGTGCATCCGGCCCGCGAAGTTATGCGTCTGCCGGCCGCAAAAGAGGTACAGCGGGCGTGGCTGCCACTCAGAATCTATCCTGTGACCGCCGGCGTGAAGGGCGGCCTGGCGGGTGGCGTTGCCATGGCGATCTTCGCGGTTATCTATGGCGTAGTCGCCTACCACAGTGTGTGGTATCCCATAAATCTGCTTGCAGGAAGTCTCTATGCTCCGTCGTCAACTCCCACAATCGAGGAGATGACGCATTTCAACATCGGGTGGCTGCTGTTCGCCACCGCCATGCACCTGACCATGTGCTTGCTGGTAGGACTGCTTTACGGTGCCATGTTGCCGCTGCTCCCGCGGCGTCCCATCGTGTTGGGAGGGATCATTGGTCCGCTGCTGTGGACAGGCTTGTTGTACCACGTCATCGGATACGTGAACCCGATTCTGGATGACCGCATTAGTTGGCGGTGGTTTGCCCTTTCGCAAGTCGCCTTTGGAATTGTGGCGGGTCTTGTGGTGGAGCGACATCATCGGGTTTGGACGGCCGAGAACATGCCTCTGGCCTTGCGGGCCGGCATTGAGGCGCCTGGTCTGATGGAAGAGCGCGGCGACGAGGACAAAAAGCGATGACGACGCGTCTCGTGCTCTGCGCTTTGGCGTTAGCGGGGTTGCTGGTATTGGCAGGCTGTGATGACAATCTGCCGGGCAAGCCAACCACCGCCAGCATTGTGAAGCGCCCCACGGACATCCTGGATCCGATCGTGCTGTATCGGGAGAACTGCTCCGGATGTCATGGCGCTGAAGGCAAGCTAGGTCCGGCGCCACCGATCGGCGATCCGCTCTACCTATCGATTGTGGACGATGACACGCTGCGCAACACGATTTCGAAGGGCAGGACTGGAACGGCGATGTCAGCTTTCGCGCAAAGTGAAGGCGGCATGCTGACCAGCAAGCAAGTTGATGCCATCGTGCAGGGGATCCGGCAGCGCTGGGGACAGGGGCAGGTCCTACAGGGTGGGACAGCGCCTCCGTACGCTGCGAAAGCTCCCGGAAACGCGCAACATGGGATGGCGGTGTTCACCACATTCTGTGCGTCTTGTCACGGCCCGGAGGGTAAGGGAACGGCGCAGGTCGGTTCCATCGTGAATCCGAATTACCTTAGCTTGATTACTGACCAGGGGTTCCGCACGATTGTCATCATAGGGCGGCCGGACTTTAACGCCCCCGATTTCCGGAACAACGTACCTGGTCATCCGATGACCGATCAGGACATCACCGACGTTGTGGCCTGGCTGTCTGCCCAGCGGCCGGCAGATGCGGCTACGGCTACGCCGGTGCCAAAATCTGCTTCAACACCAGCTAACACTTCGCGCGGAGGGCACCAGTGAGCGAGAACGTTTCCCGCCGGCAATTCTTCGTCTGGCTTGGTGTGGTGCTCAACGGCTTGGCCGCCGTGGTTCTCGCTACGCCGGTGATCGGCTATCTGCTGGCGCCAATTCTTCGAGCCGAGGGCGGGCAGTATCGTAAATGGATTGACCTGGGCGAGCTCGACGAATTTCCCGAGGGCCAGACTCGTCTGGCAAAATACAAGAACCCCATCTCGAATGCCTGGGATGGCGACACCGACGATATCCCGTGCTGGGTGCGGCGAGTTCAGGGCGAGACGTTTCAGGTCTTCGCGATCAATTGCGCGCATCTGGGATGCCCGGTTCGTTGGTTCCCGCAGTCGGGCTTGTTTATGTGTCCGTGCCACGGTGGGGTGTATTACCGCGATGGGTCGCGCGCGTCGGGACCTCCGCCGCGTGGCCTCTTCCAGTATCCCTACAAAGTAGAAGGCGGTCATTTAATGATCAAGGGCGGCGAGTTGCCCACGCTGGCCAGTCCCAGTGCCAGCCTCAAGAAGCGGAGCAACGAATGTCAAGGCTAGCCAAGATCGGCAACTGGTTCGAGCAGCGGCTGAAGATCTGGCCCGTTGTCGAGGAGACGATGGGCCATCGGGTGCCCACCAAGTCGGCCAGCTGGTTCTACGTCTTCGGCAGCGCGGCTTTCACCGTCTTCCTGATACAGATCTTCACCGGCATCATGCTGGCGTTGATCTACGTTCCGTCCGCCGGTCAGGCCTGGGATAGCCTGCAATACCTCAATCATGGCGTGACGCTGGGATGGTTCCTGCGCGCGGTGCACGGCTGGGGATCGAACTTCATGGTCGCCCTCGTGCTCATCCACATGGTGCAGGTGGCGCTGTTCGGCGCCTATAAGTTCCCCCGCGAGTTGACGTGGATCGTTGGCATCTTTCTCCTGCTGATGACGCTGGGCATGGCATTCACCGGCCAGGTGATGCGCTTCGATCAGGACGCCTATTGGGGCCTCGGCATTGGAGCGTCGATTTGCGGTCGTGTTCCGTTCATTGGGAAATGGGTCGTCCACTTACTGCTGGGTGGTCCAATCATCGCGGGAGATACTCTCTCCCGCTTCTTTGCATTTCACGTTTTCGTAATTCCAGGGTTATTGATCGCCTTCGTCTCTGTGCACCTGCTGATGGTGCTGAAGCTGGGTATCAACGAGTGGCCGATGCCGGGCCGCCTGATTCGCCGCTCTACGTACGTGCAAGAGTACGAGGAGATGACGAAAAAGGATGGCGTGCCCTTCGTGCCGGTGGCGGTATGGAAGGACATGATCTTCGCCTCGGCCGTCATCGGTTGCGTGCTGCTCTGTGCCGCGATCTACGGCCCCTATGGCCCCAGCGGCATACCCGATCCGACGATTGTGCAGACCGTTCCCAAGCCGGACTTCTTCTTCCAGTGGCTGTATGCGCTGCTGGCCTTCCTGCCGCCACAGATGGAGACGCCGGCATTGTTGATCGGCCCGGTGGTGATTCTGGCGTGGCTCATCCTGTTGCCGTTCTTCGCCGGCGAAGGCGAGAAGAGCTGGAAGCGGCGGCCGATTGCGGTAGTTGTCATACTGATTGCGGCCGTTACGCTTGGCACGTTGACGCATCTAGCCAGCTATACGCCGTGGAGCCCGATCATGGACGCGTGGAGCGGCGATCCTGTGCCGGTGCAGTATCTCAATGGGCGCACCCCGCTGGAGCGGCAGGGAGCGGCAATCTTCCAGGAGAAGCAGTGCCGCAATTGCCATTCCATCGGCGGTTCAGGCGGAATGCGTGGGCCGAACCTGGACAGCGTGGCGGTTCGCAAGACGCATGCTCAGTTAGTGCGGCAGGTGGTGCAAGGCGGCGGCAACATGCCGGCTTATGGCAAGAACCTGAATCCGGCGGAAGTGGCAGCATTGGTGTCATTCCTCGATACTCTCCATCCTCCCAATCAGCCGCCGGCGCGAGATGCGGCGGCGCAAATATCCGATCAAAGCGACCATTTCGCCACCGGTAGCGGTAAGCAATAAGCCAGTCTTTCGTGGCCTCCGGCCCCGAATTGTGTGGCACCTCACAGCCTTTCGCTTCGAGTTTCGGTAAGATGGCTGCTGCACGCCTTTTTCCCGTCCGGGCGCGCGTCATAGCGTTAGGCTTAATCGAGGTGAGAGAGCATGTCGGAACCTAGTTACGATGAACTAAAAGCCCGAGTTGCGGAGCTGGAAAAGCAGCAGGGACGCAAGCGAGGCGCTCTGGATTTCAAAGTAAGTGAAAAGGGGGGCGTCAGCGTATACGGTTTGGGACGTTTTCCCGTGACTCTCTATTACGAACAGTGGATCCGCCTGCTCGACCAGGCGGAACAAATTCGCGAGTTCATGGAAGAGAACAAAAGCCGCCTCAAGATGAAAGAAGGCTGAGCGCGCACAGCAAGCCTGACTTACGGTGCAGCAGCCACTGCCGAAGCGCTCTCGATCTTCGCCACATCACCGCGCACATGGTCGGCCCGCGGCCCCTTGGGTTCTTCCGCCAGGAAAAGTTTGAATTCGGCGAGCGCTTGTGCCGGCTTGTTTTCCTGCTGGTAAGCGCGCGCCGCAATGTAATGCACAAAGGAAGGATGATCCTGGGCAGCGGCATGCGCTTGATCTGCGTCAGCAATGGCAGCATCAAAATGGCGATCCATGTAAGCCGCGTCGGCCAGCAACATCAGGCTCTCGGGATTGTTGGGCTCGACGCTCACGGCTTTTTGCAGTAGCTCCTCCGCTTGAGGAAAGTTCTTCTGACGTATGCAGAGCTTGCCGTAGTTGATGAGGGCCGGGGGAAACTTGCTATCCAGGCTGACAGCCTTTTTCAGCGCTTCCTCCTCGCGGGGAATGTCGTTCATTTTGGCATAGAGCACGCCCAGATTGTTGTACGCCGTGGCCCACTGCGGAGCTAAAGCAATCGCCTGGTTCAGATGCTCGAGCGACTTCTTCCAGTTCTGCATGGCCATTTCCTGATTGGCCTTGTCCAGCTCCTTACGGGCCTTGCCGGGGACACTCATATCCATTGCCGAGACTAACGTCGCGTGGGCCGACACGGGCTTGGGTCCAGAGTCGTCGACGCGATGCACCGTGACCCACTGAGACTGGGAACCTTTGCGCTCATCCACCATGAAGCTGTCGGTTGAGGCTGCTTGAATTCCATCTCCACTGACTTCAATGTAGTAGCTGCCGACCG
>Ga0335078_10002184_pt1 | contig 29660 bp, 32 predicted proteins | sample Lox_Sample_32_FD_206711 | JGI IMG/M metagenome (GOLD analysis project Ga0335078, IMG submission 206711) | Soil microbial communities from Loxahatchee National Wildlife Refuge, Florida, United States - Lox_Sample_3.2 | ecosystem: Environmental > Terrestrial > Soil > Wetlands | place: USA...
ATTATAAATTTTATTGACTCTCATCAGTGAATATTCTACTGGAATATTCACTCCTTCCCCCATCGAGGGGGAAGGGGAAGTTTTTGAAGCCCCCGACAAAGTCGGGGGAGCTTCACTTGAGAATTGAAAACTGAGAAAATTGTTTTAAGGATGGAGGCGGGTATGAAAAAGCCTGTTTTAGGGAGGGAGCATATTATCCACCTGCGCAGAAAACCACGGGGCTTTGCCCGTGGTTGAATGTGTTCTGCTCCGGTGGACGTCGCATATGATATATGCCCTCGCAAATAAGGCGGTAGGCAAAAAGTTTCATCCCGGTGAGGTGCTGTCCGAGCCGAGAAATTTGGCTGGTACCACGGGCTGCGCCCGTGGGGCTCCAGTTGCATATTCAGTTGAGGCTCCGCCTCCAACAAAACCGGTAAAATATTTCCTGTTTTTACTGCTTGCTGTCTTTATAATAAATTCCCGCGCCGCGGCAGACCCGCTGTTCTGCTATATAACACAGTGGGGCGGGGTTCCCGCTCCCGCAGGGACAGGGCCGGGCAGCGGCAACGGGCAGTTTAACTTCCCTGCATGCGTCTGCGTGGATTCAAATAATTATATTTATGTAGGCGACAACAACAACAACCGCGTTCAAAAATTCGATTCAAGCGGCAATTATATCCTTCAGTGGGGCGGCGCAGGCACAGGCAACGGCGAGTTTGACGGGCCGATAGGCATATGCGTTGACACGGCCGGGAATGTATATGTCTGCGATACCAATAATTACCGCGTGCAAAAATTCGATTCAAGCGGGAATTATATCCTGCAGTGGGGCAGCGGAGGCAGCGGCAACGGCGAGTTCCTCAATCCTTCCGGCGCTGCAGCCGACAGCAGCGGGAACGTTTATATCTCTGACTCCATCAACGACAACATACAAAAATTCGATTCAAGCGGCAATTATATACTGCAGTGGGGGTCAGCCGGCGCCGGCAACGGCCAGTTTTATATCCCCTGCGGCATAGCCCTGGATTCAGGAGGTAACCTGTATGTGAGCGACTATTCAAACGACCGCATACAGGTGTTTGACCCGCTAGGCACGTATATCGGGCAGTTCGGCTCAGCCGGGAGCGGCAACGGCCAGTTCAACGGCCCCACGGATGTTGCCTTTGATTCCGGCGGGAATATTTTTGTAGCCGACGGGGGCAACGACCGCATACAGGAATTTTCTCCGGCATACGCGTACATAACGCAATTCGGAGCTTACGGCACCGGAAACGGGCAGTTCAACGGCCCCGGGACCGCAGCTGTGGACTCAAACGAAGATGTTTTCGTTACCGACGACGGCAACAACCGCGTCGAGGAATTCGCGGCCTGCGGCACGCCGACCAATACGCCTTCTGTGACAGCGACCGCCACATTTACCTGCACCTTTACCGTTACACTGACTCTTACCGTATCGCCGACCTATACAATCACAGGCACATTTACGGCAACGCCGACCATAACAGAGACATTTACCCAAACCACTACTTATACGCTGTCCCCGACAGGCACAGTCACGCCGGCCATAACGCCCGCTTTGACAATATCGCCCACAATCACAATAACACCGGCGGCTTATTACGGGACTGATATTATCGTTTATCCAAACCCTTTTGACCCGGGCAAGGCATTTGAAGGAAAGCTGAAAATCATAAACCTGCCTGCAGGCGCGCAGATAAATATTTACACTGTATCGGCGGAGATCGTGATTTCATTGAGCGCGGAATCGCCGGAAGCAGACTGGGACGGGAAAAATTCATACGGCACTGCAGTGTCGCCGGGGATATATTATTACACGATAACGTCAGGTTCGAAATTACTGAAAACCGGCAAGATATTTGTGGTACACTGAATTGTGTTTTATTGATGTACAGGATTGATAATTGAGAATTAACGAAAGTTGACGGCTCACAAAACAAACGATATCAAGGAGACGCTTATGAAAAAAATCCTGGTTCTTGCATCATTGCTGGTATTCGCGCAGCAGCTGTGCGCCGGGCTGTACGATGACGCGGCGCAGGCCAGGAAAGATGCGATCGCAAGCCCCTCGCTTGATAAATACATGGTCCTCAACAAAATGCTGGAAAAATATTACGAGGACAACAGCTGGTTTGGCATGACCGACGAGGATAAAAAGGAAATGAAGGCAAACAAATATCCGGTGGGCCTTTTTGTCATGCGCAAAGACGTAAATAAGGGGCTGGAAGTGCTTTTTGATGAAGCAGGCACGCTTGACATGCCGGCGCAGGTGCTTCTCGACATTATTTACCAGAACGGGTACAAAACCCTGGCGCCCGGCGACAGCCGCATACTAAATTTCTGGGAAAAACTGCAGGCAGAGGGCAGCCAGAGGGCGTCCCTTAACCTGGGGGTTTATTATATAAAAGGCATAGGCGTAAAGCCGGATTACGATAAAGCAAGGGAATACCTGGAAAAGTCAGGCCTGGATGAAGCGGATTATTACCTGGGGCTCGCGTATTATTTTGAAAAAAACACGGACAAGGCGCTTGAGTACTGGAACAAGGGGCTTGACGCCAAGAATGCCGACAGCGGCTACGAGATAGGCGTATATTACAGGGATAAAAAGGAATACGGGAAAGCCCTGAAATACTTTAAAAAAGTGCTGGACATAGAACCCGGGCACGCGAATACGCTCACAAACCTCGGCCTTATGTATATGGAGGGCCTGGGCGTAAAAAAGGACATGAAAAAAGGATTTGAATGCTATGAGATAGCCGCGGACGCCGGCAACCCCGCGGCGCAATACATGATTTTTAAATGCTATACATCGGGCAAGGGCTGCAAAAAAGACCTTGATAAGGCTGCCGCGTACCTTTCCAAGTCGGCCGACCAGAAATATGAGCCGGCAGTGGAGATGGTTGAAAAGCTTAAAGCCCGGGAATAAAATTTTTTTATTGGAAGATTATTATACGGAGGTTATATGCCGCAGTATGATGGGCCGACGCAGGAGCAAAAAGAAAAGACCCTGATGATTTTGTTCTATCAGTTCGCAGCAGCGCCGGTTGTGTATTTTATCGCTGCCGTGCTTATCATGCAGTACGTTTTCAGGCCGGGACAGCAGGCCGGTTTCGCGCCGCAGAAACCGGAAGTTTATAATATGATCAGGCTGGTACTGGCAGTGCTGGGAATTGCGCAGGCCGTATTTGTTTCGCGCATCAAAAACGCAATAGAATCGGGAAATGCCTTTGGACTTGTCAAGGCGTTTCTCGGCAGGTTACTGGGATCCAAAGCCGACGATATGGAATCCATAAATCATTTTAATGTTTTTGTTATAACCATATGCAATTCCATCGCGATATATGGACTTGGCCTTTTCCTTTTTAACGGCAAAATTGCCGATACCTGTTTATTTTTTATTTTAAGCGAGATCCTCATATGGCTTTTCAGGCCGGGCAAGGATTATATACAGAAGGTTATTATCCTGAAAAAAATATTCGGCAGCCGGGGATAGGCGGGTAATTAAGGATTTAACAATTTTGGATTCTGGAATAAAACCCCCATGTTCCTGTTGAGAGATACTTATTATAAATTTTTTGACTCTCAACGTTTAATATTCCGCCGGAATATTATCCCCCTTTGTCAAAGAGGGGATAAAATGCAAAATGGGACTTATAGGGAATTGAAAATTATGACCGGAGAAATACTGTGCCTGGAAAAACAATAATCTTTATCCTCACAATTGCCATGCTTGTCAACTGCACAGGCTGCGCCACAATATCCCGGAACCCCGGCGATACTGCCGGAAAACCTCTCCAAATGAAAACCGGAGAAAAGGATATGGCGTCTGTCGCGGAATCGGTATTTTCCCTGGCGCTTATCATCGGCGGAGCCGTGATAGGCGCGAATTCCGCGTATAAGCTCGCCCTGCCCAGGCTGGGCAGTCTTGGCGCCGGCGCCTGCTCGGTTTTAGGCGGGGTAAGCGGAGGATTCGCAGGAGCTTTCCTTTCCCTGGGGATATTAGTGTGCATCGGGGCCGACGTAATCCCGGACAGCGGGAAGCCCACCGACGCTGCTCCTTGAGAATTGGCATTTGAAAAATTATTTTGTATTCGTTATTCTGTATTAAATATTAAAATACCGAATACAAAATCACTGAATAGATTTTAAATACAGAATACAGAATTACTGAATGGGCTTTAAATCCCAAATTACTGAATCGATTTTAACTGCCGGATTTTGAGGTATAATAATCGACAGCGAGGTTGAATATAATAAAAATAACAAAAAGGATTGTGCTATGAAACCGGATAAAAATAAAGAAATCACCACTCAAGCATATAAAAAGGCAATTAAAGACATAAAAAACAGGATATTGCGGGCGAGGCAAAAGGCTGTTGTTTCGGTCAACAAGGAACTCATATTTTTATACTGGGAAATAGGGGATATAATACTGCAAAAGCAGAAAAACGAAGGATGGGGCACAAAAGTAATCGACAGGATGTCGTTTGACCTGTCGCGTGAATTAGCCGACATGAAGGGGTTTTCAGTACGCAATTTAAAGTATATGCGCAAATTTGCGGAAGAAAACAGGAACCGGGAATTTGTGCAAGCGGTGCTTGCACAATTGACGTGGTATCACAACATAGCCCTTATGGATAAATCGGATAACGTTAAAGAGCGTGTCTGGTACGCAAAAAAAGCCATAGAAAACGGCTGGTCGAGAAATGTGCTTGTGCATCAGATAGAATCGGGATTACTTAAGAGACAGGTTTCCACCGGGAAAACACATAATTTCCGGGCCACACTGCCTGAAAGCCAGTCGGATCTCGCCAATGAAACAATTAAGGACCCCTATATTTTTGATTTTTTGAATATTTCCGAACATATGTCCGAAAAAGAGCTTGAAACCGGCCTGATAAACCATCTCGCGTCGTTTTTGCTCGAACTCGGAAAAGGGTTTGCCTATGTCGGCAGGCAGTACCATCTGGAAGCAGGCGGCGAAGATTTTTATATTGACCTGCTTTTTTATCATCTTGAACTCCGCTGTTATGTAGCGATAGAATTAAAAACGGGAAAGTTCAAGCCGGAATACGCAGGTAAAATGAATTTTTACCTGACTGCCATAGACAGCCTGCTGAACAAGCCCGGAGACAACCCGTCGATAGGCATCATACTATGCAAGGACAAGAATAAAGTGATAGCAGAGTACTCGCTGCGCGATATAAAGAAACCGATAGGCATATCGGCGTATAAGACGGCAGCAAAGATAAAAAATAAACTGCCGGATATAAAAGATATGGAAAAGGAAATGGATGATTATTTGCTTAAAGAAGAAGCGGCGAAATACGGGAGTTAAAAAATTACCAATTAAAAATTGTCAGTTTTCAATTAAAGTATTTCATTGATAATTGAAAATTTGTGGAATCCCAAATGGCTCCGGGAATTCAGGAGTTTTGAACTATGAGAACGCCAAACCATGTACCAGTCCTTTTAGTCCGGTGCATGGCCATGAACCTGAGCGCAACGAATGGTTCATGGTTGCTTAATCGGAAAGGAGTGACGCATGGAACTAAAAGTAAAGCTTACTTTTGACGACTACAAAAAATACTACCAGCGCAGGGCAGGCAGGATAGTACTGGTCGCCCTGGTTATTTTCGCGTGCCTTGTATTTTATTATTCCCGGCAGTACGGCGCGTTTGACATAAGGGTATACACTATAGCCGCGGTTATCTGCATTGCCATAATCCTTATAGAGTGGGCCATGATGAATTCCAGGATAAAAAAGCATTATGAAAACGACAAGCTGATACAGGAAGAGCAGACTTATGTTCTCGATGAAAAAGGCTTTAAAATAAGCTCCCAATTCGGGGCATCGGATGTGCCATGGGATAAGATGTACGGGGCAATGTTGAATAAAAAATTTATATCAATAAACCCCTCAAAAACCCGCGCGTACCTGCTGCCTGCGCGGTTTTTCAGGGACAAAAGCCAGATGCAGGAGCTCGCGGATTTGCTGAATAAGGTACTGCCAAAGGGCAGGGTAAAAGGGAAAATATGAGCGTTTGTTATCGCTTGATTCTGCGAAAAAATATATTATAATGAGCATATGAAAAAATTTGACGAAATAATCAGGAAAAATGCCTCAGGAGGAAATATATGCAGCAGGTTTTAATCAAGGAAAAAAAATACGAGGGTAAATATGTTGCCGTGAAAAATATTAACGATACCAGGGTCATCGCGAGCGGGCAGAGCATGAAAACAGCTTATGAAAAAGCCGTTAAAAAAGGCGTCAATAAACCGTTAATGATATATGTTCCGGAAAAGAATACGGTGCATATTTATTAATGTTCCGTATAACAAGACCGTTTAAAATACTGGCCACGGGGCAAATCCCAAGGCCGTGCCTCGAAGTAGAAATAAGGAATCCACACACCCAAAAATCAATTTCTGTGCTTGCGCTTGTTGACACAGGGGCGGATGAATGCGCAATGCCGGCGGAACTGGCGGATATGCTTGGGCACAACCTGACAAAGGGAAAACCAAAAAATATCAGGACCGGCAGCGGACTTTCGGCCTCATATTCCCACACTGTTGACATAAAAATAGACGGATTCACTGTATCAAACGTCTTAATAGATTTCATGCCAAACCTGCATATCCCCCTTCTTGGAGTAAAAAGTTTTCTCGGAAATTTTATATTGACGGTTGATTATCCTAAAGAGACATTCACGCTTATAAAAAAATAGAATTAATATACCGCGTCGGATTTAATTGAAAATTGATAACTGGCAATTGAAAATTGCTAAAAATTCCAAATGCCAAATAGTTTTTTAAAAGGAGACGGAGAAGGATATGACGGAAAACAGCGGTTTGCCGGCAAAAACAGAGTTTCTTTTATATACCACTGAGGACGGGAAAACAAAGATACAAACCCGTTTGCAGGGTGAGACGGTATGGCTCACACAGGACCAGATGTCCGTGCTTTTTGATAAAGCTAAGTCCACAATAAACGAGCACATAATGAACATTTTTGACGAAGGGGAACTAAAGCCCGGTGTGGTGATGAGAAAATTCGGAATTTCCGAATTTTCTACAAAACCCACGAATTATTACAATCTTGATGTTGTAATTTCCGTTGGTTACAGGGTTAAGTCGTTGCGGGGTACGCAGTTCCGCATCTGGGCCACGCAACGGCTGAAAGAGTATATTATTAAAGGCTTTGTCATGGATGACGAGCGGTTGAAACTGGGCGGCGGAGGGAACTATTTTGACGAACTGCTCGCCCGTATCAGGGATATACGGTCATCGGAAAAAATATTCTGGCGCAAGGTGCTGGATATATATGCCACAAGCATTGACTACAATCCCGATATTGACCTGTCAAAACAGTTTTTCGCGACAATACAGAATAAAATGCACTGGGCCGCGCACGGACAGACCGCCGCTGAAGTTATATACGGCAGGGCAGACGCCACAAAACAAAATATGGGACTGACAAACTGGGTAGGAACGGGCATACAGAAAGAAGAGACCGAGATTGCCAAGAATTACCTTAACGAAAAAGAACTGGATATGCTGAACAGGATCGTAACCATGTACCTGGAATTTGCGGAGATACAGGCCATAAACCACAAGACTATGACCATGAAAGCCTGGATAGGAAAGCTTGACGACTTCCTGAAATTATCCGGCCGCGACATATTGACGCACGCAGGCACGATAAGCCATAATAAAGCGCTGAAAAAAGCGCATGATGAGTACGAAAAATACAGGCTGGCAAAGCTTAAAGCCCCGTCGGAAGCTGAAAAAGACTTTTTAAAAGCGGAGAAAGAATTTAAGGCAATTGAGAAAAGAACAAAAGAAACAAAAGTTAAAAAATCAAAACATAAAAAGTAAAGATTGAAATTTCTGTTCGTTATATTTCATTGATAATTGAAAATTGGGAATTGAAAATTGCTTGAAATTCCAAATTACTAAATTGAATTTATTGAAAATTCTTCCTCGTATATCCAATGATAAACACAAAATCCTTGAAAAACCCCGCCTGCAGGAGTATATTTATTACAGCAATTGTTAATTAAAAATTGTCAGTTTTCAATTAAAGAAGTTGATTTTCATTGATAATTGAGAATTGAAAATTGATAATTTGATGACTGGAGGGAGCAAGACAAGATGCCTGACAGGGACGTTAAGACAATAAAAGACCTCATATACTACCAATACGCGAAGATAATAGCGCGGGCGGCTTTTCACTCCAAAAACGGGATTATCGCCAAAAGGCACAACTACGGCTTCATAAAAAAGACCCTGAAACAGCTGCAAACAGGCGAAAAGAAATGGTCGGATATCACCCGGGAAGACAAGGAGTTTGTGCAGTCTGAGAAAGAATGCATTTACTGCGGGTCGAAAAAAGACCTCACTTTCGAGCACATAGTGCCGAAAACCCTGCATATAAACAGCATGTGCCCGACATGCGCCAAACTGCAGGGCATACACAATATGGTCTGGGCTTGCCAGAGCTGTAATTCATCAAAGGGGACAATGGGGTTGTATGCTTATTATGAAAAAACAAACCCAAAAATAGATGAATATTTCGATATTCTTCCGCTGCTGCTGGAAAAGAAGTATCTGAAGACGATTTATTCCTGTCATGAATGCGCAGGGACGCTGGATAAGGCAATAGACTCGGAAAGTAATGTATATTTAGAGTTGGATTTTAAGGTGTAAAAAGAATGAAAAATATGAATAAAATAATCAAATTTTACATATGAAACAATTTTCTTCTGAATCAATTATAGCTTTAAAAGATGCTTTAGTGCATATTTATTGGCGGCGTAAGGATATAAAAACGTTTGTCTACCACACAATTGATAACAAACCACTTGTGTCGACTATTGATTTTGAAAATTCAACAAAAGAAGAAAGCGTGTCAATTTTAATAAATAGAATGATGCAACGTCTAGATTTATATCACGATGATTTACTAAAATTGTTTGATGCTGTTTTGCATTTTAAAGATTTTAGTCATTTGAAAAAATGGGATGATCCCGATAAGAAAATTCAAGAAGCAAAAAATGCTGTTGACATATTGAGAAAACATACAGAAGGTTATTTCCAATTGCAGGAAGAAAAAGAACGAGCTGAGCAAAGAAAAAAAACTTTTGAACACATGCAAAGAGAAAAAGAAGTTGCAAAAACGAAATTAGTACAAATAAAAAGTTCTTTTATGCAATTAGCGGCAAATAAAGACCCTATAGAAAAAGGTTATGCTTTTGAGAAGTTTTTAAATGATCTTTTTGAATTTTACGAACTTGATCCAAGAAGGTCTTTTAAAATATTGGGGGAGCAAATTGACGGAGCATTTACATTTGATAATACTGATTATATTATTGAAGCACGCTGGCGAGATGACTTGGTTAACGGTGGGGAATTATACAAATTTGCAGGTAAAATCTCAGGAAAATTAAAATTAACATTAGGACTTTTTATTTCTTTTAGTGGTTATAGTTCGGAGTCTTTATCTGGAAATAATCCAGGAATACAATCGATGATTTTAATGGATGGGGAAGATATTATGGCTGTTTTAGATGAAAGAATTGATTTAAATGATTTACTTTATAGAAAACGAAGACACGCCTCGGAAACAGGAAACATATATTTAAAAATTAAAGATATACTTAAATAACTAAAAATAGAATGAAAGGAAGAATAATGAAAAAAGAACAAAAAGAAGAAAAACAGATTAATATACCAATTAGTAAATTTTTTAGAAGACAACTAGATTGTCAATTTTCTAAAGTAGAATTTAAGTTTGCAGCTGGGGAATTAGATGTTCTTGGATATAATAAAGAACAAAAATGTTTTTACATATCTGAAGGGAAACGATCATCAAATATAGCTTCGCTTGGACATGCAATTGGTCAACTTTTATCATATATGACCATGATTTATGAAGACGGATATGATTTTCTTAATAGAATAACTAAGGAAGAAAGTAATAATCTTGATTTGACAGACTTCTCGACTTTTTTTGAAAAAAAGATTATTAAAGTATGCTTTTATATTGGTCTACCATTTGAAAATAAGAACAGGCTTTTAGATACAGCCAGAAAAATATTAAAAAAACTTGGCACATTTGGAGATTCTATAGGTATATTATTTGCAAAAAAGAATTATTGTGAAATAGCTTTAACCGCTAAACCAATTGAAATTCCGATTGAAAGAATTTATACAAGGACAACTTTCTTGGAAGAAGTTAATAATAGAATTCTTGATTTTTCTCAATCCATGGGTATAGTAAGATCCGATAATGACAGCAGATATAATCACTTAATTCAATTTATTGAAAAAGGCGGAAATCCTTATTTGCATTATGAAATTTCATTCAAAAAGCACAAAAAAATAGATAAAAATTTTATTATAGAAACAGCTTTTCATTTAGAATTTCAAAAACCAAAGAAAAAAAGAAATAAAAATGGAAAACCCAGGGGGAGAAGACGTAAAAAAATTTTAAAAGCAATGAGAAAAGCAATTAAACGACTGAGGAAGTATGGTTTCAAGTTAAAAATAAAATGGGGCCGTAATTGGTCGAAAATATATTCAGTTTATACAACCGGTTCCAATATCTTAAATGATCAAGATATGGAAAATATTAAAAGACGAATGAATAGATTAATCCGTAAAACAAAACCCATATTTGATAGAATGAATTGGGGTAGGATTAGAAAAACAGAAAAGGATGAAGACGTAGATGCAACATAAAAACATAGTAGGAAAGTTGATTAATTTTAGAGGGATGACATACGCGCCTGTACAGGAAAATGGTGTTATATTTTTGTTCGCAAAACTCAATCAAGAATTAGGCTTAAATATAGAAACTATTCGTACTGGTTTCCCGGATTGTATAGCAAGAAGAAATATTGGCAATGATCGTTATGAATTAATAAATATTGAATTTGAAGTATATTCCTCTAATTTTGAAGAGCACGGACATCTTGACTCTATGAAACAAGGCGTGAAATGTGACATGATTGTATGCTGGGAACATGATTGGAAGAATTGTCCACCAGATATAGAAGTTATAGAGTTAAAAGAAGAATATAAAAAATATAAGAATGAAGAAATAGAGGAATCGGAGAAACAAAGTAAAAGAAAAACAAATAATCAATATGCTGTAAATGATCATTTAAAAAAATATCCAGAAAATATAAGGGATTTGTTTGTAAAACTTGATAAAAAAATTAAAGGAATTTCTAAAGATATCTGGTCTAAGGCAAGACAAAATCCATGCGTTGTATATAAGTCACCCGAAAGAACTTTTATTTATGTTACTATTAATAAACAAGAATTATATATAGATGTTTTTACAAGAGGAAAGGATATCCCGGGATTAGAAAAGAATGATATCAATGCAGGCGGCGCCAAATGGCGTAATTTTGTAATTAAAGAAGAAAAAGATTTAGAAAAAGCAGAAAATTTTATAAGAATGTCTTATTTGTTAATGAAAGAAGCTATTAAAAACAAAGAAACTGTTTGTTGGGTTGCAGAAATAAAAGGAGGAAAAAATGCCGATATTTAAAATCGAGAATTCTAAAGTAAACCAGATAAAAAAGGTCAATTTTACAAAAGAAAAGAATTTGCAGGAGTTCTGTGAAGAAAACCTGACTGAAATATTTGATGTAAAATTTATTAAATCAGAACATGTTACTGGAGAAAAACATGGAGGCAGGATTGATACTCTTGGAATTGACGCAGACGGGAATCCTGTAATTATTGAATATAAAAAACAAGAAGATGAAAACATTATTAGTCAGGGATTATTTTATTGTGATTGGTTAGTAGATCATCATGGTGATTTTAAAGATTTAGTTCAAGAGAAATTAGGGAATAAAATTGAAATATCCTGGAATCAACCGCGTATAATACTTGTTGCCCAGTCTTTTAGTAAATATGATAAACATGCCATAAATAGAATGGCGGATAATATCGAACTATGGATATATAATTTATATGAAAATGGAATATTCAGCATTGAGAGAATCGGAGAAATAGAAACAGAAAAACAACGAAAAGAACAAAAGATATTTAAAAAGGAAATAGACCAGGAAAAATATAATTATGATTATCACGTAGGAACATCGATACCCAAACTTCAAAATATATTTACTAAATTACGGGGTAGGATACTTGAGCTTCCTGGAGTTGAAGAGAGAAGTGAACAAAGAACAGGAATATCGTACAGGACAACAATAAGTTTTGTAAGGTTCGAATTTGGGAAAAATCAAATAAGAATGCTTGTTCGAAGCCCTAAGTATAATGATCCCCAAAAATTAGTTCAGGACATAACGAATTTCAAATGGGGTTATAGAGGGCTGGTTAAAATAAGAGAAGGAATAAATCTTGAGGATACATTCGCTATATTAAAACAATCATATGAAGAAACATTATAATTAGATAAAGAAATTATGTGGAAAATGAATAAGGAAAAAGATGAATAAAGAAGCAAAAGCACGCATAAAGATAAACAGGCTTTTGGAGGAATCCGGCTGGAGGTTTTTTGACGATAAGGCCGGGCGCGCCAATGTATTGCTTGAAAACACCATCAAATTCGGCAAGCAGGAGCTTGACAACCTCGGCGAGGACTTTGAAAAATCAAAAAAAGGCTTTGTGGATTTCACGCTGCTTGACGACAGGGGATTTCCCGCTGCCGTGCTTGAAGCCAAAAGAGAGGACAAAAACCCGCTTGACGGCAAGGAGCAGGCAAGAAAATACGCGCAGGAACTGAAAGCCCGCTTTATCATACTTTCAAACGGTAATCTTCATTATTTCTGGGACCTTGAGAGCGGCAATCCGAGGATAATCACCAGGTTCCCGACCCCTTCGTCTTTATTCCACTCAAGCTCGTTTAAGCCCGACCCGTCTGCAATCCTGAAAGAAAATGTAGGTACGGATTATATAGCCATAACCCAGATGCCTGATTACGCATCTGACCCGCGCTGGGAAAAAGAAGAACAAAGGGCTGACTTTTTAAAAGAAAAAAAATTAAAAATGCTCAGGCCTTACCAGCTAAAAGCAGTTGAGAAATTAAAAGACGCCGTTAAAAAAGGCTGCGACAGGTTTTTATTCGAGATGGCGACAGGCACGGGCAAGACTTTGCTTGCCGCGGCCATAATCAAGCTCCTATTAAGGACGGGAAACGCGAAAAGGGTATTGTTTCTCGTCGACCGGCTGGAGCTGGAAGACCAGGCGCACAAGCGTTTTAAAGAGTGGCTGAGTAATGATTTCACTTCGGTTATATATAAAGAAAACAAGGACGACTGGCAGAAAGCCGAGATAGTGGTTACGACCGTGCAGAGCCTGATTTTTGACAATAAATACCAGAAATTATTCGCGCCAAATGATTTTGATTTTATAATATCCGACGAAGCCCACCGCTCAATCAGCGGAAACAGCAGGGCGGTTTTTGAGTATTTTACCGGTTACAAGCTGGGCCTCACAGCCACGCCAAAGGATTACCTAAAAAACATTAAAAACATCAACGTATATGACCCGCGTGATATTGAGCGTAGGCAGCTTCTTGACACTTATATTACTTTTGGTTGTGAAAAAGGAGAGCCCACGTTCAGATACAGCCTGCTTGACGGAGTAAAGGACGGTTATCTCGTAAATCCATACGTGCTTGACGGCAGGACCGAGATATCAACCCAGCTTCTTTCTGAAAAAGGATATTCGGTTATTGTAGACACGCCCGAAGGCAAACAGGAAGAAAAGCTTTTTCATACGGACTTTGAGAAGAAGTTTTTTTCAAAACCTACGAATTTAACTTTTTGCAGGGCTTTTATGAAAAATGCGCTGAAAGACCCAATATCAGGAGAGATAGGCAAGACTATAATTTTCTGCGTAAGCCAGGCGCACGCATCCAAGATAACCCAGATTTTAAACGAGCTTGCGGATATTCATTTCCCGGGTAAATACAACTCTGATTTTGCTCTGCAGGTGACCTCGAATGTCGAGGATTCGCAGCGATTCACTGGTAACTTCGCAAATAATAATTTAAACGGCAACTCGAGGTTTCTTGAGGGATATAAGACAAGCAAGACAAGAGTATGCGTTACCGTAGCAATGATGACCACAGGCTATGACTGCGAGGATATCCTGAACCTGTGCATGATGAGGCCAGTGTTTTCACCGACTGATTTTGTGCAGATGAAAGGCAGGGGGACGAGAAAATATACTTTTCATTTTAAGGATGCGGATGAGAACGAACAAACACACAATAAAGATAAGTTCAAGTTGTTTGATTATTTCGGCAATTATGAATATTTTGAAAAAAAATACAAATATGACGAGGTATTGAAATTGCCAGCAATACCAGAAGGCGAAGGAGAAGGGCAAAGACCTTTTAAGCTTGTAGAAGTTATAAATGTAAAGCCAGATCCTCTTGCTTTTGTGGAAGAAACATACATAGGATTTGAAGGCATGAAAGTGGACAGGGAGCTATATAAATCGTTTGAGAACGAAATACTGAGAAATAAATTCATAAAGGAAGAATACGCAAAAGGCAACCTTGAGGAAGTGGAAAGATACATAACGGAAAATATATTCAATAAGCCGGAAGCTTTATACAACCTCGAAAAACTACGGAAATCCCTGAAACTTGACAGGAAAATAGGGCTAACAGAACTACTTGCAGGCATATTCGGGCAGATTAAGGAATACAAAACAAGAGAACAGCTTTTGAACGAGGAAGTGGATAAGTTTATTTCCATTTACAAGCCTGACAGCGCGCATGTGGTTCCTATCAGGAACTTTATTATGGCATATATTACAGACCCGGAAATCAGGGAAATAATGGAAACAAAAGAATTCGCCAGGCTTGAAGGCAGGCCCGGATTTGGTTTCAGGGATTTTAAGGAATTGGGAAAAGATTTTCTGGAAAAGGCTTTATATTACATCAAAACATACGTACATATAAATAATTTTTAGGAGAAAACATGCTTGATTCTGAAACAAAAAGACACATAGATAACGCGCGGGATGTGCTGGTAGGCAAAGTGCCTGACCCAAAAGCGCAGATAGAAATGATAACAATAGCCCTTATTTATAAGTTCATGGATGACATGGACAAGCAATCTGTTGATATGGGCGGGAAACCAAGCTTTTTTACGGGGCAATATAAGGAATATGCCTGGACAAATTTAATGGATATAAAGATAAGCGGGAAGCAAAGGGTAAAACTTTATTCCGAGGCGCTTGAAAAGATGCCGGAAAACAAAAACCTGCCCCAGTTATTCAGGGATATATTACGGGACGCGTATTTATCTTTCAATGACCCTGAAACCCTGAATTTGTTTTTAAAAGAAATAGCCTGGTTTAACTATGAACACAGCGAAAATCTCGGCGATGCTTTTGAATATCTTTTATCAATTATGAGTTCACAGGGCGATGCCGGACAGTTCCGCACACCACGACATATTATTGATTTTATGGTGGATGTCATCGCGCCTGAGAAAAACGAGACAATACTCGATCCTGCCTGTGGCACAGCCGGATTTTTAATATCAGCCTATAATTATATTTTAAATGCAAATACAAAGAAAAACAAAGGCGATAAAATGACCCCTGATGACAGGAAAAAGCTCGCATCAAATATCGTGGGCTATGATATATCGCCTGATATGGTCAGGCTTTCAAGGGTAAATATGTATTTGCATGGTTTTACTTCGCCGAAGATATTTGAGTATGACACGCTCACAAGCGAAGAGAGATGGAATGATAATTTTGACGTGATACTCGCCAATCCGCCGTTTATGACGCCAAAAGGCGGTATACGTCCACATAAAAAGTTTGCAATTCAAGCAAACAGGTCTGAAGTGCTCTTTGTAGATTATTTTATGGAGCATATGAATCTTAAAGGCAGGGCTGCTGTCATAGTGCCGGAAGGTATAATATTTCAGTCTGCAAATGCCTATAAATCTTTACGTAAAAAACTCGTTGAACAAAATTATCTTTGGGCTGTTATATCATTGCCTACCGGTGTTTTTAACCCTTATGCAGGGGTTAAAACATCTATTCTGTTTATGGACAGAGATATAGCAAAGAAGGTTAAGGATATTCTGTTTGTAAAAGTATCAAACGATGGCTTTGACCTCGGGGCGCAAAGACGGGAAATAGAGCAAAACGACCTTCCCGTTGCCGAAGAAACAATGGAAAAATATATTGAAAACGTAGAGAAGGGGCTTGCTCCTACTAAAGAAGTTAAAAAGTCAAACATCTGTTCTACTGTTGCAAAATCAAAACTTGCAGAAAATGAGGAATATAATTTATCGGCTGACAGATACATCACTGAAGAAGTTAAAAAAAATATAAAATATTCAATGATGAAATTAAAAGATTTATGTGAATTTTCAAATGGCTTATGGAAAAGTGATAAACAACCATTAAAAATTATTAAAATATTAAGAAATACAAATTTTACTAAAAATGGTTTTCTTAAACTTGATGATGTTGCTGAATTACCTGTAGAAGTTCGTCTATTAGAAAAGAAAAAGATGGAATTTGGCGATATTTTATTAGAAAAGTCAGGCGGTGGACCAACACAGCCTGTTGGTCGAGTTGTGTACTTTAATGTAAAAGAAGGGGAATATTCATTTAGTAATTTTACTTCGAGAATTCGAGTTTTAAACAAAAAACAAATAGAACCAAAATTTTTATGGTCAATTTTAAATTATATGTATTTGAGTGGCAAAACGGAAACATTACAAAATCAAACAAGTGGAATTAGAAATCTTGATTTTGACAGATACAAAAATATTACAATTCCTGTTCCTCCATTAGAAATTCAGCAAGAGATTGTGGTGGAAATTGAGGATTGTCAAAAAATTATTGATGGCGCAAGACAGGTTGTGGAAAACTGGAAACCCAAAATTGATATTGACCCATCTTGGCCGATTATGAAATTGGGGGAAGTATGTGATATAAATCCTAAAAAGGCTGAAGTAAATAATATAGACAATAAAACAAAAGTATCTTTTTTGCCTATGGAGGATATAAAACAAAAACAAATTTATATTTACCCATTAAAACAAAGACAAATATCCGAAGTTTATAAAGGGTATACATATTTTAAAGAAAATGATGTTTTAGTGGCAAAAGTTACACCTTGTTTTGAAAATGGTAAGAGTGGCATAGCAAAAAAATTAGAAAATGGAATAGGGTTTGGATCGAGCGAATTACATGTTATAAGACCTAATCATAAAATAATTGCAGAATTTATCTATCCATTTATATCTTCTGAAAGTTTTATTATTAACGGAAAGAATAAAATGACGGGTACGGGTGGACTGCAAAGAGTTCCTGCTGATTATATTGCAGGACTATTTATATCTGTTCCTTCAGTTGAGATACAACATCAGATAGCTAAAAAAATCGAAGCTGAACAAAAATCCGTTGATAGCTGTCGGGAAATGATAAGGATTTATGAAGATAAAATCAAACTAGTAATTGCTAAGGTGTGGGTGTAATAAATGACAAATTCTTTTGAATTATTTGATTTATATATTGAAAATTTATTACTTGCGCAATATGAAGTTTCGGAAATTTTTCCTCATAATTTAACAAAAGGCGAAGTACGAGAAGATTTTATTAAGGACCAATGCAAAATACAATTTGATAACATTGTTTTCGCTAAAGGGCAAATCGCCAATCTGAATAATAGATATAGTTCTCAGTTAGATATAATTGTTTGTAATAAAAATACGAGAATGAGGAAGCTTGGCAGTCATGATCTTGTGGCTAGCGATGATTGCAAGGTTATTATTGAAGTTAAAAGCAAATTAAATAATAAAGAAGCAAATGATTTTAACAAAAAATCAAGAAGAATTAAAAGAATTTGTACTGCTGATGAAAAACCTTTATGTGGTTTAGTGACTTATACATTAGGCATAAAGACAGATACATTTTTAATAAATTTTGGATATAAATATAATAAATTATTAAAAAGTTTTATATATGATAAAAATTTAAAGCTTCAATATCCTAATATAGATTTTATTTTATCATTGCATAAAGATGATGAAAAAAATGCTCAATTTTATTTAAGAAAAGATAATCAAAAAAGTAAATATATATTATCATTGGACATGCCAGTATCAAAAGATTTTTTTAAATTATTGGAATATTATAATAAAATAGCTTAATATTGTGACAAAATAAAATATATAAATATTAAGTCTTTTAAATAATTTTAAAAGGCGAGAGGAAAATATGATGGGTAAAATCACAACTTTTATTAAAATGTATTATATGTCAATAATAATTATTTTTTTTATTTTAATAATTTTATTAATGATTTTATTCAATTCTAAAAGTGGAATAATTTGTGATATATCACAAAATAATGCTTTTTATTTATTTAGCACGGCTGCTCAAACCATAGCGGCTTTTATTGCTTTGATTATTGCTGGATATACTTTTGCTAATTCTGCATTTGACAAAAACGAAAAGAACGATGAGACATATTTCGAAACTCAACAAATTTTTAAAAACAAATATTATTTTTTGCTAACTATTTTGGGTATTATAACTGTAATTGCTATTGTTTTAAATTTGATTTCTATTATTTTTGTTGAAAATATTTATTACGATACCTGTTTGCTCTTTTTTATTACATTTGTTTTCACTTTAGCATCTGTATTTGGTGGGTTGATGTTTATCTTTGAAGTACTTGATCCTGATAAATACTTGAAGACAGCTAAATTATTAAGTAACAAATTGGAGAATTCATTTCAAGAAGGAAATCAAAATTTTGTAAAAGAGCAAACAGAATCAAAATATAGAGATAGAAAGATAACAAAAATGAATTTTATTGACGATTTTATTAAATTTGAAAAAGAAATGCGTCAATTTATTAAGAAAAAACAAATGATTAGAAACATTCAATATATGGGTATAAAACAAATGGCCAACGACCTTTTAAAATTAGAAGTAATAGATCGTATAATGTATAATCGTATTTTATTAGTTTCGGATATAAGAAATATGGTGGTTCACGGACAAATTGAAACTGTTGATGAAGAAGTTGCAAGAGATTTACGTAGATTACGAACTGAATTTAAAAAAAAATCTAAAAAAAAATATCCAATTTATAAATAATTTTATGTTTAAATCTCAAAAAATTCAAAAGAGTTAGAGGAAAAAATGAGTAGTATATCAATCGCAGATAGACAGTATTTAGAATCGGCATTGCGAATGAGCAGGGGTAATGTTCTGACGTTCACGGATGAAACATTTTCGGATTTCTTTAATGAGTTAAAAGTGAATATTGATGATGATATATATCGCGTTACTGGAACTTCGAAAGCAAATCGATTGCGTGTTTTTATACAAGTAGAAGATAATATGCTTGTAGGTAGAGCATTAATCGGATTAGCCACTTATCTTAGAAACATGGAATTAGCCGGACAAATTTATAAACACATTGGATTTAGCGATGGCGTTACAAAGATTGGCGAAAAATTGATAACAATGCAGCAACAGACGGCTATGTCGAATATAACACAAGCTAGCGTCACGAATAATCAAATAAAAATTGAAATACGACCGGAAATATATAAACACATAAAGCGGTATTTAGATACAAATGATTATTTTCATGCAGTAGAAGAATCATATAAAATTGTTCGGAGTAAATTATTCCAAATAACGGATGAAGAACAAGCTCACAAAGCATTTGCTAATGAAAATTATGAAAAAATTTTTGGTCATAAACCGAAAAATGAAACTGAAGCAGATTTTTTTGAGGGGATAAAGTTCTTACACATGGCATTGCAAAAATTTAGAAACGAAAAAGTTCATAGTCCAGCTAATGATTTAGATAAGAATCTGGCTATACATTACATATCGCTTGCAAGTTTGGCATATGATTTGATTTTAAAAAGTAATGCGGAGTGAAGATATCAGACTTGCTGAAGAGAGTGTATGGAAGGCTGAATGAGGAGAAGGGATAATTTCATGGGCGAAGCAATGGCAGAGGCGTAGAACAGCGGAGGATTGGAAGAGCGGATGCTTGGAGGAATGGCAAAGGCAGAAAGGCAGAGGATTAGAGGGTGGAAGAGCAGAGGGTTGGAAGGTTGGCAAAGACGAAGACATAAAGCAAGTATCAATGCAAACAAATCTCAGGAGGTCGAAATGATAAAAACTACGTTATTAATTTTTCTTTTGCTTTTATCGTATTCATATATATGCAAAAAGAATAGCACCGCCTGTTGTTAAGCCGGTTACTTACAAAGGCGTCAAGTACAGCGTCGCTTTGACTGAAAACAACAGCCCTGAAATGGGCGTGATAGAGGCAACAGATCTGAAAAACGGGAAGCAGGTATGGAAAACAAAGCTTTATGAGATTGTTTACATCCCGCACATGGAAACCGATGTCCAGTGGGTTTATATTAAAAAGCTCTACATCCAGAATAACCAGCTTATTGCCATAAATGAAGATAATGACAAGTACAAGATAGACCTGAAGACAGGGAAAGTGTTATCAGGAAGGATGAAAATTAAAAAAATTATCAGCTAAGAAATTTTCAATAAATTCAACCGGGAGAGCGCATGAAAAAGATTATCTATGAAAAGCAAAAGAAACCGGGCGTGATATACGCCCTCGCGGGCAGGATGGAACTGCCTGTGGTGGACATTACAAACCCAGCCTTTTACACGGAGCCTGACGAAAACCTCATAAAAAAGCTTGAGGCAGATTACCTGGCAAGCGAAGAAAAGACGGCAAAAATACCTGCTTTTATACGCGGCATAATGATACGCCTTGTGCTGGGAAGCTCCATAATAGGCAGGGGCCTGAGGGCCGCGGACGGCTCATATCTCAGCGGCATAACAACCTACATCATGAAGCTCGGGCCGGACAACCTCGGCAAAGGGTACTCGACAAATGTGGACAGGGCCATAACAGGCAGCCTGGCAGGCCTGTCCTTGCGGCTGCGGCTGCAGGACATGGCGCGGTTCATGGCAGACGCGCTTTTGCCGCTCCTAGCAGAGAACCCGGTATCCCTGCATTTTTTAAACATCGCAGGCGGGCCGTCCATGGACACGCTGAACAGCCTGATACTTCTTAAAAAGGAGCATCAGGAAATCCTTAAAAGCAGGATGATAAAAATCGACATACTTGATATGGACAGCGAAGGGCCGGGATTCGCAATAAAAAGCCTTGCTGAGCTGAAAAAACCTGGCGCTCCGCTGGCAGGGCTGGATATACAGGCGCGCGCGGTAAAATTTGACTGGTGCAATGTTGGCGGGCTGTATAAATACATAAAAGAAAATGTGCCTTCTAATTCCGTGCTTGCTGTCTCATCCGAAGGCGGGATATTTGACTACTGCCCGGATGATGTGCTGTACGCAAACATGAAGGCAATATACGACGCCGCGCCGCCCGGCACAATACTCGCCGGCACGCTGACAAACACGGATAACATTGCAGCGGCATTCAACAGGACCAGCCGCGCGAAAACCATACCCAGGAGCATTGAAGAGTTTGCCTCAAAGGCAAAAGGCGCTGGATGGGAGCTGGAAAAGAGCTCCATCAGGCCGCTGAGCGTAGTGGTAGGGCTGAGTAAAGGCAGAAGGTTAGAGGGTTAGAAAGCAAGTTCAAAGATCAAGGTTCAAGGGGCTCAACAGAAGCTCAAGCGATCAAAAGCTCAATGTTCAAAGGGGAAGTGCAGGGCAAAGGCGGAAGTTCGGTAGGTACTAAACGGGGACTGCAAAGGGTCAAATTGGTGAGACTCTCACCAAAACGTATCGATGGGACATATCAAGGCAGCAGATTTACGTCCGGGACGCAAAATCAGGCGGATGAGGATGGCCGATCGGCTGTTTTATGAGCTGCTCATAAAATAGGCTATGTGGATAATGTTGCAAAGCAACACTATCCACATTTTGGCTGGTATAAAATGTGGATAGTATCGCTAAGCCATATTATCCACAATCCTGACAGGCAGAGAAGCAGGCATCTTGGAGGGTTAGAGGGTCGGAGGATTGGAAGTTTGGCAAAGGCGGAAAACCAAGGTCGAGGGTGCATTTTACGGGAATCCCGTATTATCCACATTTTTGAGGTATAATTGCCAGGTGCATGGGGTAGCAAATAGAATTTTCAATTGCCAATTGTCAATTTCCAATTAAAAAGAGTGAAATAATCAGGGACTGCTGTGCTAGTTAGGGGTAGCGAAATCAGAAATTTTGGCGGAAATTTAAGAAAATACCTGTAATTATAGGATGAAATCGAATTGGAAGTCAAATTACAACCAGGTAGTAAAATCCGGCGTCTGGGGAGGCTTAAAGGCAGAAGATTAGAGGTTCGGAGGGTTGGAAGATTGGCAAACGATAAAAGATAGGGGATGAGGGAGACAGATTTGCGTGCAATGCACGCAAATCAGGCTGGTTAGGGGTAGCGAATAGAATTTTCAATTCCCAATTGTCAATTTCCAATTAAAAAGAGTGGAATAATCAGAGACTGCTGTGCTGGTTAGGGGTATCAACATATTGAAATATTGACGGTAAATCAAGAAAATGCCTGTAATTATAGGTTGAAAATGGCGCGGAAGGCATTTTACCAGCAGCTAGTAAAATGCGTGCTACGTGCCGGGTGCCGCGTGCGACGGGGCCCTTCGACAGGCTCAGGGCATAGCTCAGGGTATGGCGAGAGGAGACATTTCATCGCAATGCGATAAAACCCCCCTGTTCCTGTTGAGAGAGGCTTATTATAATAGGAGTATGACCCTCAACGTTAAATAGTCCATACGGACTATTTAACCCCCCCTTTGTTAAAGGGGGGCAGATTACGCAAATTGCGTAAAATCAGAACAGACCAGGCAGAATAGACCAGGCAGGATAGACAAGGTGGCTTTCATATTATAATACATTAGGGGAGTATGGGCGTAAGCCCGCGGATTTTTATTGACTGGGATTTCCAAATTGAATATAATTTTTTTTGTTTTAGAACGGCTTCATAATTTAACTTTTTAAACATCACAAGGAGGAATTAATGAAAAAAACCGCATTTCTGCCTGTTTTTATCCTGACAGCACTTGCTGCTGTGTTTTGTACAGCTGAGCCTGCCTTTGCTTATCCGCAAAGCGGCGCGACGTCTGTTTCTTCCGGCGGGGCGGCCGATACTTCCGTGCCTGACGCCGGGCAAAATTCGCAAAACGCGCAGACTGAAACGGGAATAAAACCTGCGGATGAAAATGACGCGGATTCAAACCCATTCAGCGAGGCAAGGCTTTTTTTGAAATTCAGCGGCATATATTCCAGCCTGGGCGATGATTTCGACGGCCAGAAGATCGGGGCCTCGGGCGCGCCAAACCAGACATATTTTTTCATACCAAAGGTCGACGCGACAACCGGGTTTGATATTTCCATCGGTGAAAAATATAAAAAAATCAATATGGGCTGGGAGGCGGGATTAATATACTGCCAGTATGACGGCAAAATCCTCCTTGAAAACGCGGACATGTACAGGTCATATACAAACGGGGATGCAAGCATAACCTTTGTTAACACTTATTTCCGTTATTTTTTATATATGCCCCTGGACAAATCCTTTGACGTGAGCCCTTTTATCGGTTTTAATTTTACAACAGCGGCAAATATGAACAATGTCAATATCGATAACTATGCAGGCAAGTACCAGGGGCCTGACGGACAGGTTATGATCCAGGTAATGCAGGGCGGATTTGACGCCGGCTTGTCCGCGGATTACAACCTTACGGATAATATAGATTTTTTCCTTGGCGGCCAGTTCATGTTCGGGTGCTTCAGCTACAATAAAACATATCCTGTTGTCCTGTACAGGGACTCGGCAGGCAACAGCCTTTCAGGCGACCTTTTAATCAACAACATCGGCGTTTCGGCAGGCATAAAAATATACCTGATGGACCTTGTATACCATAAAAACGGGTGCCTGTTTTAAAAGCAGTGCGGCGTGCCGGGCGCCGCGGCTGTGAAGCCATGGGAGCCCAGCTTGTAAAAGAATACTTGATTTTAGTAATATTTTACGATATAATTTAAATTAATAAGATTATAAACTACCGCTTGTCCGGGCAGAACCCGGACTTGAGCGGGTACATGATTTCGTAATACTTTGCCTGCATCTGTTGACGGTTTGGCAAAGTAAACGAAATCAAGGGAGGTGTTATTATGGGCACGATTACTTTGACTCTGAAGATCGACAAGGCGAAAAAAAAGGCTGTTTATGATTTTTGCCACGAGCAGGGCCTGATGGTAAACAAGTTTTTTGAAAAAGCCGCTGAAAATGAGATAGAAAGGTACCTTTTAAACGAAAGCGCAAATGTATTTGCCGGTTATGAAAAGCGCAAGAAAACCGCTGTTGATTTTGACCAGGTCGTGAAAATAATAAAAGCAAAGAAAAAATAAAACATGCGCATAGTAAAAATGATGCTTGAGTTTTTGAAGAAATTTCTGCTGTTATCCGGCATGGAACAAAAAATAATAACACATATCAGGGCTGATATCGGCCGCAAGCGGGAATTCAACAGGAACGACGGTTTTGTAAGGCTGCAGCCGGGAAACCTGAAAAGCGCGCAGGCGTTTGTATACGAGCCTTCGCTTGACAGCAGGCTGAATAAACTCAGGCTTACCGGCCCTTATTTCAGGATATGGTTCACGCTTGAAAAAAACGGGGATGTCTATTTTGTGAATTTTGAAAAACTGGATTAAATAGCCGGGGAAAATTTATGGCGAAAAAACAAAAAAAGGCAGCACATAAACAGGGCATTTCAAGAGCTGTTCTTATTTTATGCTTTGCGCTGGCAGCGGCATGCGCGGCTTTTGCCGCCGAAAAAGCGCCGTCGTACATGACCTACGGCGACGGATGGGTGTATTTCGCGGCGGATATGCCGGGCTGGGCGTATTCGCCGGGCGACACCAGGATAAGCTCCTATTACGTGCTCGAGGGCCATAGTTTCAGGGATACCCCGGCGCTCATATATTTCAGGGTGATATGGAAAAAGGGCAGGACCTTAAACGAAATGGTCCAAGATGACATCGACAACTTTGAGTCGAGTGTAAAGGGGCTTGCCGTGAAGGACGCGAAGATAAACAGCAGATACAAAAGCGTGACAAAAACCTATTATTACGGAAACAAAAAGGACTATGTCTCTTTTATAGACCCGGGAAAGCAGTTCAAATTCTGCGTGCTTGTGTGCATGAACAGCAGCGCAGGTACAGCCTCAAAATACGAGCCGTGGTTTTTTTACGCCGCCGGCAACTGCGGCACATTCATGACGACGCAGTTCAGGCCGGGCGCGCAAAAATCCGGGGCAAACCTGGTCGAGGCAAAGGTAAGGGACGATATCGAGAAAAACAAATTAACCGACTCGACAGGGGTAAGCGATATTATGGTGATAACGAAGTAACCTCGATTTAGTAATTTGGGATTTGGAATTTGGAATTCGAAAGAATTGGAAGGATGGAGGGATGAAGCGTGTAGCGTGCTGAGTGCCGCGTGCGACGGGGCGGAAAGAAGGCTCAAGGGTCAAGGCTCAACAGAAGTCAAGAGCTCAAAGTTCAAGGGGAAGGGCAAGGCAAAGGTTCCTGTCGTTTTATGAAACACCTTTACTTCAATATATTAGTGATATATAATTAAATCACGATGAGGTGAATTCATGACAAAAAAACTAAACGCTGTAATAACAAAAGAAGATAAATGGTATGTCGCGCACTGCGTGGAGCTGGATGTTGTAAGCCAGGGAAAGACAATAGAAGAGGCTGAAAAAAACCTGCGGGAAGCGGTGGAGCTTTACATTGAAAGCTTTAGCAGCGAAGATATCCCTGAAAGTAAGGGAGAGATGGTCATATATCCTTTTGAGGTCGCAGTAAAATAGTGGCAAAACTTCCTGTCCTTTCAGGAAAAGAGCTTGTTTCAATACTGCAGAAAGCAGGTTTTGAAGTTGTCAGGCAGAAGGGCAGCCACGTGAGTTTAAAGAAAGCGGAATTCAGGACAGTCGTGCCGCTGCATGATGAGCTTGCAAAAGGTACGCTGCTTGCAATATTGAGGCAGACAGGAATAACGAAAGAAGAGCTTGAAAGATTAAAATAATATAGAAAAGTTTATGATCAAGAAAAACCCACCATAATGCCGTTAAAAACAGGCAAATTTTAATGAAAAACGTATTAACCCTGTAACTATAAATGTTACATTTGTAACAAATATGTTACAAAGGGTATCGTGTTCCGGGCATTCAACGCAAAGACAAGCATCTTGGAGGGTCAGTGGGCAGAAGGTTGGCAACCTCCAGAAGCTCGGAAGAGCGGAGGGACGCCGTTGGCGGGAGAGACGCCGGTGGCGAGATAGTTGAAATTTGAAATTTGAACGGTAGATAGGTGACGCTGCTGCGCAGCGGGATAGCAGAACAGTTGAACAGTAGAGCAGTAGATAGATGAGGAAAGCAGGGCAAAGGCGGGAAGGCGAACCAGAAAAAACTTGACAAACAGTGTTTTTAACGGTATATTACTGTTGTAAGTAAGTTAACAGAAAGGATAACTTTCATGGAACAGCAAATAATACAGAAAATCGCGGGGAAAAGGGGCATAAGCCCGGACGCGGTTGTCATGGAGTACTATGAATACCTGCTCCTGCGGGAGCTTTATGAGAGCCCCATAGGCGGCGCCCTGGTTTTTAAGGGAGGCACAGCGCTGCGCATTTTTTACGGCCTGCCCAGGTACTCCGACGACCTCGATTTTGAAATGGCGGAAAAATTCGGGTTTGGAGAGTTTTCCGGCGCAATAAAGGCCGCGGCAGGCAAATTTGAAAACATGAAAATAACCGGCCTGTGGGAAAAAAATTACACGTACATATGCGAGATAAAGGCCGTTGAGGCATGGCTCAAAATGCCTTTCTCGATCAAAATAGAGGTCTCCAGGCGGCAGGCGGCAAAGGGCCGGGAATCCGAGCTCAAAATGGCGGCGTCCGAAGATTTCGGCATACAGGTATTCGGCAGGGTTTTGACACTCGACTCGCTGTATGAGGATAAAAAAGCGGCCATAGCCGGCAGGGACGAGCCAAAGGACTATTTTGACCTGTGGTACATATGCCAGTTGAAAAAGGCGCCTTTTGAGCCGGGTAAAAAGCCGGATAAAAAAAGATACAGGCAGGTGCTCGGCAAATACCTGCCCAGGCAGTACCTGAAAGCGCTGGATGAAATACTATGAACACAATAACCCTTTTGAAAAAACTCGGGGACATAGGCAAGGGGTATTACACGCCGGCCGATATAAGCAAGATAACCGGGCTGTCAGGCGGAGCGCTCAAGGTCAGGCTGAACAGGCTGGTAAAATCCGGCATAATAGAGCGGCTCAGGCGCGGCATGTACGCCGTGCCGGGAATGAAGACAGACCCGGAGCGCGCGGCAAACGACGCGGTGTACCCGTCCTATATATCTTTTGCTTCGGCGCTGTCAAAGTACGGAGTGATAAGCGAAGTGCCGTATGTGCTGGAATTTGCCACCACAAAAGGGACGAGGAAGAAGCGGGTGGGGTGCATGGACGTCGTGTACAGGAAACTGCAGAAGGGACTTTTTTTCGGCTATACCCTGTCAAACGGCGTGCTGATCGCGGAGCCGGAAAAGGCAGTGCTGGACCTGGTATACCTGAAAACCGCGGGAAAATACGCCGGAAACGAGACGGAAAAGCTGGACATTAAAAAACTGGACATAAAGAAGCTTAAAAAGTACGCGATGAGGTTCCCGGCAAAGGCCAGGACGGCCCTTGGGAATGTGACGGGCCTGCGGATCGGCAAATAGAATTTTCAATTGCCGGTTTTCAATCATCAATGAAAAGATTAAAAGAATTATCAATCGGGAAATTGTCAATTCTCAATTAAGATAAATAAATCAATCAGCAATGAAATGCTGGATTATTACGCTTTTTTGCAAATTCGCATATTTAAACTTGCGAATTGAGTGAAGGGGCAACTGTCAAGGATTTCTTGACAGTTCGAAGGAGAAATGACCGGTGCGTGATCTGCAGCCGTATGGTAAATTTTGCAGTGACAAACCAAAAAGGGATATTGACTGATGTAACTACTTATGTTACAATTGTAACTAAATTAGTTACAAGCAGGAGGCAGTTATGATTTTCAGGGATTCAATATTCACTGTGCTTTCGACGGGCGTAAAAATCAGGATAATAAGGCACTTTTTATCCGGGCCGCCCAGGATGAGCGAGCGCGAAATAGCAAAGGAACTGAAAATATCGCACATGTCGGTCAACAGGGCAGTCAATGAACTGCAGTCAATCAATTTTTTACGGTCGTCGCGGACAGGAAATACAAATTTATGGGAAGTAAACGAGTCCAGCTTTTCTTATGGCGTTATAAAGCGTTTGTTATCCGATTTTTCAGGAGCTGTAAATCCGGTGCTTTCCCTGAAAGATACGATTAACAAGGCGCTCAAGGGCCATATCATACTCAAGGCTGTACTGTACGGGTCCGTAGCCAAGTCAACCGAAGAGCCGGGAAGCGACCTGGACCTATTGATAATTACGGGTTCTGAGCGCGACAAGGAAAAATTGAAAGATGCAGTTGAAAAACTGGAAAAAGAGTGCCTGGAGCTTTACGGCAACCCGCTGGCCCCGTATGTGCTCACTTTGAAGGAATATGATGACAGGCGCTATCTGCCGGTAATAAAGCAGGCAGAAGCGGGATTGCTTGTTATGGGAAAGGATAAATTAAGATGACACATAAAATCAGGACCACAGAAATAAGCCGTACGGCGTATGTCACGTTCATGCAAAAAGCAGAACAGTTCCTGAAAACCGCAGCTGTTTGTTTTAAATCCGGTGATTACAACGCGTCTGCCGCAAACGCCGTGCATGCATGCATTTCAGCATCCGACGCCCTGTGCGCAAGGCACCTTGGAAAACGGGCTTCAGGCGAAAAGCATTCCGACGCTGTGAATTTGATCAAGACCATAAAAAGCAGCGATGACTTTACAAACAACGCGGTGCGGTTTGGAAGGGTGCTGGCAATCAAAAGCCTCGCGGAATACGAAGAAAGGCTCGTGTTTAAAAACGACTCTGAAACAGTTCTGAAAAACGCGGAAAAATTCCTGGAATTTGTCAGGAAAAACCTGCCGGAAGGCAATTAAAAAAATTTTCAATAAAACTGGACTATTACGAGGTGAATTTATGGCTAAAAAATCCAGCAGCAAAATAACAAAAAAAGAGCATAAAGAGGATGTTGCCGCGATAAAGCATTATGAAAAATATGAGCGGGAGTCAACAATACCGGTTAATGAAAACAAGATAGAAAGGTTATTTGCCAATTATGAAAAATGCAGGAAAACCACCGTTGATTTTGAACTGGCAGTTAAAATAAATAGATACCCACGGGTGAAACCATGAAAAACGGATTCTGGTACACGATTTAGAACAATTCTCAATGTCCGCGAATCCACCGGCTTTAGCCGGTGGTGGGCGTGGGGTTGCAAACCCCATACCTTGTTGACCACCAACAAAGTTGGTGGTCTCCTCTCCCTCGACGGGAGAGAGTTCACACAGTCCAGTGGACTGTTGGACGGAGAGGGTGAAGTAGCGGCAACAACTATACTTTAAGTTGAAAGATAGATACGAAATAAGGAATAATAAATTTTTTGTAATCC